>Ga0196889_1000152_pt1 | contig 22211 bp, 17 predicted proteins | sample VirMetDEL_Nov_12_FD_166415 | JGI IMG/M metagenome (GOLD analysis project Ga0196889, IMG submission 166415) | Aqueous microbial communities from the Delaware River and Bay under freshwater to marine salinity gradient to study organic matter... | ecosystem: Environmental > Aquatic > Marine >...
AAAAAGCAGTCTGTTAGGTGTTCCAGTTGTTACGTCGCCAAGAAACACATCACCTCCAAGATTAAGATTTCCATCGTTCCAGGATACACTTGCTCCATTCGCGTCGGCAGCGGTAGTGAAATCTGGCACGGTGCCTGAACCACCATACACACCATTCCCACCAGCTACAATCGCAGCTTTCAGCACATCGAAATCTAAATTCCAACTCACGCCATCTGTTGCATCGTAGATTAGGAAGTATTGGTCGCTTTCTGCTGTGCCTTTTACAGTTACTTCGCTTTGCGCCAGGTTGGTGGTGATGGTGCTGCCAGATACCGATGTAGATAGCCCAATTCCGCCAGCATGGGTTAGGGTTGTGGCGTTAGTTACGTTTGCAGGGGTTCCAGCGTCGGCGGCTGCGTTAAAGCTTGACATTGTGCCACCGCTGGCAGCTATCGTAATCGTACTACCCGCTTCGGTAACTGTTACATTTGTACCACCCGCAATAGTTACCGGGGTGCTGCCAGACGTATTGCTTACAATCGTAGACGTATTTGCACCACCCGCACCAACTGTTAATGCGCCCTCGTTGGTAACGCTTCCATCTACTTCGGCTGTTAGGTAGGTTGGGGTAGTATACACATTCATCCCGGTTGTGCTGTTGAAGATTGGAATTTGGCCATTTGTGGGTGTATTGCTTGCCAGATACACGTCTCCAAAGCTTGTTCCGTTGTGTCCACGATACGCGCCTTTCGTAGTGCTGAACCGCCAAAGACCTGCTGCACCAACGGGGTCTTGTGTGTCTGTCCCTACTGGTATTCTCATTGCTCCCGTGCTATTAATATCCAAAGGATAAGCAGGGGCAGCAGTGCCGATGCCAAAAAGCCCGCCAGATGTCATCCTGAATCTTTCAGTAGAATTTTGACGGAAAATAAAGTCAGGCTGTCCTGCCCCAGGGCGTATACCAGCAAGTGTCCAGGAGCCGTTCGGCGCAGTGGTTGGGTCTGATGATCCACCACTGTAATTATTAAAATTTATTCCTACTTCCCCGTTTACTGTGCCGCCAGAACCAAGGGATAATACATTGTTTGGGGTGTTTGAAGCACCCGTCCTGCTTAAAATCCAAGGTATAGTTTTGGTCTTATTTATACTCCCTATTGATACCCTAGTTGCATACCCTGCTAAATCAGTAAGTGTGCTATATGTTGGATTAAACAGGGGAATTTTACTTGAATCTGAAAATCTAACGTCTTCTAAAAAAAAATTATAACCACTTGTAGGCCTAGTATCTGTAACTAAGCCATATACTACGCCAAGTGTGCCTCCTGGTGTAGTAACTACCTGCATTGTCTCTGATAACGGCGGATCACCATAAACACTTGCATGAAAATATGCGCCCGTACCGGAATATGTGAAAACCGAAATCTTAATACTTCCTGCACTTTGAAAATAAAAGTTGCTAGTATTCGCATGATACCCAAAAACTAGCGTTACAGTACCAATCGCACCCGCCCAAGGAATACCAGTGTCAAACAATACTGCACCTGTTGTGCTTGTATTGAAACCCGAAGCCATTGACAATGATGGCCTATTGTTACCCGTTCCTGTTTGCGCTAATTTTGGAGCATATACAATTCCACTGCTTTCTGTTACTGTGCTATTTCCCACTGTTCCCGTTGCCGTGAAAACAGGGATAGTGCCGACTGTTCCTGTACCAGTTACCCCGCTTCCAGTCGCCGTGAAGTTCGGGTAAGTGCCTGTAATCGCAACACTACCCGCGCCCGTAATAGCCACCGTCTGATCTGGTGCCGTATTGGTTACAATAGGGTTTGCCGGGTCGGTAGCGTTTACGCTTATTCCGGTTCCCGCTACGACTGTTGCAACACCACCACCACCACCGCCTCCACCAGCAGTCGAATATGGTATAAATTTCGGGTCTGCAAAATTATCCGTATTCCCAGTCCATATTAATATGGACGTATCTCCAAGTGTATTTGTTGGCTGTTCTCGTGGCATTAGATACGAATAGGGATTACCGAGATAGTCAAATCCATAAAACTTTGCGCCATTACCCTGGTCATCACCAGCTGGCTGCGTTTCAAGTTGAAGTCCGGCTTTCCTAATCCCTCGTTTCGTTTCCAGTTGAACATAATGTGGGCCCACCGCCACAACAGCATATCTATTGCTGTCTGGTGACGTACTCATAATTCCAACATCACCCCAATAATCAGTGGAACTATAGAAGCCCTCGAATTTTGAACCAGGGGCGTAGGTGTCTTGAAAATCCTCAAACCCTACACAACCTACACAATTGCCTATGGCGAACGTTTCACCTCCATTTGTTTGCACTAGAAAATCTTCATCACCACCAATAGATGGAATGGTTCCACTACCAGAATAGATACCATTACCATCAGCACCGCTAGGAAGATCGGCAGGTGCCCATTCACTACCAGTCCACTGATATACTTGACCTACATCAGGAAATGCAGCACTAAGAGGCCTACTTTGAAATCCTTCGACAATCATAACACCACCGTTACTACTAATATTAACGTCAGTTTTATCTCCGTCAGTGAGTGCAGCTTCTCGAATAATTACCCACTGGAATACACCAGCCATAACTTCTGTAGATACAAAACTGTAGGTTTCATTGTTAGGGATAAGTTGGCTGTCAATATTCAGTCCTCCAGGAGTAACCATCTGCATACCACCAGAAGTGACAACAAAAGCATTGTGGGTTACGTGAGCATCTTTGACCCTTACAATAATCACTTTACCAACATTGTCAGCACTAGGTGCAGGAATATCTAAAAACGTACTGCTAGTAGCAGCAACAGTAATATTGATACCTACCGAAGTATTTGTTTGTATTGGTGAGATTGGAATTATTCCTACACCATCAGTAATATTGTAGCCAATGTTTCCACCAGCATCTTCGTATTCAATTGTACCATCTGATTGTAACGTAGGTACTTGACCCGTAGTTGCAGTAGCAGCATTAATAGCAGGAGTATTTAATCGAATTCCTCCTTGTTCTACTTTAATACTGGTAGTATTAATTCCGTCTGTTGCAAGCAATTCTGCAAAGTCTGTATTATTAATAACTAAACTAACAATACGGCCATTTTTTTGATTAATCATTTGACTAATACCAGCTCCTCCTATACTAATAGCTTGACTTAAAGTATCTTTGACTGTATTCATAGTCAAACCTAAAGCTGAATTAACTACATTAGATATTCTAGTAGGGTTAGCTACAGTAAGTCTATAATAACTAAGTGTATCAAACTCAACAGCTCCACTTTCCCCATTAATAAATAGTCCAGTAGAAGCTAAAGTAACAGTATCTACTTCAAATGTACCTGATTGATTAGCTATATCAAACATACCATTTGCACTCATTGTTGTAGTGCTAAGTATTCGCCATTGAGTAAGCAATGTATCAAGTTGAATTATATAAGTTTGATTAACACCTACAAACAATGAAGTATCAATTCCTCCTATTGTAAATCCATTGTCCGCTATAAGATTTAATTCACCACTGGTACTTGAATTAGAATATACTCTAATATCTCCATGATCTACATTTGGAGTTAAGTAACTAGGTAATAATAAATTAGTTATAGCATCTACATTATAAACAGTAGCATATGTAGTAGCTCCAGAAGAATTAAGATTAATAGGCATATTCCAATTATTAAGTAATGGGTCACCTAAACTACCATCTCCGTCAAGAGTTTTATTTGTAATTACTGTTGTATTTAAATTGATAACAGGTAAAGATTGCGTATCTCGAGTAATTTCTACCCCATTTGCATATAGTACTAAAATAGTATCTTGTATATATGAAATAGAATCAACACCATTACCTACAGCAACTGCTGCTAAATCTGTATCAATCTCTAGTATTTGGTGCATTAAAATACAATTACGTACAGTTTCATTAATACCTTGAATATCTGTAGGATAATTATAATTAGGAGTAGGGCGATAAATAGCAGCATTTCCCCCTCCTTGCTGTGGAGCACCACTACCTATATTTTGAGTAGTAACTTCCACATCAAGAAAAGGAGTACGTGCATTGATGTAAACAATAGTATATCGGTCACATTTAGTATCCCAAATATAATCTCCAACTTGTACACTATCTACAGAATATCTTCCACGAAGATCTGTAAAAGTCATTTTAAGTTGATGATCACCTCCATTAATAACAGCACTAGAGTTAACTACCCCTATTAATCCGTACCCGGCAAAGGTAGTCCGTGTAACTGCCTGTGAATAGGCATTTAAGCCTAACCAAGACAATAAAAAAATTAAACAATATCGTAGCATGATTGTAAATTTTAAAGTGATTTAAACAGCTTAAAATAAGCTAATTAACTGAGCAAAATCGACCAATTAGTACCAGTTCCAAGCGATTGAAATCTATAAACTACTTTATTAAGAGTAGGATTAATTTCATAAATTTCAACACTAGCGCGACTAGATAAAGCCATACTACCAGATTCAAATTTAAATACTGAACCAGAACCATCAGGTAATCCACTTACAGCAAATACATCACGTTCAATTACTACAGGATAAAAAGGATCAAAAGTAGCTACTGATTGATTTGTATCATTATTATTATCAATAATAGATAATAAAAATGTTTCATTATTACCAATACTACCGTAGTTTTCATTGATACGTAAACGTTCAACAAGAACTCCATCAGGAATAGTAACTGTACCAATATTACCAGCTAATCCGTAAGTAATACCTAAACCACTAGCTTTAACTAATAAATTACCACTAAGATAAACTAACATACCGCCAGCTGCTCCAGATACAGGACTATTAAGACGTACCCAAGCAGAACTATCCCAAGTCCAAGATACACGTGTATTACTACCATCAGAATCAAGTACAGTATAAATAACATCTACAGCAGGACTTCCAAGTCCAGTACGAGCTGCTTCGTCAGCTAAATATTGTACTGTGTTTGGACTACTTCCACTAGGTGGTACATAGACACCACCATTAGCACCAAGTATAGCTACGTTATCACCTTCAGCTCCTAATTTTACAAAAAGTGGAGAACCTACAGTACCGTTACCGCCTAATGAATTATTTACAGCAACTGTAGTTAACAAAGTTGTAATAGCTGCTTGTAACGCTATAATATCATTTTCTGCATCAGTAACACGACCAGCTAAAGTGACAGCATTACCATTAATAGTAACAATAGTAGAATTACTACTAATATCTACAGAAGCTGTAATAGTAGGTAATCCGGCAGAACGGGTAAGTGTAATAGTATTACCAGAAATAGTAACACCTGTAACTACACCATCACTTCCACTTGTAGAAGATGATCCACTATTAACACATTCAATTAAACTAACTAAAATAGACTGTAAAGTTTCATTTGTAATTTCTCCACTTAGTGCACTTTCAATACGTGCAATAAGAGCATCACGACAACTACTATCATTTACAGAAATATTAAAAGTCGTTGTTCCAAAAGTTGACATAAATTAATATTAATAGCAAAGTACAGTGATATTATCTGCAGGTTGCTTTGTGAAAAGATCAATAGATTCAGCTAAAAAATCTAAATTATAATTTAAACATTTATAATATTTAACCATAGTTGTCCAATTATATTTACATTTAAAATAATCTTCATCTCTAACAGACAAAGAATTAGTATTTACATCAACATAAATTAAAGCCATGTAGACTAATATACTATTATAAATAGCAATATCTACATGGCGTTTAGTTTTACCTTGTGTACATAAATCTTTTTCTACTGCTAATAGAAGTTTAGATGTAATATTTTTATTTAAGTTATAAATAACATCTAAAACTCTATTAGCAATAGGTACAGTTCCAATTATCATTATTTACAATTTTCACAATACAAACTAAAAGCTTGTAGCAGTTTATCAATATCTATTATCGCACTTTCTACATCATCATTAAGTGTAGTAAACAAAGGATTAAGTACAAATAAATGATTGATTAAATTAAGATATTGAAGATATTGAATATTAATCATCGTTACATCAAAAATATCCCTATCTTTAATATATTTAGAATTATCACAATCACAATCTGATTCACAATCACAATTAATTGTAACAGCTGCACAAACAAAGTTCTGAACTAATGTTTGAATACAACTACGAATACCACAATCAGCTAATACTAACCGATTATAAAATTCTACACCACGAGTAAATCTAATTTGATAAACACCATTTATTAATACAAGTGATTTACTTGTAGACTGTAATAATACATGACTAGATTCTTCTACAAAAATTGTACCATTCCATTTACTCACACTTACAGTAACAGTAACTGGATTGTTATTTGTTAAAACGTAATTATTACATTCAATTGCTGTAATATCTTCTGGATAACAGAAAGGAATAATAAGAGTATTAACACAATTATATTGACAATCACTTGTTAATTCTGCAGTTACTGTGTAATCTTCAGTAATATCTAATGTAGGCAAAGCCCAATCTGTAAGAGCATTAAAATAACCTACTGTATAAATAGCACTAAAATCAATTTCAATAGAATGAGAAGTTACTAGCTCTCCCAAACGATTACGTAATGTATAAATTAACCTAGGATTAATAAAAGGAGTACTAACAACATCATTAATATTAATTGACGATAAAGTGTTAAAATCAAAAGAAGCTCTAACCCCTTGCCCAGTAATAAGAGTGCGCACGGGTTCACTGTTCATTGAATTAATAACAGCTAAATTAACATCAGGACAATAATTCCATAAAGCTAACATTTTATTATCAGAAGTACAAGTATATTCATCATATACAGCTTTAGAATAATAATCTCCATTTTGAATACCTGCTGATGTAGTTTTACCAGTAGCTACTAAAGCTGAATTACTTGCTTTATAATAATTAGTTATTCCTAAACCACTTGATAATTCTACTAATGCTACATTACTTGTAAGAGGTATATTATAATTACCAAATTTAGTGTAAGTATCAAGAGCTGTAGAATCTACAAGTACAATATCCATATCTGGATTATTAATAACAGGTAAACCTAAATCATTTGTTACTGTTGCATCATTACCTAAATCATATCCGTATACAATTAAATTGTTTTCGTACGTATTAGCACTACTTCCAACTTTAGCAACTTTAATATAAAGATTATTAGGTAAATCATATTGAGTAGATGGAATTTCTATTAATAATTGACCAGTATCTTGAACAGTTAAAGTAACTGTAATACTCCCAACTATAGTAGTTGTAACAACTACAGAAGGATTTGCACCTCCTACTGCAAATACACCATTATGTATTTCAGTACCATTAACAGCTAGTGCTATAGTTAATGTTGAGAAATTAGTAATAAGAAAGGGGGCCTGTCCACATACTAGGCCAGTCCCCCCGTCTTTACTAACCTCATATATTTTGAAACGATATTTCATATTAATGAGGTTATAAGATTATTAATTATTAGAATCAGTAGAAGAACCAGAACTAGATTCGGCTCCTTTCAGTACAACAGCAAGAATACCAGTTAAAACATCTTCAATACCAGTAGTTGCAGTGGTTCCCGTAGGATAAGCAAGAACTGTATCTTTCGTAGCTACATTCATTACTTTACCTGCTTTACGAGCCTCGCTAGCATCTTGGAAAATAAACATTTCAAATCCAGTAATACCACTTGCAGCAACTTCATCTTGACGACTCCACCAATATTGTTGTTGACCAGCAAAATTAGATTTACCTAAAAGAATATCACTTTCAGTTTGAAGTTCAAGTAGCTGAGAAACATTACCACGACCAGGATTGAAAATAACAGAACCGTTAGTTCCATCTTTCCAAATAGTAGCAGATTCGATAATTTCAGTAACACCCACAACAAACGTAGTTGCAAACAACTTAGCTGTTAAGATAATACCCACAGTACCTTGAGCACTAGCTACTACAATTGAAGTTGGATCTGCGTTAATAGCTGCAATTAAAGCGGCATTCAACGTAGCTGCTGTACTAGCAGCAGTAACTTCAGCGTAATATCGTTTAGTCAAATTAACACGATAATCAGCAGTTGTAGTATCAGTGATAACTAGTTCAGCAACTGTACCAGGTACCAAAGTGGTAGGGTAGTTCATATCACCGTTGGTGGTAGAACTTTCTCCTACAACTACTACTTGTTTTACAGCAGCAACGTAACCTTGCTTAGTAGCGTTATACGCTTCACGATCAATAGGCGCACTTAAACGAACACCGTTACCGTCGTTAATCGCAATACGAAATTGACTAACATTTTTAAGACTTGCAGCTGTAGTAGCTGCTAAAATGATACTACCATTATCAGCAAAAAGAGCAATACCGCCAACGACGAGATCATCAATTTCACCTAAATTTGCAATAGTACCACCTCCTTGCTTAGCTCCGTAAAGTACATCACGTGCTACAAACAATTCAACAGGATACATATATTATATGTTTATTCAGTTATTAAAAAATTTTCAGTTAAAATAGGAGTGTTACCAGCAGAAATTCTACCAGCAACACTCGCTACAGCAGCATCTACAATCTGTCTACAAATATTGTAACGTTGACCAGTTCTACTTCCTAATTCGCAATCTATACTTAAAGAATTACTCATTAATCTAGGAGATTTAACATAAGTTATATTAACACTACTAACGCTAAAATTTGAATAGTAAACCTTAATTATACCATCTTCTATTACACACACTGGCGAATCAGGTCTAGTTCTACTAAAATAATTACCTAATAGACGATGAAGAAACTCATGATTAAGTAACCTTGCATCAACCTCTTTACTATCATTAGCAACTTGTGCTTTATTAATAGTAGTAGCTGAAAAAGTAAAGGTTGTCGTAAACGTATTACCAGTACTATTAGTACTAGTAATGGTGATAGTTATATTATCATAATAACCAACAACAGCAGTTTTATTAGGGGTGTGAAAATCCCCAATAGATTCCCAAGCAGCTATAAGCTGACCTGGTTTATAACTACTTAGTTTATTTATAACTAAAGCCGTTAAAAAAGGAATTTCACTTTGTCCTAAAACTTTTGTTGTATAATCGGCTTTATCAAACAATAAAAAACTATCACCATTAGTACTAATTGTAAGTTGATAAGTAGCTACAGATGTTTGAGTTGAATTAATTAAATTAATTCCTAAACTTGATAATGATTGTTCTACAATAACTTTAGGAGAACAAGACACTACAGGTCTTTCACTAACTAGTTTAAAATAATTACTAGGAAGAAATGCACTTACATACCCCACATTCTCTATTACTGGGAGAGAGGTTGTAGTTATTAAACTTTCAATATCGTCATAACGTTTTTGAGTACTTTCAAATCCTTCTTGTTTTCTATTACTTTTAGGATCAGAACGATACTCAATAAACTTAAACATATGTTCATTTAATACCCAATCAATTTCTTCTTTAGTAAAATCACCAAAAGTATAAGCATACACTTCTTGCAGTTTTAACTGAAAGTCGATGTGCATTTCTTGTATAGTCATTACCTACTAATTTTAAGTGAGTTTTGTAGTTCAGCTTTAGTTACACTATTACCAGCTTGGTTAAGCCATCCGATAGCTTCTGAAAAACTATTACCAATAACTTCATCTTTATACATAATCATTTGACTATTCAAAGGTCGACGCAGTAAAGCCGCATTAATACATCGTTGAATAAAAGCTTTATCTTGTAAATTTTCATCATTAGCAAACTCTAAAAACTTAGCAGGTTCGCTATCTTGAAGTTCAGCAAGCATTAACTTTTTATCTCCATCATTAAGAGGCAATTCTTTATTAAACATAATAATAATAGATTCAGCACGTTGAGGTGTTTTATCTAGTTTTAGACGAGCAATAAAGGCAGCATCGGTAAGTTGTTGTTTAGTTAATTTCAGTTTAACATCTTCTTCTTTAGTCCAAAGATAAAAACGAATTTTAGGAGATTTATTAACATCTTCTACCGTATTAGCAACATCCCCGTAAATTAAACAATACTTATAAAGTATGTAATGCACAGCATTAGCTGGAGTTCCAACATGACCTTCATGTTCAATAACTAAATTACAATTTAGTTCTAATCCTTCTAAAGGAACAGGAACAGAAATATCATGCCAATAATTATTTAAATATTTATCCCAATCTTGGTGAGTAGGCGCAATACCTAAAATAATAGGAAACCACGCTTTTTCTTCTTCACGCGTTAAAGCTCGACGGCCAAGCGGTAAAGTACTACCATGACCAGCAAAAGCTCCTCCAATCTTTTGAATATAAAATTCAGCTGTATTACCAAGGGTGTTTATTTCAGGAAGTACAGTTGTTGTTCGTTTAGGTTTAATTGTAACAGATTTACGAACAGTATATGGGAAGTTATTAAACTCTGGTATTGTAACTGGTGAAGCAGTGGCGGCACCTTCAGATGGTTTATCGCCACTGCTTACTGTATCATTAATTGTAGACATATTGTTAATCTTTATTTTATATTAATTTATAGATTATTTAGTTACTTACCCAATAGAAGGAAGCAAAGAAAAACTATGAGTATCACGCATCATTTGAATACCAGCGGTACAAAGATAGTGAACACTAGTTTCATCTTGTTCAGTTGCTAAGTTTAAATAACCAGATTTTTGCATTCCTTTAAAGTCACCATAAGTAGATTCATTCAAGATAGTCATACCTTGTTGAATACCACGAACTTCCATACGACCTTTTTGATAGACCATTTGTACGTTAGGTACACCGTCATAACGAGATTGATCAATGAAATACATTTCGTAACTAGAAATAGGCAAACCACTTACAGGATGAATACCACTTGCATCAGCATAACCACCCAAGTTCAACATGGGAAGAGTTTTGATAGTAACAAAGTGACCATCAATATGCTTATAAGAAGTAAAGTAACCACCAAGTTGTAAGTTACCACCTGCACTACGTACAAATTTATCACCTACACCTTCAGCTACCAGTTTAAAGATATTGCTATCTTTGAAAGCTGCGTCAAATTCATCCTTGCCGCCAGTACCAGTATACAGGATAATATCCATAGCTCCGGTATCAGGAGCACCACGGAATACATCACTAATAATGCTACGAACTTTCTTCTCCGTAAGGGTAGAATAAGTATCACTATTAACAATCTGCTGAAGCAAACCAGCACCCGTAGGAATAATTTGATTTAAACGGCTATCACGTAAAGGGTTACTACCGTCAGCATTACGTGAATAACGTGATACCCACAATTGCTCTTCCTTATACTGGCGCCAGTTCAACATATGCTGAAAGTTTTCCCAATCAATATAAAGGCTACTGGATTTACCACCACCGTTATACAATTGAAACTCTACAGTTTTGTTAGCAATATTACCAGCATAATGATAAGATTCACGCAAAATACCAATTTGGTTTTTACGTTTACCGGGATTCTGTACAGGATTACTATTACCAATAGACCGGCTTTCAGTAACAGTACTACCACCTACGCGAGCCCAAACAGCGCCAGGTTCAAAGTCACTATCAGGTAGAGTAAAATCAGCATTAGGTTCAAAGTGATTCAATTCATACCGATAACCTCCACTAACTTTAATAGGTTCAGCAGATACACGAACTTGTGTACCACTACGACTACGGAGTGAAGATTGGAAAGGAAACCAAGCACTAGGAAATACTACAAAAATAGGAGTAAAGTTAACTCCTTTTGCAACTCCAGCAGGGCCATCATAACGAACAAGACGTTCGCTACGCTTAGGTTTAGTAATTACAGGATACTCGTATTGAATATCATTAATTGCATTCTCCTTAGTTCCGCCCATCTGACCTTCAGTTAATGAAAGCAGAGGAAAATTAGAACTCCAACCACCCATAAGAGCAGTAATAACAGGAGTTAGTTGATCAGGTTTAGACATCAAAGCTCGATCAAGTCGATTTTGATCACTAATACCACTTGCATCAAAAGTCTCATTATGGACTACAATGCGAGATTGAAAATCAGACATACGTTTAAGTTTAATTTTAAAATAAAAAAATCAATTATGCTAAATTACCAAGAGTGTAGTCACCTCCTTCGGCACCAGAACTTTTAATAACTTTACGTGAACCTGCTGTAGGAGTAAGAACAGCTTTACGTTTACGCAAATCATTAACTTGTTTTTGATTGACTTTAAGACTAACTAAATCTTCTAAAGATAAATCTTTATATAAAAGATAATCAATCATAAGTTTCTTATCAGTAGGTAGTTCATTGTATTTTTTAGAAACTCCAACTACACCATCTTTATTAGGTACAGCAATAAACTTTAAGAAATCATTCTTATCCTTTTCAGGAATAGTAATATCTCCAAGATTACCTGTATTAATTGTTTGTTTAACACCATCCCAATACTGAGCTGTATTAGCTTCTTTTACGCGAATAGCTTCTTGATTAGCAGCTTTACGAGCATTCTCAGTAGTAATCTGGTGTTGTTTTAATCTTTCTAAAGCAGATTTAGATTTTTCTTCTAATTTACCAGAATCTTCAAATAACTTAATAGCTTCTTCTGCATCTTCTGCAGTAAGATTGCCAACGTTGGTATAATAATTTCTAATTAAATTACGTTGTGTTCCAACATCATCTTTACTAAAAGTCATTTTAGTATAATCGGTAGTTTCTACTTTACTTTTAAAAAAGTCTTCAGGACTTTTTCCTGCTTTAAGGTGATTAACAATTTCTTCAACAATAGGAAAGGTAGTAAGAAGTTTAGTTTCATACTCATCAATCATACGTTCACCAATAGTAGTTGCTAATGCAAATACACCGTCTGGCGTATTTTCAAACTCCATAGGATTACCATCCTCATCGACTAGGTCATAACCTTTTTCTTTAGCTATATTAAGAACAGGACTAAGATTGTCTTCTTTCCCAGTAAAAGAAATGGTTCCCTCTGCGTCAACTTCATACTCTCCTTTTTTAGCTACAACTTTACCATCTTTATCTAAAAGATCACCAGCAGTATTTTGAGAATATTCTTCAACAATCTCTTCTTCTGCAGGATCAGTAACAACAGTTTCTACAGGTTTAGTGTCTGTAGTAATTGGCGTTGTAGATTCACCGTCTGGATTAGCTTTAGTATCTTTATTATCCAGTTGTGAAGGGGGAGTACCTCCGGCACTAAAAACATTACCAATAGTGATGTTTCCAAAATCAGCATTACCTTCATTCCCTACGTTAGTATCCGTTTCTGTGGGCATAATTAAATTAATTTAGTGTTACAATAATAAGGATAACTTTTAGTTATCATGTTTATTTTTATTTTCTTTTGCTACTGCTAACGATGTATTGACCTTTTGCCGCGCTAAGTCTTCCTTAGCTAAAGACGCTCTTTTTTGTTCTTGTAGTTGTTCTCTAGCTAATTGTCTTTGGTAAGCTCTTGCCATTATTTCATCAGATTCTGGTATACCGTCACCGTCAGCATCTCCAGCTGCAGCATTAAAACTATCAGCTGTAATTTTTGCCACTTCAATTCGACTATCTGCTGCAATATTTGCAATATCAAGTTTAACTTGATTAGAATCAGCTGTCATTTTGTTAGCGCTATCAGCAATATAACGTTGAGTTTCATTTTGTTGTTCTTGCTGATCTGCCACTAACTTCTGTTGTATTTGTTCTCCTTTTTCCATCAACTCTTCAATCTTAGCTAAATTATTACTTTTAATAACTTTAGTAACAATACTACCAGGAGTACCATTCTGAGCCATAGGTTGAAGTAATACATTTTTTAAGAATTGAACGTTATCATATTCTTCAATAGAAGAAGTAGAAAAAACACCATATTCAGTAGTAGCGTGATCTTCCGCATTAATATCATAAAATACTTGACTTCCAGTACTAGTAATGTAACTACCTTTTTTACCTTCTGCCCAAGCATATTTACTGTAATCAATTAAACCATTTGCTTCTTGATCTAAGAAACAATCAAATTGAAAGTTTAATTCTTTAGTACTAACACTACTACGATAAACTGCTTGTTGTGTAGTTCCTTTACCAGCACTAGAACTTATGTCCCCATAACGTTGATTATTCATACCAATGCTATCCCACCACTCTTGTCGAATACCTTGCATAAACTCCCACATCTGCCCCATGTACTGACTTAAACTCATATCAATACTTTTCATAGCTTGCATAGCAGCCATAGCTTTTTCGCTAGTTTCATCAAAGAATGCTAAACTAAAAGCATGAACTTGATACATCCAAGTATCAACAGTCCAACCTTTATCTTTAGGTATAAGACCTAATGGAAATAGCATCAGTTTATCTTTATTCTTAGCTAGTGTAAGTTCAAACCTATAATGAAATATATTATATAATTCTTGGTAACTAATTCCTTTTTTAACAATACTGTCAATAATAGAAGGATCGTAACCAAAGTAAGTACCATTAAGTGGTAACTTACAAATTGAACTATTATTAATCATATTCCTTTGTACAGGAACAGGACCATACTCTAAGAATATAGCTCCAGCAAAACCTTCACTATCTCCGGTTAATTCGTTTAAGTTAGCGTTAGTTCCAAATGTAGTATTGGTGCTAGTTAAGCCATCAGCTATAACTATCATTTGCCATACTTCATTCTCCGGTATCCATTCAATATTTACTTCTCCAGCCATTGGATCAGGACGATATTCATCATCAACAATAGCTGTATCAGGTAAACCTTTCTCATTTATAAAAGTAAGAATACCACGTTTAGCGATAGATTTCCAATTAATATATTGAACATCTAACATTGCTGTATTTTCTAAACCATAACGATCACCAGACGGAGTATAAACAAATTCACCATTACGAACAACAGCACCTGAAGTAGGAAGTCTTTGACTACCCATTCTGGTTTCTAATTGTTTAATAATACCTTTACCGTAACGCTCTATTAATTGAGGTCCCCAATTATCTATAATACTAGCTAAAGACCATTGCTTAGTAACAATACTAGCTTGAGCATCTTCTGCATATCTACTATCGTCATTCCAACCAATTACAGTTACATCTTTAGGATCAAGTATACTATACTGAACATCATCATAATTAATGCCTTTCATCGCATAAACTCTACCAAAGACTAACCAATAGTAAAATGCTTTTTGATACTTCTCTTTTAATAATAGTTGTGATTTTAAAAGCTCAAGACTTTCACTACCATACTTAGCTCGTTTCTTAGTATAATTAAGAATAAATTCATCCTCTAAGTCTTTCATACCTGGTATCTCTTTTGAGTCCATACCAGTATCCATACCTAGACTATTTAATTCGTTAATAAATTGTTGCTGTAAAATTCCTTCAAAGAATTGACTACGAGCTACTTTAAATTCATTAACTACTTCCTCATTCTTAGCGTATACTTGTTGTGTATCTGGTCGTTCAAGACGTTCTCCAATATAACGTTCAAGAATAGGTTTGATAATATCATAATTCCTAATTCTTGCTGGATAGCGTTTATAATCAGGATTATCTGTATTAAAAGGATTTTCAATATATTTGTACTTGTTAGTACTAATCTTTCCTTCAGCTACAGATTCTAGTTCTTGAAAAATATCAATATCTGCTATATGAGGTGAAGCTTGTTGTGACCAGTAATTATAATTAGCTATAATCCAATCTGGTACTTTTTTATGTGGGGCTATTTTTAATTTCTCACTTAGAGAAATATACTGACTAGGATAACCATTCATTACATTATTAGTTTTAATTATTTAGTAACTTTAAAAATGAGCACGCGTAAAGAAATCATCTACTTCTTTAAATGTATCTTCAGTTTCTGTTTCTCTTTCTTCTATTTCTCTAATCATAAATTGACCTACAATACAAGCAGAAACACAATCAAAGTTACCATCTTTATTCCATCGTAATAACTCTTTCAATAAACGTTTACAGTATATATACTCTATAAACGTAGTTTCAATATTAGTTTCTTGATTTTTACTAAATACTGAACTAAGCATATCTTTAAGCATACGAGCACCTTCTGCTTTACGTCTAAAGTTTTTACCAATAGATAAACCATAATTTCTACCTGTCTTACCACTAAGTTCTTTAAGTGTTAACATTTCAGGTTCTTCCATTAAATAACGTAAAGCTTTATGATGTTTAAAATAAGGATAAACATCACCTCGGTCATTCTCAAAAAGTAAACCATCTATTGTATTATAATACTTACATAAAAGTAAAAGTTGAGAGTTATAACCATCAGTTGTATCAGGTCTACCAATCCAACTAGCTACTATACGATCACCTTTACTCGGAGTAAATCCGTTTGCTTTTTCGTATACATAAGCAACACCAAGAGAATCTTTAATAGTAATTTGAGTACTATCTTTATCAGTTGCATACGGATCATGCCAAATATAGTATAATCCTTTGGGTACAACTGAATTTACTTTCCCAGTAAAAGAGAATGGATCATGAGGATCAACATAAGATATAGTATGTGGACTAAACCATTCAACTACACAACCATGCATATCCATATCTCTACTTAAAGCTTCAGGTGTATCATTAATTGGTAGATGATAAGGTTTACCTTGTAGTTTTAATTCTTCGTTTGTAATTAAACGAATACCACTAGTTGTTTCTTCTAATCTTCCACAACGACCAATTGATTTAAGTACAGGGTCTATATCTAAACGATCAACTTGCATTTGTAGTCTGCCCGCTAAAGCAGAAAAGATATTATCACCTTGTCTGTTCAAAGCTTCAGCAGGAGTAGTAGCTCTTTCAGCAGACCATTGCTGGAATTGACTAGCAGTTTTACTATTACGTGCTCTTTCTGTTTTACGTAAATGGAATTGTTTACCGGCTTCTATATCTGTATTACCATCTTTATCATAAACTAGATTTTGAAGTTGACCAAAGAATAAAGCAGCTTCTGTACCTTCTTTATTAATATCCCAAATATTATCAAACGGTAAAGCTTCAAAACTAATAGGTTTATAAAAAGCACTACGAAGTGGACCATAATCTCCATCTTTACTACCAGCAGTACCCCAATAAGTGCTATGTCCAAGTTTGTATCCTCCAGCTTCAGCTGCCGAATATGCAATTTCTCTTGTTTGTTGTAGATTAGGAAACGTACCTGTTTCTTCCCATTTAATCTTTTTAGCCATTTTACCACGTAAACAATCTGGATTATCCATAGCAGAAAAACAAGTAATACTACTTAGGAAACCATACTCTTCTTGATCGCCAGTAAATGTAAATCCAAACTTAATATGATCTTTAGTTTTACTAAGTGTACGTTTACGCCAGTCTGTATATTTTTGTTCAAAGTTAAAATACTGTTGAACTAACGAAAAAAGACCACCAGAAGCTGTAAGATATTTCATATCATAAGCTACTAAAAAGATACTAATAAAAGGATTCATGTAAACTTCATCCCAAGCATCCCACGCACCTATATAACTAAAACCTTTACGTCGGGCTTTAACTACAACCATATCTAATCCAATACGTTCACTAAAATCTTGAGCAACCCAATAATGAAAGTGACCATCCCAGAAATCCATAAAGTCATGTGTAATATCAGCAGTTTCGTTTACTTTGATTTTACTAAATAGTTGTTCCATTTCTTCATCAATCCCTAGTCTTTTACGTTGATCTAACGTAGCAGTATTAGCATCTAATATAGTTAGATCATCAGGATCAGCAGTACGAAGAATGGGTCCGAAATTCATAAGACCTACCATTTTACCAGGAATCCAAAGAGGTTGCAAATCTTTATCTGAATTACCTCCAGATTTATCTAATTTACAATTAACTACCATTCCATGTTTACGTCGATATTCCCATCTATCCCACCACCTCGAAAAAGCAATAGGATCAGTTTTAGGATCAATATCATTGTAAATACCGTATTTTTGAAAATGCCTACTTGCTTCTTTAATTATATCGGTATTAGCAAAAGTAATATCTTCAGTACGATAAAGCCCAGTCTTTTCAAAGTTATTAGCTACCCACCTAAAAGAATGTGCTGGATTATTATTCGCTTTCTCTTCTTCAAGCGTAGTACTAAAAGGATTCATAACATCGTTTCTAATTTAATATTTTATAATAGTTTTATTTCTTATTACACTAGGTACAAAAAAAGCCCGACAGTTAGACCGCCGGGCTGAAATATACCAAATCCTCACATCCAATTCCTTTATACGTTGTTTTGAGCTGTACCAGTGAATTTGACTATCAATCCCATACTAATGGTCAGATACTAAATTCAGGTTGCTGAAAACGGTGTATTTCGCCTAATCGCCAAGATAATAACCGGGCAACCTCAGCTTTCTTATAAGCAATCTTATAAAATTCAGGTTCATGTTCTTTACGAGTAATACCATCAGCTTCATACAGCACTTCTCCATCGTTAGATAGATGTGGTCGTATATGACAAAGTAAAGTACCTACACTTTTTAATCCCCATAGTTCACATATATAAGTATATAGTGAAAGTTGAAGTGTGTAAATATTACCTTTACATAATGGTAGTTTATTTAATGGAAAAAGAAAACAATCGTTACGTTTAATAAACTCACTAGTTTTAACTTTACGGCTACGATCAGCGTTCCACTCTTTCTTATAATAACCAGCTTCCCAAGTTAACTTATCTTTATTGGTTTTCCAATCAATAATAAGAAACTTACCATTTTTAACTAATAATAAATCAATTGTTCCGGCTACTTTATGAATACTAGAATATATACGTTTCTCTGCATACGCTATCCATCCAGCTTTAATATAACGAGCAATTTGCTCATAAATAGTAGGATACATTAAACGTAATGGACTAGCTTCCAGCTCTTCCATATTAGTAACTTTATAAGCAAAACCTAAAGAGTTACTACGTTCGTATATCTCGTGTACATTTACATGATTTGTGGTAGCAAATTTATTAATACAACCTTCAAGGTAATCATGTTTATTAGTACCCCATTCACAAGCTAAATCTTTTTCTTCTTCCCATTCAGCATTAATACTAGCTGCTGATTTGTTTAACGGTATAACTCCGTTGTAAAGAGCATCTAATCCAAATTTAATCCTTTTACCTCTAAATGTAACTTCGATACTATCATGTTCTAAAAAAGGTCTAGGCTTATATATACCTACTTGATCTACAGCTCTATACATAGCCCAAAATTTTGCAGGATACTCAGGCTCTACACTACCAATTAAAGTAGTAACACTAATATAAGGAGCACCAGTTTCATCAGTATAAGTATGCGGTCCAGGATCAAACGTAATAGTACGTTGTTGCATTGTCATAATTCATTATTTTATTACTGCACGAAAAGCGTTACAAGTTTTACAATTAGGATCAGAACAAAGGTGATCTTTAACAAATTGTTTACTTATCTTATTATCTCTAATTGCCTCTTCAACTTCTCGTACTGCTTTAGTTCTAGTTGTTTGTGGTATTAGTTGTTTCTTTTTATCGCCTTTCATGAGTTCTAATTTAATTAATTAATAATTAAAGTTAAGAAATCTTTCCCAGTAATAGGAATATTACTGGTTAGTATCATTATCTATTACCCGAAATATCTTCTCTATTACTGGGAAGTTCTCTATTGTTCAAATCACCACCGCCAGTTATCCGACGGCTATTAGTCATTTCAAATCTAGCTTTATCTTGAAGTTTATCTATTTTTTCAATAGCTTGTTCAAGACTAACTGTAAATTTTTGAGCAGCAGAGATATTACTTTGTAACATCTTATTAATCTCACTAATACTTTCTAATAATGTTGCATCAGTTTGTCCTCCTAATTCAAGAGTTAAACTTTTCTTAACATTAATAAGTTTTTCATTCTCTTCAGCAAGTCCTTCAAAGTAATTACTACTTTGTTGCATATTACGTTTAAGAGAAACAAGAATCTTAGTAGTAGGTGACATTTCTTGCTGTAGTTCAATATACTTATTACAAGCATCAAGAACTATCTCATCAGGAACATAACCCCGTTCTAACCCAGCAGCCTCAACAGCTTTATGGTGCCGTTCTACTTCAGTTAAACTATGATAAGGATTAGCCCCAGTCCAGTCGGCCATAAAGAATATATACAGTAGTTCTCGTTTGTTCTGCAACTTGTACCGACCTTGTGAGTCGCCTTGTACCTTTCGCAGTTTTGACATTACCGCTTTAAATTCTCGTATAGCCCCAAACTCATTCTCCAGGAACTCTATTGTTCCTTGTAGTACATCAACTTTAAATAGTTTCATTTGTAGTAGTTATCCTTTAGTAAGTAGATTCAATAAAGATTCTATACTATCACCAACTTGCACTTTAACCATTCGAGCAATATTGAAATCATTTATATTACGAAGCCTAGCGTTCATTACAAACTTATAAGCGTCATTTGGTGATACACCCTTATTCTGGACGTAAAAACCAGAATAACGATTAAAAATACAATCTGTAATTTGCAAAGTTTTCATAACACATATCAATTTTGATTTAAAAGATTAAATACTTAATTCGTTAAGTATAGTACAAAGATAAGGTGTTCTAGTATATAATGCAAGTTATTATTAGTTTCTACGTTGAGTAATAGACTTGTTTTTATTAAGTTCAGATAAGAAACTTGATTTAGCTTCAGGAGCAACTGTATATTTATATTTAAGTACTCCTTCTAGTCTAGTTAATTCTTCAGCTTTAGAAGCTGTTAGTTTTTTACTTACTTTCTTATCTTCCATTAAATTTAAATCATCAGTAATTCCCGTAAAAGTTCTTCCTTGATTTTGTCTTAATAGTACTGCAGGTTTTAAAGTAAAACTACCAGTATACAATAAACGAATAGGTACTCCTATTTCAATAGCAGCTTTTATAGAAGCACTTTGTCCTCGTATTACTGCTTTAATTTGTTCTACACTCAAAGGTACTAGCCGGTTTTGATTTAACCGTTCTTGCATTTTAATAATTAGTTTATCATCAACTCTATCAAAATTCATTGTTTAGTTTTTAGTTGTAAAATTAATTGTAGATTATTTTCTATGTAAATATACACATTATAAGATATAGTAAGAATATCGTGAGTAAAAGATAAGTTAAGACTTGTTGTAACGTTATATAACATTATATAATAAGGGTATGTTTGGAAGAGTTTGGAAGTATAGGTAAAATAGTATGTTAAAGATTTAGATTAAAATTGGGTGTAAAAGTATGTTTTAATAGTAGGTTTAACTATAAGTAAAAGATTAGTTTTAATATTAAGTTAGAAATTAGTTTTAAAATTTTATGGTATATTTTTTAAGGGAAGTTTTAACAGTAAGTTAAAGATTAGTTATAATTTGATTTTAAAAAATTATGTTTAAAATTTTTGGGTTATGTTTTAACAGAGGGGTCGTGACCCACCATAACATCAACCCCCTACTAATGTTTGGAGTTGAAGTATCCCCTATAGCAACTTTAACAAAAGTTTTTTGGGGAATTAATATGTAGAAATGTCTTGATCCTTGCCCTGGCAATGGTGATCTACATCTTATTATTATTAATTCTAAGTAGTTGTAATCTATCAATAGATTCACAAATGCTTAGATACTTCACTCTATTTTAAATTCTAACAAGTATTGTTATATTACAATGCTTGATTGTTTATCTAGTAATTGCTATCTCTCGATCATCTATACTAATAGGCGATCGAGATTGCGATTTTCATTTCAAATGGGCACCTTTGCGCTGTTGTGCTGACACGGAACGAGAATAGGTATTAATACCTTATCCTGGGTTTAAAGTCGCGTGAAACAGCTCTTAGGTGCCTTATTTTTAATCCGGCTGCTAAAAACAGCCTTAAATTCTCTTCAAATGAAAATTATTATTCCCTCAAGCTTTATTGCTTGGCATTTGTACCTTTTAAGAACTAGCGTTAGTGCTAGTGCTATATTAACAGAATTTCAAGATTTGGCTAGCTATAAAGGGGAAGTAGACGTACCTGTAGGTATGCCCCAAACTCTTGAACAAAGAGTAGCTAAAACTTTAGGGGGGTCTGGAGCATTAACGTACCGAAGCTATAAAGGTGCTGGTTATCCTATAGCGGGTAGTGTAGCTGTTGCTAACTTTGAGGATAGTAACTTTGAACTACTAGAAGATGGTATGGATTATACGCAGTACATCTACGGAGCTAAAACCGTAGAAACTGGAGAAAATTACAGAATAACAGACATCTAACA
>Ga0196889_1000155_pt1 | contig 22073 bp, 16 predicted proteins | sample VirMetDEL_Nov_12_FD_166415 | JGI IMG/M metagenome (GOLD analysis project Ga0196889, IMG submission 166415) | Aqueous microbial communities from the Delaware River and Bay under freshwater to marine salinity gradient to study organic matter... | ecosystem: Environmental > Aquatic > Marine >...
AAGAATATAACCGGCAACTGCAAGAACAAGCCGATGCTCAATTTGAGCAACAACAAGCGGAACAAGCTGCCGCACAAGAGCAACAACAAGAACAACAACGAGCAATGCAGCAGCAGTTGTCTCAGCAGATGGCGACTCAGGCTGGCGAAGATAGATTTAGAGAGTTTACAGATCTTTTGGGAAGCGCTAAGGACTTATCGGGGAGACAAGTAAAAACTTCTCCCGGCGAACTTGCCGACATAAAGTACTTGTATGACTTTAACAGTATATTTGCTACCCCTAAACAAGAAGGGTTATTTGCTGGGCCTTACGGTAGGGACGAACGAGAAGATACGCCTATGGCAGCAGCCTCTGGCGGACTAATAGAGACTGAAAACGATAGATTTTTAAGACTAATTCGAGGAAATTAACAGATGGCAGACTTTTGGAAAGACTTTATGGAGGCGGGTAAGGACGCAGCGGGAGATTTTGCATCCACTGCTGGGGACTACCTTACTTCCAAAGAAGGTATAACTCAACTAGGTAAACTGGGGCTTGGGTACATAGTTGACAAATCTGGTATAAATAATCCCCAGAAAGCGCCCGTTGGCTACCAAGGTAAGATACCGGAATTATCAGCCGTACGGGAACGCGTACCTATGGACGCCCAAGCTGATTTGGGCCGTGTGCCGGGTAGTGCAGGTCGTAGGTATTTTTCTGACACCCAGTATGCACAACGCCCTAGCGGTGGAGCGCCCACAGTAGAACAAGCTAGAGCCATAGCACAACAGCAAGCGGCAGCGCTTGCAGCGCAGAATCAAGCTGGGGCTAACTCACAAAATGTAGACCCCGCCTACGGGGCTAACCCTAACGTCAACCCTGATATTAACCCTAATGTCGGTTTAGCTGCCGGGGGTATCGCCTCTGCTTACAACCGCCCCCATAACGGATACTACTTAGGTGGTGTTACCGATGGTATGGCAGATGAAGTACGCGCCAATATCGACGGTACTCAAGAAGCTCGCCTTAGTGATGGTGAATTTGTTATCCCTGCGGATGTAGTAAGTCATTTAGGTAATGGTAACTCTGATGCAGGGGCTAACCAGTTACATAGTATGATGAGTAATGTACGTAAAGAACGCACTGGCAACCCAGAGCAGGGTAAGCAGATAGACCCTAACAAGTTTATGCCAAACATGGCCTCTGGCGGTGCGGTAGGGTACAACTACGGGGGTAAGATTAAAACTAATTTTCCTGATGGTGGAGCGGTTACAGGTGATACTGGCGCTGCAACAGGTACTACGGGTGCTTTTCAACCTCAAAATTTAGGTACTGAGTCTTCGCTGTCTAACTGGGCTGGCGACTATGTAACAAACATGCTGGGTAAAGGCCAAGCACTGGGCGAACAAGGTTACCAAGCGTACCAAGGGCCGCTTACTGCTGGATCAAGTAACCTACAGAATCAAGCGTTTGCGGGGATAGGGGCGTTACAAGCTCCACAAGGGATGGGTACCTATACCCCCCAGACTTTCGGCGCGGAACAAGCAAAGCAAGGTATGAACCCGTACTTAATGGCAGCGCTTAACCCCCAGTTAGAGGAGGCTCGTCGTCAATCAGAGATAGACCGCATAGCTAACGCTGGCCGCATGACTCAAGCCGGTGCCTTTGGCGGTTCCAGACAAGCTCTTATGGACATGGAAAACCAGCGTAACTTACAGACCAACCTAGCAGATATTACGGGTCAAGGTTACGCCTCTGCTTATGACCGCGCACGAGAACAATTTAATACAGAACAAAACCGTGGTATGGAAGCCCAAGCCGCAACTAACCAGTACGGATTCGATGTACTAGGGGGGTATGCTAAAGCCGGTGACACCCAACGAGGTATAGCATCTGAAGGGATTGCAGCGGACTACGCCCAGTTTAAAGAAGAGCGAGACTTCCCGTACAAACAAGTACAATATATGCAGTCATTACTCCAAGGTATGCCTCTTGAAGCACAGGCAACGACATACTCTGAGCCTAGCAAACTGTCCAATATACTAGAAGGTTCGGAAGGATTAGGTCAATTGTGGAAGGATTACATCTCAAAAACTGGAGGAGCACCGGCTGGGTCAACTGAAATACCAGACGCAGCTCCAAGTTGGTGGGATACTGCTAGGAATACCGCTGGCAGCGCGTGGGATAGTTTACCTAGTTGGGAAGACTTTACGGCAGGGACAATGTTGGCAACCCCGCCGCCAGAATAGTACACCACAGTAAGTATAACCCGAGCGTATGGTAGGGACTAATTTTAGGAGATACTAATGTATCAAGCAGGCGGCATAGACAAATTAATAAGCCAGAAAGCAGATGCTTTTCGGAAAAATCCAGAGGCGTTAAGCCAACAAGCTCAAATATCTGGGGACTTAATTGCGGCTATTGCCGACCAGAAATTGAAGAAAGAGAAAATGGAGGCCCAAAGACAAATAGCGCTTATGGCTCAACAAAACCCCAACACCATAGTTGCGCAAAACGAACAAGCGTTAGCTTCTATGAGTAAAGACGATATTGTTAAGCAGACTACGGGAATCCTTGGGGAGCGCCAAAAAGCAGCGCAACAAAAACAACAGGCTATGGGTATCCCTCCCCAACAACCTCAAGGCCAGCGCCCCCCTATGCCCCAAGGTGCTCCACCACAAGGTATTGCTGGGCAACCCCGTCCTAATATGCAGGGTATGGCCGGTGGCGGGATCATTGGGTACAAAAAGGGTGAAGAAGTAAAAAACCCTACGGAAGAAGACTTGCCTTCAGGTGTAGAGAAACTGACAGGCTATATAGTGGACTGGGCAACGGACAACCCAACGGAAGCTATATCAGCAGGCTTGATGTTTCTTCCGGGTGTTGGGTGGGTGGCGGGGGGAGCAATTAAGGCGGCTGCTATGGCTTTGAAGGCAGGGAACGCAGCGTATAAAGGGGCAAAAGCCGCAAACTACGGGCCTAAACTTGTACAAGCAGCGAAAAAAGTTTCCGGTGGACTAGGTAATCTTGCATCCAAGGCAGTTACGCGCCCAAGTTCTGTTAATAAAATTATAAGTAAAGACAAGACAACAAGACCTATAGGGCGGGAGTATTCCCCCGGTAGAGCAACAGCTACTGGTGCTGCGCTGTTTGGTGGGGCATCTGCTTTAGGCGCGTTTGATCAAGAAGAAGAAGCGGCGGCCGCAAAAGAAATGTCAGATGCACGAACTCCTCCCGGCGCTGGAGTGCTGACAAAAGAAGAGGGGGATAAAAAATACCCTTTACAGCCTAGCACCCCAGATTCACAAGGAGGGCTAGACAGCATTGTAGGGTTAGGAGAACCAAAGCCTCTTACGCCCCCCGCCGCTACCCCCGCTACTGTGCCTCCCGGTGGTGGAGTACTAACCCCCGCTGCGCTAAAAGCTAGGGAAGCTGCCCCTGCCCCTGCTGGTGCTGGTGCTGGTGGACTAGGCTCTGTGGAAATAGGCACACCGCCCAAATTTCCACAAACAAAGGTAAGTGACGCAGTTGATCCAAAAGTAAAAGAAATGATGGACGCAAAGCTAGCTGCCGACCCTACTACTGCACGCGACGCCGAACAAGAAAGGCTTAACAAGTTCTACCGTAGAGAAGAATATGACAAGGCAAACGTAGATGTTAACGCAGAAATAGAAGCCCTCCGTAGATCGCAAACCTCCCCCGAAAATGAAAGGGAGCAGCAACGTAGAGCTATGATATTAGGCACTATAAAAGGTGGCCGCTTAGGTGGGGGCTTAGAGGCGGTGCAAAACACTCGGGACAACCAAGCTAAGAGCCGTATGGATCGGTTGGAGAAGAAAAGAGCCAACGTCTTGGAAACCCAAAAAGCAGATTTTGAAATAGCTAAACAAATAGGGGAAGGTGCCCTAGGTATGTATACAGCCGTAGCGGAAAGCCAAAACGAAGCTATGAAACTAAGTATTGCCTTGACCGAAGCAGATTTAATGGCGGGGCAAACGGCCTATACCAACTGGTACAATAGGCAGAGTGACAATATAAAAGCTAAACTAAAAGATAGAGAGTTAACGCTTACGTCGGAGTTGAACACCTTAGTTAAAAATTCTCAGGCAACTCAAAATTCTCGTGACATGGAACTTAAAATATTAAAAGGTAGGGCAGACATTGTAAAAACCTATAAAGACAGTCAATTTAATACGATAAACTCAATTGAAACTAAGATTAGTAAAGGAGAAGAACTTACTCCCACCGAAGCAACGGCGCTTAAAAATTACGAGATAGGGCTGCAAGCAGCTCAAGCACCTTACAATAATATGCTTGAGACTTTATTTACGGGGGTTAAAGAAGAAAATCCTAATGCCACTGTTGATCCTAGTGCAAAAGCAGAAGACAGAGCTGCTAGTTTCTTAGCCCAATAACCAGAGGTAGTTAGCCTGTATGCCTAGTATATTACAGTACGACAACGCCATAAAACGTGCCCAAGCCGCAGGGGACGAAGAAGCCGCGCAGATTTTATCCCAGCAACTAGACGCCTTGATGGCGGAACAGTATGGGTACACTGTACAGCAAGGTAGCGACTCTGGATTCTTTGAAGATATAGCAAGTGGCTTTGGTGCTGGTGCTGTAGGTATGGCCGAGTCTGCTGCGCTGGGTACTGCCGCACTTCTGGAAGAGGAAGGAGAACTAAAAGCCCGCGAGAAAATTAAAAGTGTTGCGGAATCCTTGCGTCCTGAAGGGGGTGATCCTGAGTCTATAACCTACAAGCTATCATCTGGCATTGGCTCTATTGCTGGCATGGCCGCCCCCGCCGCTATTGCCGCTTATGCTGCCCCCGCCGCCGCTACCACTGCTGTTGGTCTTGGTGTTGCTGGTGCCCTTGGTGTTGGTGCTGGAGCTGGTGAAGCTAGTGAACGTGCTAGGGAGTTCGGCGCTACAGAAGAAGAACGTGGCATGGCAACGTTGCGTGGGGCAGCTATCGGTTCGCTTGAAGTACTTCCCCTAGGCAAAATTCTTAGAGTTCCGGGGGCTACTGACCTCTTGGAAAAACTGGGGGGAGAAGGCGTCGGGCTGGTAGGTCGTTTACGTAAAATGGCGGCAACAGGTACTGCTGAAGGTGTACAGGAAGCAACATCAGCTATCTTACAGAACCTTAATGCGCGGGGCTATGACCCAGAAGCAGAACTCATTAACGCAGGGGTACTTGAAGAAGGTGCAATTGGCGGTGGTTCTGGTGCAATTGTACAGGGTCTTGTTGACTTGTTTGTAAAAGGTAAAACTCGTACTCCCGCTGGTACTACAGAACCTACCGATGGCCCTGCACCGGAAGTAGATCAGCCTAGGCTAGAAGAAGATCAAGTGCAGGGGGAGTTGTTCCCTTCACGCGCCGAGCCTAGTACAGTTGAGCAAGGTACCGATTATGGTAGCGCACTAACTGACTTTGCTGACGAGCAGGTTACTGCCGCAGTAGATAAACTCAGGGCTGATAACGTAGACCCTGCGACGATCACAGAAGATATGGTGTTTGACACCATAACTAACACCCCGGAAATAATGGCGTTAGCCCCCCTTACGGAAACTACTGTACGGGATGACCGCACTCCAGACATGATTGACCGTATGGAGACACAGCAGCTCAAAGAAATGGAGCAGCGTGAGCTAGACGACACCGAGATTGCCGAGATTGAGTCTTATTTAAAAGCTGACGAAGAAGCTGTACGAGACCTTGAAAAAGTACGTGGTGCATCGCAGCAAGAAACTGACGTGGCCGCGCAGAAAGACGAAACGCGTGCTGACCGTAATAGACCTCGTGAAGCTGCCCTCGATGCAGTTATTGGTGAACCGACTACGGGTAGCTACGTTACCCTTGAGCGTAAATTTACTAAAGAACTAGAGCAACGGAACATCGCTAGAGGTGAACGCGCTAAACCTACAGAACAAGAAGTTGCCCGTATTCGTAGGGCCGCTGATGTGTTTGCTGGTATACGTCCACGGGAAGAAGTAAAGCCAGCATCGCGTGAACGTGGTGACCCCATAGAAAACACACCTGAAGATACGCAACTTAGCGACATGGAAGCACGTATTCCAAAAGATAGAACAGAAGCGCAGCTCCCATCACAACTATCGTTTCCCGGTATGGGGCGTAAAAGACTAAAACTTAGCCCCGAACAAACTAAGTCTGCGGCTAAGAAGCAAGGTGGGGGTAAGTACGAAATAGATCCCACCGCTGCCGCGTATGCAGAGATGCTCGCGCCCGACGTAGACCTAGATACGATTATACCTGAGAACGGTAATGTCGTTACGGTAAACGACGTTAAAGCAGAGGTATCGGGGGAAAAACTAAAACTTAGCTCCGAGCAAACTAAATTAGCTAAAGAAGCGCAAAAAATAGTTAAAAAGGCCGCTGCCAAAACTAAAAAGGGCAAAGGCGCTGTGATACCAGTTGGTGTAGCGCCTACTGAAAGCGTTGATCCTAATACTGCAAAAACCGCTAGTGAAGTAGTAAAAAGATTTACAGGCAAAGAATTACCTACTACAACGGTAACAGCGAAGGTACAGCCCCGCGATGAAGAAATTGTTACTGCCACTGAGGTTGAGCCTGAGGTTGAGCCTGAGGTTGAGCCTGCGGTTGAGCCTGCGGTAAAGCCTGTTGCGTCGAATGTTATTACGGGGGAAGCTGTACCCAAAGAGTTCCTTGACCCTGCCGACGATGCCAAAATAGAAGAGTTAAAGAACACCTCCTTCCCGACAAACTACGTGGGCATCGACAAAACTGCAAAGGCCTACCTTAGTAAGTATGACACCCCCGTCGAGGCTTACGAGGCAATAGCCTTTGAGCTAGCGGAAAAAACTCCTAAGTATCAGAAACAAGAAGGTTCGCCTGACAAAGATATAGCTAAGTTTTCTGGCACCGGGGGAGAAAACACCCGTAAAACTGCCGAGTGGATTAAACAGAACCTAAGTCCTGCTCTTAAAACTAGGATAGACAAACGCGTTGAAGAGCAGGAGGCCACTAGTAAAAAAGTAGAGGCTGAGTCGGTAAAACGAAAAGCCGACGAAGCCGCTGCCAAAAAGAAGAAAGAGGCTGACAAGAAGAAAGCTGAAGCAGAAAACGCTACACGCGCCATGACTGGGAAAAAAGCCGCCGCGCCTAAAGGTACGGGCGTAGATACTAGAGAAGTGTCTGATGCGGAACTAAACGACCTAGGGGATACAACCCCCGTAAAAGTAGATACCGCTAAAGCTACTACAGAGAGTAGAGCGACCCTTGAGGCTAAAGAAAAACAGAGCGCTGAACTAGCGATAAAAACGGCGGCGTTTATAGAAGCTGGGGGATCTATAACTAGCTACCTCAAGTTGGACAAACTAGACTCCAATGTAGCTAAAGCCTTAAACGCTGACCTATCAAGGCCAGTAAAGGAACTACTCAAAAAAGGAGATTTAAAGGGGGCGCTGCAAGAGCTTGCTAAAACGTCTACCGATAAACGCGTTAAGCAGATAGCTAGGGCATTATCCGAGAACACGGGGACTACTAAGCTAGAGATAGCTAACACAGCCTCTATAGATAGCCGGGGGTATGACACTCGTGGCGAAGCTGTGCCGGGGCTATTTGATCCCAGCATTAACACTATAATCCTTAACTCTAACCTACCCCTCACCGTACATACCCTGCTGCACGAGATGACCCACGCGGCTACTATTAACGTGTTAAAGAACAGATCACACCCCCTTACCAAGCAGATGCAGAAACTGTTTGACGATGTTAAGCCTTATTTGGACTCCGTATATGGCACCGAGAGCCTAAATGAATTTATTGCAGAGGCATTCAGTAATCCTAAATTCCAACAGGCGCTGGCGAAGATAAACCCTAGGGGCGAACCTATTAGTGGGTTGCAGCGGTTCTTCCGTTCTGTGATTAACTTTGTCCGCCGCCTTATTGGTATGGACACTAAGCCGCTTGATTCGGCGTTGGATGCAGCGGACATTGCAATTATGGGTATGTTGTCCCCCTCTACCTCTTCGCGAGGCGGCGGTACGCTCTATATGAAGTCTACCCCAGACGGGGTAAAGGAAATCCTCGACGGCTTAGGGAATGTTCAAAAGTCTATCGACAGTAAGGTAACGTTAAAGTCGTTTATGAAAGAGGTTACAGACTTCTTTACCGACCCAAACGTGTCGGCCCCTGCCAGAGCGTTGTTTGCAAGACTCGCCAACACTCAAATTCTTGGAGACCTTGCTAGAAAATCTGGGTTTGGGCAGGTGGGGCTTGACCTCCACGAAGCTATAGAAAATCAGATTGGCGACATGAACAGAGCTAATAGAGAAGTACAGAAAGTTATAGACGAGACTAACAAATGGGCTAAAGACGCTGGGCTTGAGGCTTACAATACGTTGAACCGCGTAATTTACAGCCCTGAATACGGTGCTACTATCTATCAAGTAGATCCTACAAAACCCGAAAGCGACTACAAAGGTAAGACATCCCCCGATGGCGTACACAAACTAGACGAGATTTGGAGAAAACAACAAAAAGAGTGGAAAAAACTAGGAAGCAACGGGGGGCAGCGTATATTTAACACTCAGCGTGACATGTATGCAAAACAGTACAAAGAACTCCTGAATGTCATAAACGGGGAAATTGACGGGCTAGTCGGTAAGGATAGTGCAACTGGTAGGCAGCTAAAGAAAGATGTGTTCCAGCGTATGTTCGCTGCCGGTAAGCTAGACGTGTACTTTCCTCTTGTACGTCAGGGGAACTTTAAAGTTTCTTTTACTGCGAAGATAAGGAACAAAGCCGGGGAAGTGACAAGTACCGAACCCGTATTTCTCATGTACGAGCACAAATCTGATAGAAACCAAGCGGTAAAAGACCTAGAGGCTGACCCAGATGTTGTAGACGGAAAGGTAGATGCTTACGAGGGGGAAACGAGCGTAAGCAGGTTCAAGAAGGACGCCCCTTCTGGTTCTTTTGTTGGGGATATACTAGGCGTACTAGAAGCTAATAGCGTAGATAACGATGTGCAAGAACAAGTTATGCGTTTGTTTATCGACACACTACCTGAAAGTTCTTTTGCTAAATCTTTGCAACGTCGTACTAACACGCTGGGGTATATATCTGACTCTGCCTTAGCGCTACGCATGAAGGGGTTTAGCCTTAGTTCCCAAGTAGTAAAAATGAAGAACGGCGCTATCCTCCGGGGTATAGAAAAAGAGATTAATCTGGTAGACATATCTGCTCCTGCGGGTACCGAGAAAGATAAGTTTGCTTTGTTCAAACCAAACGCTGAGTCTATAAGCGTTATTAAATCTGAGTTATTGCGGCGTGCTAAATTTGCTCAATCAGGGGCGGACAACAAAAAAACTGAGCAAGTGTACAAACTGCTAAATCAAGTTGCCTTTATATACACCATCGGATTTAACGCTTCGTCGGCTATAGTTAACCTATCTCAGATACCATTAGTTGTAGTGCCATTCCTGTCTGGTCAGTTTGGGGCTACAGAAACAATGGACGCAATGGGGCGTGCAAGCAAGTTAGTGGGTGCACCGGGTAAATCCCTTATACCGGGTAAGTCTATAGCAGACCTATACGACGTTGCGGGGGAAGGTCGGGCGCTTACATACACTGTAAGTAAGAGTCACGAAAAGAAGATACGCGACAACACTACTACCAAAGCAGAGGCAGACGCCAAGATAGCAGAGCTGAACAGGCTAGGGCCGCTGATGAAAGAAGCATCTCAGCGGGGTATGATTCAAACAACTGCGTTGGGGGAAACACAGGGCATTAGTGACGCCCAGCTTGGGAAAACTAAGAACCCGGCCTTACGTCTATTAGACTGGGTGACTACAGCGTCAGGCGTAATGTTTAACGCTGCGGAAATGTTTAACCGCCAGACCACCATGATAATGTCTTACGACCTGATGCTTGCCCGGATGGAGACAAGCAAGAAAGAAGGTAAGAAGTACTACAGTAACCTAGAAGGTAAGTTTATTGACGTTCCTAGTAACTCAGAACTTATTATGGAACGCGCTGCAAAAGAAGCCATGTACATTACCCAAGAAGTTAACGGTGGATCAGTCCTAGAGACAGCTTCGGGAATGGCACAGCAGGGTATTGGCCGAGTAGCCCTAATGTATAAGGGGTATGGGTTGCAGATGTACACCACAATGATTAAAGCGGGTAAAGCCTACATAAACAACCTTGGGGGGAAAGACGCAGAGAGTATAGCGCTTAGGAAGATGGCCCGTAACCAGCTAATAGGTGTACATTTGTCCGCTTTGTTCTTTGCTGGCGTGCAGGGCTTACCGTTGTATGGTGCCGTTTCTATGCTCGTGGATCTTTATCAAGACGACGATGAGGACGACGCGGATACACTCGTACGTAAATATGTTGAGGAGGGGTGGTACAAGGGTGCCGTTGCAGAACTTACTGGGGTTGACGTTGCAAGTCGAGTTAGGTTAACGGGTTTACTACTAGCTAATAACAAGTTTAATAGAGATCCGTCACTCGAAGAGAACATAGGTATCTATTTTGGTGGCCCTGCACTGAGTACCGCTAACCGCCTGAAGCGGGGGGTGGAGGATTTATTCCTTAACGACGAGTACGACGCAGAAACATACGGTATGGAGAGCCTAATGCCTGCTGGGTTAACTAACCTCTGGCGGAATACTGCGGGTCGTTATGCTAAAGAAGGGGGCATAAAAAATAGACGTAAAAACCCTATATACGACGATATGACCAGCGGAGAAGTTTTTGCGGCGGCACTTGGTTTCCCTCCGGCTGAATACACGTTCAGACAGGAACAAAGCTCTAGGGACAAGGGGGTAGAACTAGCTGTTACTCAAAAACGTAGTGCCCTAACCACTAAGTACTATGTGGCGTCGAAAATGGGAGATTATGACTCGATGAGTGATACTTTAAACGATATCAATGCCTTTAACGCTAGGTACGCAAAGGACAACCCCGCTGTGGCTATTACACCAGAGGCCATAAGAAAGTCATTGAAGGGCCATAGGGATACAACTGCTAGGACGCACAACGGGATAACTATAAGTCCGCTTATGCAGTACGCTATAGATAGAAGTAACGCGGAGTACAAGCGATAAAAAACCCCCTGTCGCCTCGGGAACGAGCAGGGGGTCGGGGGGAGGTGAAGGAGTAACAGAGGAATTACCGCTTCGGGCGCTATTTTATCATACCGTACGCCATATCCGTATACCTAATTTATTATTTTCTATGGTTATTTTTATGGTTACCTGCCATTTCTTGGCTGTAGCTATCTTTTTTACTTGTTCTTTTGCCTTATGAGTGTTTAAACACGGTATAAACACCGACGCCCCGACTACCATACTGCCCCACGTAATCACTATGCGTATGCCATCGGGGGTTAGATCATCCAGCATTAACATACTAGTTTGCTTCTTTTTCCGTAACTTCTTTACCCGTAAATTCTTCCACGACTACTGTTGAACAATCTATGGCTAAAACCCACGTTGCTGGTAGCTGCGTTTGTGTACCCCTAGATATCCGTATCTTTATTTTCTTAGCCCCGTAAGCCTTTTTTAAATCCTCTTCAAACGAGGGGTAACTAATCTGCTGTTGGGTACACCATTTTTTAAGCGGTTTAAGTAGTAGGTACGCGTATTTTATATCTGTCTCATACCGACCTACTAATCGCACTCTTGGGTCTAGTTCAGGAATTACCAAATCGTCTAACCCATTTCCCTGTCCCTTACGCAGGTCATCAGTACTTTTTATCTTTAAGATATTGCCCCAATTCTCATGGAAATATTCATTTAGCCTGTCCCCCACAGACGAATTCATGCTGTCTACGTTACCCTTGTTCTCCAAAAGTAGCGACACGGTGTAAGCGGTTAGCTTAGTAGTATCATAGTTAACCAAGCCTAATTTCTTGGCAATGAGTACCCCCGTAACTGTAGCCGCCGCCTTTGCTGACCAGAAACGGTTCTCTGAGGTGAGTCCTGCGGCGTCATCTATCCTAGCCCTAACCTTACTCAGTAACACTTTCACCGCTTCTATGTTAGAGATTAGAAACTGAACGTAAATTACCCCCGCATGGCCGTATATATTTTCGGCGTTGGTTGCGTGAACGTCTGTTATGCTCTTATCCGCACTCTTGGAAAACAGCCGTACTGCTTTTGTTTCCATCATCCGCTGTGCTTCGGCTTTAGGGGCAGCCTTAATACTACTGATTTTCTCTATAATACTAGCATTACCTGTGGTAACAGCTATTAGGCTCCAAGGCTTACCTCTAGCCCGTTCAGTGTTGTTGCCCCCACTGGTCATACGGTTCCGCTGCTTACCCCCAGACAACTGATAAACAAGATCAGACAGTTCATCCCCTTTTGCGTTAGTTACCTCGTCAATATACAGAGGTAAGTTATGGTATACCTCTCCACGTAGCATCATAGAGTTGTCGGTATCTTTGTTCTGTAGCACTAAGGCTTTAGGGGCACCCCATATTGACGCCCCCACGTTCATAGCAGTAGTTTTACCAAAGCCACTATCGCTACTATGAACGTGGAACCCACCACAGGCAACTGGGCACATCTCCATAAGTACCGACCCGAACCCGGTACCGACAATATATTGATGTAGCTCAAACCCGTCTCGGTCGTAGAAGTTTGCCATGTCTATCCATTCTTGCAGGGTACCCTTGGGTTCAAACGCATGAAACAGCCCTGCTGTAGCGCTAGACGGAGGATTGTTTCTGATGGCATTAGCGAATATCTCTTTGTCGCCTAATACAAAAGACTTAAATTCGTCCCCTACCCAACCAAACTGCTTGTGGGCATTAGTAGCCTTACTAGTAGCCTGTAACTCGTTTACCCATGTAGTCATATAACTCATAAGCTCATCCATCCTAGTGACAGCTACGCCGTGCATAGCCATGTTTTTTCGCAGTTCCTCCTTTGAGGTGACCGCTGTTAGGGGTAGCGTAAATTCACGAATCCCGTCTTTTGGTAAGTGCAGTCTAACAACGATGGACTCGCCTACGTCGGCATCCGATATACGTTTAACTACATATAGGTCGTTATGGTATATAACTTTCTCATCTGGATCGCCCTCTGCATTACGCGTGCGGATATAAACACCCCCATTGACGCCCCGAAAGAAAGGCTTCGGGTACGGAGGTATAACATAGGTAGCATTACGTACACTTAGCGGTAAATACTGATCTCCTTCTTCGTCAGGCTCTGGGTCGGCAGCGGGGGGTACCTCGATTGTATTGTCTTCTTCGGTAGCCTCCATAACACTGTTACCCAACGTTATAGGAGACTTGATCTTCCCCCAATGCGGACACTCAGTACATACCCCCACGTTAAACTCGTCAAAAGAAGTACATAGGTACGGGCCTTTTATTAGCTCCATCTTCTCTGCCGTAGCCTGCACAGAATACCCGATATGCCCTTTCGATATATTACGGGCCGCTACCTCTGCATCTGTACAGAACTTGGCAATAGACAGACCTGCTCTCCACATTGGCTCACTACAATTGGCTTGATCACTTATTATCACGCCTAGCTGGGCACAGCCCGTGCCTCGTACAGTTTTTGTTATGATGTCTTTAAACTTAGTTTGGTTGTTGCCAATGAGCGCTCTCATTACTGCGTTCGCACCCACAGGTACCGCCTTCGTAGGAACTGGTATCATGTTCCCACCTAACAACTCCGAAAACGCATCGAAGTCTACATCGACAGGGGTCTCTATACCGAAGAACTCTACACTAGCCGGGGGTGTTGTCTTGTGGTTATGTGTACTTGGTAGCCGTAATACCCTAGCAGCGTCGGCAGTGACAGACGTGTCAGTAAGAAACCCATTTGAAACACATAACTTCTTTAGGCGTTGCGCCACGGGAAGCCAATCGTCAACCAGCACAGCCTCTGACAAAGCCCAGTAAACATGTACACCCCTACCAGAATTAACCAGTTTGGGTGCAGGTAACGCTAGGGTCTTACAGAACCCCTGTAGTGCAAGTATAGCCGCATCCTGATTGGGGTATTCTTTTCCTTCTCCACAATCTAAGTCTAAAAAGAAAGACTTCAGTTGCTTTACGTTATCAACTTTACGAGAGTTTGGGGTCTTGAACGTAGCCAATGCAAAGTAGGCATCGTACCCCTTGGCATCTAAATCCCGAGCACCATCTACCATGTCACCTATAGAGGTGTAGAAATTCTGTACTATGTCATTCTTCCGTTTTAAGTTAGAAGCAAACACACAGTAATCACCCTCTGACGCTAATACCTTCCTTAAAAAATTTTCTGTTTTCATATAATGTACCTAATTCCGAGAGGTACCATAGCAGGGGCGCGTTAACGCCCTTTTCGGAAATAATCCTAGCTACGGGTGGTATACTACGGGGAAGTGCTAGTCGTCCCAATCAGCAACAATAGAAGACAGTGCATCATTGTCGGCCTTGGGGGCAGGGGCAGTTTTCTTAACTACTTTCTTCGGTTCCGGTGCAGCAGGTTCATCAAAGTCCTCAAACGAATCCTCATCTTTAGCCACTACTTCCTCTTTAGCTGCCTGTACAACTGGAGTAACTACCTCGAAAGGGTTCTCTTCCTCGTCGTGTTGGTACCCTTCTACATTGCCGAACGGAGACGCAGATTCCATAGGCACGTATTTAATTACCTGAACTGCTCGTAATCTAAGGGAGACCCCTGCTTCTCGCATGAAGTACGGCGTAAACGTAACCGCCACATTCACAGTACTGCCCGTGGTAAGCATGAAGTCTTCAGGTAGTTTAGTAGATTTTGCGTCATATTGTACAGGCTTTAAAGTAACATCTTTGCCATAGGCACCCTTCAATGATGCTTTGAAGGTATACGTACCGTCTTCTTCCTTGTCAAAAGGATTGCCAAACTTCTCAGGCCAAGACGATTCTTTCCTAGATTGGTAAGCCTCTGTCATAGCAATGAACAAATTCTTAGCCGTATCCTTGTCCATACGGAACTTAGTCTCGTACTTGGCCCCATCATCCAGAGGGTCGCATGGGACAGAGCGGTTCTCACCGGCATCAAACCTATACGTTTTGTTAATTCGGGGCCATAGAGCTTCTACGCCGTTTATTACATACTGTGTATTTGTAGCCATGTTAAAAATTCCTAAGTTTATTTTAGTTTGCGTTTAATTCAAAACCTTCTACTACTGCAAACGGAGACACAGGCTCACTAGTTACTGAGACAGTCGAAGTGATTGCCTCTATAGTATCTTCGTGGTCTACCATGCTGCTTACCGCTGCACGTGTGGCTTCATCTAAACTAGCTAAAGGTTTGAAGTAAAGTTTTGGTACGACACTATCCTTGTCGAAATATATTCTAGTAGTGATAGTGGCTATATCTGTATCATGTTTAGCCAGTAGCCGTGCGTACTCTTGCAGACCACTGTTCCCCCCTCTGCTATTTCCAAATATAGAAGTGGCAGGTACCTGTAACTGATACACCTCTTTCGGGTTATCCCCGAATACAATGGCAAGTCGTTGAGAAAACCGACAAGCCCTACCTCCAAACTGGCCTGAACCCCTAACGTTCTGAGTACAGTCCATACAACGGTTTGATTGCCGTTTGTCTTGAGGTACGCTCTGATCAGGCCGCTGCACGTCAGATGACCAACATGTAGGAACCGCAACCTTGTTAGGGTCGTACGTTTCCCCGTAATAAGCACGAGACACACCAGCCGCGTTTACCACGATAACGTCCATAACTTCCGCGTCCAGCACCCTACCCTCTACGTTAAACTTGCCATCACGTAGGCTGATTCGGCGTAGCTTGCTCATCAGATATCTTCGTCCGCATCGAAGTCAAGTTCTAACTGCCTATCGTCAAACTCTTCATCAGAGCGTGCTTTTACAAGAGCGGCCTCAACAGCGTCTAGGTTAAACCTGTACGTGTTACCGACCTTGATATAGGTGTCAGATGGAACTTTATCCTGCCGTACCCATGCCCTAATGGTAGACACTGACACAGTAAAATGCCTTGCTACTTTTTCAATTGGTACAAACATTACTTCCTCCTTACTGTTATTACGTACTCGGAGTCCACGTTAAGACCCTTTGGTACGAGTTCTGGGTTCTCTTCTAGGAACTGTTTCATATTCGACTGGTTCAATCTTTTATCAAACAGCTCTGGTGCCCTATGCTCTAACACAAAACTGTGCATAGATTCCCAGTCGCTAGTCCAATATCTAACTTTTGCCGATCTGTAAAACATACCTGCTGAAGTTTTTACACTATCGACCCCCTGCTCTTTGCAGAAAGCCAACAACGCTCTTTTCACTTCGTCTAGCTGGTCAGCTAGCTTCTTATCTTTCTCTTTAAACTCCGCTGTTAGTTCCGCCCGTTTATCCTTGATCTTATGGAAAACTCGGGTGAGTCTTTCAGCAGGAGCATCGTTCTCTTTGCTCATCGCTCTATCCTATTAGTGACAGGACGTACACTTTAGTACCCTAAAGTACCCTAGTCAAGTATTTCTTTGTATAGATCAATCATTTTTGTGTGTACGTCTATTCTGTTGTCAAGTAATGCGTAAACACGTTTCTCAGCGTGGGAACCTTGGAGCTGAACTACGGTACATTTGTGGTCTTGACCTGACCTGTGTACCCGAGCGTTAGCTTGGGCGTAGGTTTCAAGGGAGCTTGTCGGTGCCCACCATACCACTGTGTTAGCCGCTGTTAAGGTAACTCCGTGTGCTGCTGACTGGGGTTGTATCACTAGCACCTTGGGATCATCCATACTCTGGAACCGCTTGAAGATTTCTGTACGTTTGGCCGCAGGTACATCTCCCCGTATTACTTCTGTGCTTATGCCATCCCCCCGCAGCTTACCCACTAGCAAGTCAATGGTGTGCTTGAACGGCACGAACACCAGAACTTTCTTACTAGACTCTTCTATGACTTCCATCAACACTTTATACCTAGGTGTGATATCAAACTCTACCGCGTCTCCCTTATCGGTATAGACCGCCCCCGCAGATATCTGTAGTAACTTGTTCATGCTAACAGCAGCATTGGCAGCGGTAATTTGTTCCCCCGCAGCTTGCATTACCATCTTGTCTTTTAACTCTTTGTAATACTTCAACTGTTGACGTGTTAGGCTAACCTCGCGCTTCACGTATACCATTGGTGGTAGGTCTAAGCATTCTTCTTTGGTGAACCGTATGGCTGGCTGCAACACCCTATGCACTGTGTTGGTAGCATCTTCTTTTGGCACCCACTTAAAGTTAGTCACCTTGCGCATAACCTGATCCCGAAAGGAACCGAGAAACCTAGGTACAGCCGTAGGGTTAACTAATCGGGCTATTCCAAACGCGTCAACAGGACTCTGTGCGGCGGGGGTACCCGTCATCATCCACAACCAAGTACTAGGGCCAACTAACTTATTGAGTGTCTTCCATCGTTTGGTCTGGGGATTCTTGTAGTGAGTAGCCTCGTCTACAATGATAAGGTCGAACCTACCGTTAGCTACTGCGTCGGCTACAATCTCTACCCCGTCGTAGTTTATTATCACGTACTCTGCGTCACCCTCAATAATCTCTACCCGTTTCTTAGCAGCGCCGTAGGCCACGTCAACCTTGCGGTGCATAGCGAAGTTAAATAGGTCATCTCGCCACGCGGAATCCATGATAGATAGGGGGCAGATAACCAAAACACGTCTTATAATACCTTGTGTTAGTAAGTAATCAGACGCCCAGATGGCACTAGCAGTCTTGCCTGTACCCTGCTCATTGAAGCAGAAGGCTTTACGGTTAAGGGTTAGGAAAGCAGAGGTGGTTTTCTGGTGGTCGAACGGTTTGTATCTACCCGTCCACTCGTACCTAGACTCTATGGGGGAAGGCACCTTGATGTTCATGTTCCTTAGAACTTGTGTCTCGTCCATCCCCCAGTTAACTAACACTTGGTTGTTCGGTAACTCCTTACTCTTGGGTATCACTGCTGTAACTCTTGCTGGGTTACGTAGTGTCAGCAACAACGCCTTGTTATCTACAATTTTCATTTATTTCTCCGATGCCAAATAGCACGAAGTGGGTGTCCACATCATGCAAGAAAAAGTAAGCCCTGCTTCGCTCACAGATAGGGCTAGGTCTGCTTATGAAGGGAAGATGGATCCCCGAACTTCCTAGATTTTTGTGAGTAAAAAATCACGCTTTCACACGACACTCACGTTTTTTATAGACGCATCTAGGCAAGCGTCTTTTGGGGGTTACTTCTTCTTCTTGTAGTTCCGACTTCTGTTAGCAGATCGACTCTCTACAGTAACGCCATCTGCATTACTGCCGCCGTTAACCAAGGCTTTCTTGTGGCTAACATCTTTACCTTCACGTTTGTCTGCTTTGCCGTTCTTATTGGCGTCTCTACTTTCTTTGTCCATCTTACGTCTGGCACGCTGTCGCTCCATTCGGCGTTCAAACGTGTCGCTACCCACGGGGGCGTTAACTTGTTTCTTTCTATCTGACTTCTTCTTATAAGGCATTAGTGCCTCCCGTTATGTATACATTCCGTCACTATGCAGTGTCTCCTGCATAACCCACTTTGGTGAGCGTTCCAAACATCTCTCTCAAATGCTTTTTCCATACGGCTGTAGTCAGATAACCACTTAGCCCATAGCGTAGATTCTTCAGATTTTTCGTAATTGCCTGTTATCAGTTCCCCGCACACCACAAAAACTAACCCGCCTTTTACATGTTCTATTTCGGGGTAGTGTTTGAATACAGCGAGGGCCATTAGCTCTAACTGCCCTTTATCCGCATACCTAGTGTTCTTGCTTGTCTTGTAATCTATTATCCAAGCTGTCTTGGTATCTCTGTTCAGTATAACTAAATCCGCTATACCCCGCCACCAGACAGCATCATCTCTAAAACCACATGGCTTCAAGTCCTCAGTAAGCCCCATCTCTAGCTCGCATATCTTCTCTCCTGCTTTGGCGTTCAAGGAATCTAAAACGTCTTTGCAGTAGCTGTACTTCTCAGGCAGCGGGGTGCCATCGCGTATATACTCTTCCGCCGCTAAGTGTACGGCAGTGCCGTACAGCATTGCTTCTGTCTCCGACTCCCTGTAGTTCTTTAACACCTTTAAGTGGTAGAACTTCTTGGGGCATTGCTCAAAAGATTTGATCTTAGAAAACGACCACGGGGCTATACTCATCGGTATGTATCCTCCACGTATAGGCCAACCTCTGCTAGCGCTCTTATAATAGGTTCTATGAAATCAACGTCTAGTAGCAACCTATTTGTACCAAAACCATTTTCCCCCCGCACTACCTGCTCTAAACAAATTACTAACTCCCCGTCTTCGTACTGCCCTAAATACACAGATACTTGCCCATCTTCTATGGAGTCGGGTATTTCCGGGTTTAGCGGCCAGTCGATTATGTCACCCATACTATTCGCACTCCCCGTAAGATTTACCATTACCTGACTCACACGTTATAGGTAGACCTTCCGCCCATAGTGGAGTAGTACTCATACAACGTTCAATAAAAGCTGTTGCTTCTGCTAACTCGTCTGTAGGTACACAACATACCACAGAGTCATGCACTGTAAGTGCTACCTTGTATTTCTTAGCTATAGCTAACATCTGTTCCCCAATAATACACCTAGCAACGGCCTGACACACGTTTTCTGTGACTTTACCTCCATATATACGGTTGTAGCCGTTCCTAGTCTTGTAGCTGAACTCTAGTCCGCGCTCTCCCTGCTCGTACCTTAGGCCATCGTAACGCATGTTTAGGCCAGAGGGTAACCGTATCCACGCGTTACATACAGGCTTGCCCAGATGCTGTCCTCGCGTTGCCCCGTACTTGATTATACCGTTAGGCCCAAGGCTACCGGACTCTCCCCTAGACATATTTACTAACATGTTCTGTAGGTTACGCCATAGCGTACCAATCTTCCAATTAGTGTTTCTGTATATGCTAATGATTCTACGCGACTCCTCTAAACTTATAACCGTACCAAAAGATTGTAGCTGATCAGCAAACCTACCTGCGCCCATACCATAGCCACATCCTAGGATGGTGGTCTTACCTACAAAGCGCTGATCTTTGGCTACCTTGTCTTCTGGTACACCATATATAGTAGAGGCCATCGTTATGTATACGTCTTTTTTAGCTGCAAATGCAGATACCAGTTCCTCTTGTTCAGCAAGCCACGCTAATACTCGGGCCTCAATCTGAGAAGAGTCGCAGTCAACCAACGTATACCCTTTAGGGGCAAGCATACTACTCTTTAACTTCTTACCATTTACTCCCCGGCTCGGAAGGTTCTGTATGTTTATCTTATCGTCGCCTCCCCACCTACCTGTATGGGCAGCGTAGTACCGGATAGGCACGGGCATAAGGCCACGCTTGGCAATAGAGATAAACCTTTCAGTGCGGGACTCTTCCAACGAACCCTTAACCCCTAACCTAGACGCTACCAGCAGCCGCACTCTGGGGTCTTCGTGCTCCAGCAATGCTTGGAACTGCTCATCGGTCTTGGCAAAGGCTAACGTCTCCTTGCCAGTAGTCAGGCTGGTCTTCGTTGGCGGGGTAACACCTACTGCCCTAAGCAATTCGGCAAACTGGGGGTTACTCATCAACTCCTTCTTAGTTACACCAGAAGACGTTATCAAGTCCTCTTTCTCCTGCTTGGTGTCTTTAAGGTGTTGCTTTAGTAGGGGTAAGTCTAACTCCAGTACGGGATCTACAAACATGCGTAGGGTACAGTCGATCAAGCGTAGCTCCTGCTTAGGGAAATCCTTACCCATGATATTGAACAGTTTATAAGTCAGCTCAACGTCGTTTATGCAGTAGTCCCCGTAGGTGCCTAAATCTTCTTCTGTGAAATCTTCTCGTCGCTTGCCAAGGGCGTCTTGTACTTCTGTACCTTTAGCCCCGATACCGTATCGGGTAGCAAGTGCCGCAAGAGATCCGCCGACCTCGACCCCATGTAGAGCGCGAGCAATACACAGAGTATCAGCCAGCAGGTAAGGGTGAACGTCAAACAGCCAACTAAGTATAGCGCCATCGAACATAGTGTTGTGGCATAAGAGTATAGTCTTACTCCAATCGAAGGATTGTAAATAGTCTTTGAGTTCTTCATGTGTTCCGCTGGCCCACTCTGTGGCTCCGTTGTTAACTTTTACCCCCACACCGATCACCTCAAAGCGAGGGTCACGTATGTAGGACTCTGTTGTCATCTTACGCAATGAAAAGTCTTTGTCATAATACGTTTCAAAGTCAATCGTTATTAGGTTCATGTCAACTCTCTGTTATAAGCAGTGCCCTAGGATAATCCCAAAAGGGTAGATTGCGTGTGTGATGACTGCCACTACCAATATCTCCATGTCAGCCACCATAACTACACCTCTACCTTAGATATTAACTTGTTTAAGTACCACTGGGCCTTGTGTAAGTCCTCCAATGGCTTGGCCTTTCGCTCGTAACGCCACAAGTATTTCATGCACGCTCCCTTGCAGTACCCCCTGAACGCCTCCGGTGTCATCGACGCTTCTATACCATCAATACACTCGACATCCCCTGCGGTGTAATGCTTGGGCGAATTCACCATACTCTCGACCGGCTGCATGTCGTACTTATCTACGTACGGGTCTACCGCAGGGAAGTCTCTCCTTAACCGCTCCCAATCCTCGGGTGTTGCTTTGTCAATGCTCATAATGTGTTTCCTCCTTCTCCGTTGTGATAAGAGTTAGCCCGTTCGCGAAACTTGAATAAAGCATTGTGCTCGGGGTACTCACTAACAAACTTCCTCGCGTAATGTGAAATCCAGCCATCATCTACCTTGAATTGCTTTTGTTTTTCTTCGATCATAGTCTCCCATCTGATCCGGTGGAAAATGTTTTTGGCTGAGTAATACGACCTACGGCTTGCAACCTGTAGAGCGAACTTAACAAACAGGTCATATATATCTGGGTTTTTTTCATCGTGCAAATTAAAATTTTCTTGCGTCCATTTACCGTTCATAATGTGTTTCCTCTAGTAAGTGTTTGATATCGTTCATGTTAGCTTCGTTAACCACGCACGCAATACCCTGCGCATCGCCTATCTCCTTCAGGTTCTTATCCTGTAAAGCTGTTGTCTTACCCT
>Ga0196889_1000162_pt1 | contig 21554 bp, 32 predicted proteins | sample VirMetDEL_Nov_12_FD_166415 | JGI IMG/M metagenome (GOLD analysis project Ga0196889, IMG submission 166415) | Aqueous microbial communities from the Delaware River and Bay under freshwater to marine salinity gradient to study organic matter... | ecosystem: Environmental > Aquatic > Marine >...
TGTAAAGTGAATAGTAATGTATTAAACTTTTGCGTGAAAATTCTGCAATGCTTTCACCCTCATTTATTATTTCAAATACTTTTCTATCATACCAAAACATTCTTGATAGTTCTTCTTGTATTTTATCATATGGTTCTTGGTAGTTTACATCTGATGTGGTTAAGTGTATATCATTCATAGATACCATTGTGATGTTTTTACCCTTTCTTTTTAAATCATAAAACAATGTTCTTAAAGTCTTAAAAATATAGTAGTAGTTTATTTCTTCTTCATTGTACATTATATCTAAACCCTTTTCAAGTTTCAGTTGTATCTTGTAATACATTTCTTGTACAATATCTTCAGCAGTTTCTTGTTTGCAACCAAAGGATAAAACTATTTCTACCCATTCTTTGTGCTTTGCAGCAACTATAATCATTGTTTTTTGTACCATATCATTTTAAAGGGTCATATAAATCACCAACTATTATAGGCAATCCTTTTTCGTTTACTTCAAAGCTAAATGTTTCAAAAGAGTAACCCCTACTTCTACCGCATTTTACCGTTGTCCAATCTTTATTAACTGTGTTTGCTTCCAAACTTATTACTGTTTCTGCTTTCTTTTCTAATGCACTACCTAAATGACCAGTACCAAGTTTAGCACTACCAAAGTTTTGATGTATCACACAAATAATATGCACGTTTTGTTGTTGGCTAATTCTCATTAATGCACTTACTAATTCATTACTTTTTTCTATGTTGTTTACATCTGCACATAAATCTGCTACACCATCTATAATAAGCAAAGATGGTTCTTTAATGTGTTCCTTTAAATAGTATTCAATAAACTCTAAACGTTCCTTAAAAGCTATTGTACGCAATGCAAACGTATGGTATTTGTCTTTAGGTATGTTACTGTCCATATCTAATGGACGTTTAAATACTTTAGATGAGTGCCAGGAACCTTGCTCTGTATCTATATAAATTAAATCACCATTACCTCTATGTCCTTTAATTTTGCCACCGTAAATATTAGAACCACTTAAATAAGCACTTGCAAGTAAAGAGCAAAAAAAACTTTTACGGGTCTTTGGTGGTGCTGTTATTACTGAAAGGTTACCAAATGTTCCTAAAGCTATCGGTATGAGTAAATCACCTTTATCAGATTGTAAAACCTTTTCACCATAGCTTAAACATACTGGTGGATATTCTAATTTTTTGTCAATGTCTATCCTGCAAGTATCTGCAATAAACTCCATTAACATATTATGTTCTGTTTCTTTTTCTGTCATTTGTTAAATGTATAAAAAAAAGGTGCAAGTTAAAAACCTACACCCTTTTAAAATTAAGGTTAATTAAAATGGTAAATCATCACTTCCTGGTTCTGCAACTGGTTGGTCATCTCTTTCTGCAACCGTTACTCCCTTGTCACTCATCCATACCACCTTACCATTTCCAAGATAGGTTTTAGCAACCTTTGCCTCACGTTCTTCTTTGGTTTGGCTATCCATAAAAGCTACGTTGTTACCGTATCTGGTTTCATCTTGTACCGCTATGGTAAAATTGTAGTACACCGCACCATCTTTTCCTTTGATAAATTTCTCTTTAGGTAGTCTATCTACTCTAATACTTCCGTTGATAATTGCACTCATAATATATAGTTTAAATTTGGTATTGTCATTACACGCAATACCTCGTGTTTTATTTATTTAGTTTTTCTTTTCTTGTTGATTTTTTATCAGTTCTTGTATATGAATATATTAATCTATTTTCATTGCAAGGTATAAATTTTATTTTATCATCTAAAGGTTTTTTTATTCTTCTCATATCTGTTTTATTATATTACCCAGTTAAGGAGCCGTCTTTCCGTGCTGTCAGTCTTACCGTAATTACAAAAACTATGATACTTATTGATTAATTTTGCTTAACTTTTTAAAGCATTACAGCGGCCTACATTTGCGACAACAAAGGATTTTAATTTTAATCAATATTATTTTCTTTTAAAGTCATCACTTTCATCTTCACCGAATACACCCAGTTCATAAAAGCCAGTTAGTTTTAGTACACTTCTTGATAAAGCACGTTTCTCTGCCATTTCCATAACGTACCAACTATTACAATTACCATCTTTATAATTAGCACCTTTTAATGCACTACCAAATGTTTGTATTTCTACACCCTCTTTTTTTGCATATGCTTTCACAACTGCAAAGCTGGGTTCACACTTTACAACCTCATAATTAATTGCTATGTTTTCTTTTGCAGCTATCTTTTCAATACCTTGTCTGGTGATAATAACATAGTGCTGATGCTTGTATACATCTGTTTTTTCAAGTTCATACTTCTTGTACAAATCTAATAATTTTTCTCTATCCATTTTGTTTAAATATTTGTGATACTTCTATTTTTGCTTTAAGTTCTTCTATCTTATTACATAAGGCTTCTATCCTATATGTATACTCGTCAAATTTTGTTTGTGCAGTTTCTTGTGAAAAGTTAGTTCCCATTACTGAATATTTATTAAAGTTGATTTTGCATCATCTAATCTTTTATTAATAGATAATTGCGTAAATGCATCAAGGTTTAAAACTGCATATTGCAAGTCTTTTTCTAATCTTTTAATTTCGTCTTTTAAATCGTGTTTTTGTGTTCTCATTCTGTTTTATTTAGTTTTTAATTTAGGGGCTTTTACACCCCCGTTGTTTTTATGCATTACAATATACATCAGTTCTATTTTTTGTTGCAAAGTTAGCTATTGCGTGTGCTGCTGAAAAACCGCCATTTTTAGCTTCATCTTTACCTTGTGCAGTAAGAGAATAAGGCATCCCTATTATAACTCTTACTAAACTATTATCTGACCAATGGTTTACATATTCAAAAAGGCAAACACTTTTAGGTATCCAAAAACCCTCAACACATTTCGGGTGAGTTGGTGTAGATATAAACATAGCTTTATCTGTTGTTTTTGTTACATCAGATAAATTAAAATAGCTATCACCTTTACGATTAAGGCTATCTATCCATTGTTCTTTTTTAACACCTTTTAGTAATTCTCTTGATAATTTTTTGTTTGTAAAATTTAAACTTGCTGGCATAATATTCTGTTTTAGTTAATTAATATACCGCAATATAAACATTTTATTTAATAACAAAACTATATTTTAAAAATAATTTAAAAAAAAAGCAAAAAAAAAGGCTTAACATAAAGTCAAACCCCTTTTCCTTAACAAAACAGAATACCCAAAGATAGTCTTTTATAAACTATCTACCAAGTCTTTATAGTGTTTTATCATATCTTGTAGTTCATCATTAGAATACTTTACAGTTTCTTTTGATTTTATATATAATTCTTCAGCAGTACCATCACCATACTTTTCATCTAATTGTTTACTAAAAATATACTGTTCACCAGACTTGAACATATTGCATCCAACGCATTGCACCGCTACATTCATTTCTAACCATCTTGTTGCATAATGTTTTCTACTCTGAAAGTGACCACATTGCATACCTTTTTTATAGTGTGATACCTTACCACAAGTAAAGCACTTTACATCACCATTATGGTCTGCATCCTTTAACCTTATGTACTGGCTAAATATAGCATCCAGTTTTTTAACTATTTTGCTTCTTGATAATTTAGATGGCATTATCTATAACTTCTATAATGTTTCTTAACTCACTTTTTTCAAACTCACCAAGTGAAATATCATTTACAATTAATAGGTAATAATCTTTTCTTACTGCAATACATTTTGTGTTTTCCATCTTTTATTTGTTTAAGTCAGATTTATGTAATAACTTTACACTTTTTTATTACTTCAAATATATAAAATAAATAATTAGAAATATATATATAAATATAAATCTAAAAATATATATTAAAAAAAATAATAATATACTTAAAAATAAAAGATAATGATTTTGGTATAGTATTCTATTTCTGCGAAATGTATTTATACTTTTCAATACCTCTTGAACCAAAGTATGCAACATAGGTTGTAAGTAAAAGTGATTTAAGTAAATCTATCCATTCAACACTTACACCGAAATCTATATTTAGGCTATCCATAAGAATTAATAGCCAAGTTGATATGGTTAAGAATATTAACATCATTGGTCTTACATTCTTTGATAGCCAACTATCACTTGACATATCACTTGACCATCTTTTAGATATTTCTTGAATTTCTATAATATCTAAATCAAGCAGTTTTAAGGCTTCTTCTTTGTCTTTAGGTGTAAGTACTTCATCTTTGCTTATAAGACCACCTATTAGCTTTAAAATACCAGCATCAGGTACAACATCACTAACACCTTTAAGAATGTTTGGTGCAGCTTTAGTAAGAAACTTACCTACCCTTGTATCTTTAAACTTCTTTTTCACTTATTTCTTTTATTCATTAAGTACCATTTATGTGCGGTATACCCAATAGTTAAAAGTAAAAGTGTAATCTTTAAAAATACATCAACGTTTGCCATTGAAAAAATAAATGTTCCTAAATTTATTAAAAGTGTTTTGTAGTCTGTTACCATATTAATAAGTGTAGTACACACCTCTTTTTTTAGTTACTAATACTTGTTTTCTGTTATTGTCTTTATTGAAAGAAACGTGTAACCATTTAGGTTCCTTTCCAAATTCCCAAATAAGCTGGTCAAAATCAAGTTCTGTTCTAATATAATGAAACATCTCTAAATTAGACTTTCCACCCATACTTGTAATGTCCATTGCTTCACCATTCATATGAGATGATGTTTTAGAGCCTTTTAAGGCAGTATTTAATTCTAAAGACCTAAACATACTATTTACTTTAATTGGTGCATCTACCCACTCTCTTAATGGTTCAAACACTTCTTCAGCTAATAGTTTCATATTCTCAACTTGTTCTTCATTTGGTTTATTCTTTATGCCTTTTTGTTTAGCATAATTAGAACCAACTGCTTCTTTGTAAGAAATGTGTTTACTTATTCTTTTCATCTGTGATTAATTTAAAAGTTCCATCTTCAAGATTTACTTCTATGTTACCATACTTTGCTTCAAGTTCTTTTTTACTTTGTTCTTGCTTCATAGAAAGTTCTGCAAACATATGTGATAGTGTATGTGACTGTGTAGCCAATAAACCTAAATCGTGTAAGATTGCTTGTTTCTTCTGTTCTTGCTCTTTAAATTCTTTTAATTCACTTTTTGATAATTTTCCCATTGTATTTGTTTTTTGGTTAAGTATCAAATATACTAATTATTTAGGTACTTCTGCGTTTCTTGGATAACCGTAAAAGCTATGTGCTGCCTCAACTGGGTATACCATAAATTCTCCAAAGTCTAAATCTAAACTACTCATTACATCGATAGCAAAACCATCATAGTAAACTGCCGGAGTAATTATATTACCATCTGCATCATAAGTAGCTGGTATCTTTACCACCTTACCGATATAAACAACCGCAGCCGTAGTAGGTGCAAATACTATTTCGTTATCTGTTTCAACTAAAACACCAATACTTAAAAGGTAGTCTTTGCCCTCTTGCTCTGTTGGAAAATTTGTCTTGTATATATTCATATTTAATTTTTCTTAATAAATTCAAGAATAATATTTAGCTTTTCTTTTACTTCATTCATTTGCTTTCTTAAATCTTCGTGCCTCTTTTCAAAGCCAACCTTTACTTCTTTTATACTAAAAAACGCAAATTGATATAAAACATATAAAGCACCCATTAATAAAACAACAGATAAACCATATCCCTCAATTAATTCAAATACTTGTTCCATTTTATATTGTTGTTAATTCCGCAAGTTCTTGGTCGCTTAAAGCCTCTTTCCAAACTGCAAGTGCTTTTATGTTTCCGTAGAAATTTTCTGTACCAATTGCGTTTGTAAAATCTAATCTATCTAAACCAATTATACTATCAGTACCAACTCCACTATCTGCTGAAATACCATTAACAAACATCTTATAATTATAAGAACTATCATAACTAATTGCAATTTTAGCATTTATTTTTGTATCTGATAAAACAGTTGTTAAATCTACCGATGCTGAATTATTACCCTCTACTCTTGCAAATACTTGATTTGAAACTGCTCTATAACCAAAAAGAACTCTATTATCATTACTACCATCTGTTAAAGAAATAAATCTATTAGTACCATCATTTGCTAAAGCACTACCCTCAAAATATAGTGTTCCCGATGTGCTATTTATACTTGCTAAACTACCGCCATTGGTGCATACGTCTTGGTTACGTGTAACTGTTGAGCCTTCTGTGGGTATGTAAGATGTTGCGTATGATTGTTGTTCCATTTGAGCGCCCCAAATCTCAATACCATCTGTGCCATTTGCAGTAACTGCCCAATCACCTTTCGCATCACACACTCCAATTCCACTACCCGAATTCAAAACACTCGCAGTACCTAAAGTGTATGTTATTTTATACCAATCATTTGTATATGACGTAATAGTTCCTATTGGCGTTCCAACACTACCCGATACTACTTGCATAGTTTCATCACTTAAATCATAGTAAATAATACCGTTTGCTAAAGATGAATTGATATAAAGCCAAGCAACATTTTTACCACTTGCTTTAACAAAAAAACTTATAGTATGAATAGCACTACCATTTGTTAAGTTAGTACTAATATATCGTGTATTTCCGCTACTAATTGGGTACATTAAAGATGAATTATTATTTCCATCTGGAGATTTTGAATTATTGTCTATAGTTGTAACATAGGTTTTTACCCAACTTGCATCGCTAAATAATTCAGATTGTGTTATTAGGTTGGTACTCTGAGGTTCCCACAACCAACTTCCGCACCCACTATCTGGCACTACTTCTTGCCCGAGATATTCTTTTACAGATACGTTGTCGCAACTTAAAACAGCACCACTTGATGTTTGTAATCCAGCATCTATCCCACCACCACATATTAGTATTTCACTATAAACACCAACAGCAGAATGTGCAGTGCCTAAAGTTCCACCACATCTTGCTCTTAAACTACCAGTTGTTTGTTCTGTTATTTCAAATGTAAACTTATATGATTTTCCAGATGTTAATACATTCTGCCAAATTATAGCACCACTTCCACCGTTAAAATTAGCTTGACCCCCGCTAATTGTCCAAGTACCACCTTTAATCCAAGCCGTGTCGCTATCAAAAGAGCCATTTAAAATTTGCTCACTCCCTAAAGCATCTTGATAACTAAAGCCCTCGTAGTTTATTCTCGGTAGGTTAGTATCGTCTGTTATTTCTATTACTGATATATTGTCTATTCTTATATCTGTAGCACCACTTAATCTTGCAAATGCTAACCTATTAACAGAAGATACATTAAATATATAATTGAAACTACCAACACCACTTACATTAGAGGCTATTTCTTCACCGCCTCGTGTAGTTCCTATTTTAAGGCTTCCCCCACTATCTTCAATAATCTCAAAGGTTAAACGATATGTTTTATTTGCTGATAATATTTCTTGATACAATTCTGAAAAAGAACCATCACTACTATATATTCTACCAGAATTATAACTAACTTCTGATTGTCCAGAATATAACCAATTTTGCCCCACCTCTTTAACCGAGATGTTTGTTATTGATAGGTTTGCACCAGATGGAGAACTATAAACTCTAAATTTATTACTTGCAGTACATTGTATGTATTTTGTATAAGTACCATTACCACTTACATAATCTCCATAAGTATTTCCTAATCTTAATCTAATACTACCACTAATGTAATTAAGTATTGTAAAAGTTATTGCGTAAGTTTTTGTATCTGAAACTATACCATCTTGACTTATGTAGTTGGCATTAGTGTTATCAACTTTTGCCTCACCATCTCCAATACTCCACCCAGTACCTAAATTCCAATCTTGACCAACCTCACGTACTGAAACGTTGTCTATTGAGAAAGCACCAGTCCAATTTCCCCAAATATTGAAAGCAGAGGTTGTTGTTGTTGGTGTAATATAAATAATATTATTTCCTTCCGTATAATTAGCAAATCCTTTTAAAGTATTTGAACCTCCAGCAGTTCCTAAAAACCCTACTTGCCCAGTTCCAGAATAATCAAAAGATACTCTATAGGTTTTATTTGCATCAAGTACTTTTGGCTGATAAAAACCTTTTGAGGCTATGTTTGTAAAATTTGCTTTACCATTACTAATTTCCCAACTTGTAGTATAATTCCAATTCGTATCGCTACTAAAATCTCCGTTTGTAATCTGCTCCGCACCCTCTTGAGAAAAACTGCCGTTAGAAACTTCCTCGCTACCCTCCTCTGAAAAGTCGCCATTTTGCACTAAATTACTCGATAGTATCTGTACGTTTTCAACAAGACCTTGAGCATTTACTCTTGTAGCTGCTGAATTTCTGCTAAAATCAAAATCACCACTTCCATCACTTGGCTTAACACATAGTGCTTCACCATTGTTATACGCAGTAGGTGTTAATATAATTGATGCTTTATCTAAAAGGTTGCTCATTATTGTATATTTTCTAATTCATCTAAAGTTGCAGTTGTACAAGTAACATTCTCATAGTATGTTGCCCTTGCTTGTAAGGTTAAAAGTAATGCTGGTACTGCACTACACCCAGCATATTCTTTGTAGACTAAACCCCAATTTACAGAGTTATCACAAACACCTCTACCCCACCAACTTTTAAAATATATTTCGTTTGCCATTACTTTTTCTTTTTTTTCTTTTTAAGAAATACCTTTAATTTCTCTATGTTCTTTGCCTTTGGTTTGTATATCATAACTTTTGGTAATATAATAAGCCGTTTGCCTTTGCGTGTAAATGATTTTCAGTATTAGTTACCCACTCTAAATTTTCAACTGTATTATCTGTTTTTATACAATTAATATGGTTTACTTGTGGCTTATTATTTTCGTTTGATAAAAATGCTTTTGCTACTAATTGGTGTACTAAATGATTTTTTTTATTTCCATTTATATTTAGTGTACATCTACAATAGCCTTTTTTAGTAATCCAAAAAGGAATTAATTTTCCTTTATATGTAAACAACCTTTTTTTGTCAATGTCATTAGGGTCTGTTCTTTCTATTTTTCTTGTAATACTTCTTACCCTACCAAAGTTACTTACCTCATAATATCCATTGTAATTATTTATTACTTTCCAAATTTCATTTTGCATAACGCTTTTTTTTAAATTAAACTAATATTAGAAACAAAGATGATAAACTCAAAACCCATCCATTAAACGTAGCCTCATAACTTGGATAGATATCATCATTCACGTTATTTGTGTACTCTGGATATGTAGCTTGGTTAAAACTCATAAAGTCTATAAAACGTCTTGAATACCATTCAGCATTTGTTCTTGCTTTTTCAACTAAAAAATCAACCTCATTCTTATCTACGTTTTGTGCGTTTTCAGATGTGTGCTTGTATATACCCCCCGATTTTATTTGGTATGCGCAAAATGGAATATAATTTGCTTGTGCGTACCATATCAGCATACTTACTATGTAATTGTCAAGAATAGTTTTCCATCTTGCATTTTCTGGTAAATCAATACCAGCAACAATAGCATTAGTTAAACCATCATACATATTTGTACCTATAATCTGCTGAATATCAATCTGTTGAGATAGCTTTATATACTGAATAAAGGTATCAGTATCGGTATTTCCATCAATGATAGAGTTTCTTACTAAATCTGTTCTATTTATAAATAATACTGTTGCCATTATCTTCTTTTATTAGTTGGTAAAAATCCTTCGTCTGGCATATCTATTGGTCTTTTAGCTACAAGTTCATCATTTACCTGTGGCTTAAAACCTTTTCGTTTAGCTTCATTTACACTTATTGTTGGTGCTAATGGTGACTTAACATCAATACGTTTACTATCTAATGTGAACATATAAGTTTTACGCATCCAAAAATGATGACAAGCACCACCACCTTTATATTTCCATATAGAATATGTATCTACACCTTTTGGCCCCCAACCTGGATTAACCGCCCTTGTACTCATTAACTCAATATCTTCTTTGCGGTATATCTTTTTAGCTTTTATCATTTTCTCACAAAAACTTCTTGTAACATTTTCACCCTCATTATTAAAAGTTTCTTTTAAAGGTGAATATTGATACCTTACTTTAAATGCCACATCTTTAACAGCTTTATCTTGTTCAGATTTTGCGTTTGGTCTTGCTGTACCAGTTGATACAAATTCCCATATTTTAGATAACGTGCTTTTGTTCTTTTTGTTTAGTTGGTCTATTTGATAATCTAATGCTTCTTCATCATCATAATCAACTTTTCTTTCATCAATTAATGTCCATTGGCTTAAATCTTCTTCTTCACCTAATTCTTCTAATACATTATCAAGTTCAGTTTTTTCTTTGCTAAACTCATAACCAGTTTCTTCTTCAATATCTTCTTTACTTTGTAAATCTTTATCTACATCAGTAAATTCTAATGGTTGTAACGTTGTAAAGTATAGGTTTAAGCTAATATCATTGTATGCAAGTATATTATCAAAGCAATCTATTAAAAGTTCCTGAAATGGTCTTATAACGGTGTTATCCATTAACAAAGATGCAGTCTTTATTTCTTCTGCATTGTTTCCTAAACCACTACTATCTTTTATACCCAATAACATTGGTGATACAATCCTATGTGCAACCATTATTTTTTTTGTGCTTTCTTCACTTAAAAATTGGTACTGATTGTGTGCATCACTTAATTGTACTGGTGTTATTTCTGCTTGACTTTCTTTGTTGTCATTAAAAGCGAGTATGAATTTACCAGCATTAGATGTACCCGAAAACTTTTGTGCAATCTTTGTTTCTATTAATTGTCTTTCTTGTTGGTTAGGAGTTCCATTATTAAAATTAATCAACATCGATGGGCTTAAACCATTCATTATGTTGTTCAAATGATAGTTAGATACTTCTTCTTCCAACTCTGCATACTGCAAACCACCTTGATAATCTACGGGAGAATAGTAATAAAATCCACTCTTGTATGGTTTAATGTAGTATATCTCTATGCTTTCTTTAGACATACCAAAAGCTGGTATTCTTAAAGGTTTATCACTTTTTTTAATGTTTTCCCAATCATTACAATAGTAATATGCTGGTACATTACCATCTGCATCACATTTTTCTGCTCTTAATGTTTCAATAGGCATATGTTCTAATTGAACAATCTTGCTTCTATCTTTAGAATAGATAACTTGTATTGCAGCTTGTCCCATAAGTTTTAAATCATAACAAGCCCTACGCACTACATCTTTTCTAAACAAAGAAACCATTTGAGCATACTCATTAGGCTTTTTATTGCTATCTGTAGCATTTAAACCTTTTCCATAAATAGCTTGTGATATACCATTTATAGCTGCATTGTTTGTAGGTGAACCATTATAACGGTCTATTAAAAACTGGAAATAATTATTATCAGCCCCATATTCAATCCAATCAGCACCATTAACTTCTTTAACCTCTGGTGATGTGTATGTACTTAAATTTACAAAGCCAAACTCTGATACTTTTGTTTTGCTAAATTGCCCTTTTTCGTTTCTTTTTCTCATATTACAATATAGTCATTATTGAAACCATCGTATTCTGTATATTGGTCTTTATTTACTTTATAGAAATAATTGTTATCTGCATCAATTTCTGCTTTTTGTGCAGTACAGAAAATCCTATCCTTATATATTACATTTGTTTTTGCTACATCTGAATATATTGTTAAATCATAAAAATGCCCCTCAACTAAATTTGAATAGGTATCATTATATACATTGTAGGTATCATTTACAATTTCAATATTACCAACACCAGCAACTCTTGGTACAAGTGTATAATCAACAGTTACATTTGTGCTATCATCTCTAATAGTCATATATGCACTTGTTACATATTCTCTTGGTATGCAAACAAATCTATTGGTATCTTGTGGGTAGAATAATATCATCTATGTATATAACGTTTAAAAAATAGTAATTTGTAAAAACAAAAAAAAAGCACCCGATTAAGGATGCTTTCAATTTAAAATAAATATTAATTATGCAGTTGGGTCTACTTGTTCTGCATCTCCAGTTACTGCTGTTGCAAGGAAATAAGGTGCAGTTTCTTCCATACCCTCAAAGGTAAGTGTAAACCCACTTAAATCACCCGCTGCTGCTCCAGTGACTACCGTACCACCAGTACACTCCATACCATTCTCAAAGCCACATAAGAAACTATTTCCATAGTAATCTTCAACTACAATATATGGTCTTGCAACTGCAAGTGTTTGTAGTTCTTGTTGCGTTAAAGCATCTAAATAAGTAAGTGTAAGGTTTAAAGTTTGAGTATAAAAAGTTGTTCCATTTTCTCTGCTACTTGTCACAGTAGTTTCTAAAGATGAATTACCTTTTACATCGTATTCATACCAAGTTGGTGTTCCTGTAAATGTTGCTTCACCAGTTGGTGCATCTACTGTGATTGCAGTAAGGTCACCATAATCAGCAAAGAATACTTTTTTAATGCCACCAAAAGCACTTTTGCAAGGTAGTTTTCTACCCGTTGTTAATGTACAAGCCATTGTTTTTATTTGTTTTAAAAAAAAAGGGTGAGCAGATTACCTACCCACCCCTTTCTATTGATTAATTAATTAATTATGCGTAAGATACTATATCAGATGCAATTCCAAATTGTACTGCACTTGTAAAACGCATTACCATTCTTACATTGTTTGAACCATCTAAATCTGCCATATCCAATGCTTTTACTTCGTTTGTTGAGTTTAGTAACCCAGTACCAAAGTATAAGTTAGAACGTTGTGCTACATACATTTTGTCATCAGATAAACCTGGTGATACAAAGATTTTAACACCGTTTACCGTTAGGCTTCCGTTGTTCCACCATTGTGTACCCATATTAGCAACACCATTTGCTCCTAAACCATTTGCTCCAAATCCACCAAGTGCTTGTACATATAGTTTAGCTGCTTTAGTTCCGATGTATAAGAATAAATCTTCTTTACCATATAATGCACCAGGTATTGCATCAACTACTTCAGAAAGTTTGTCAATAATGTTTGCAGATGTAAGTGCTACTGATGTGATTGCTTGTGCTGCTGGAACATCTCCCGCTGTTACTGCTGCTGCAATTAGTTTCTCAAACCCATCAAAAGATGTGTAAGTTGCTCCAGCTGTATCACCTTGCCAAATATTTAGTTCCGTTGACTGTGCAACCTCACTTGCTACGTGAGCAATTAGGAAATCAGAAAACTTTGGTGGTAGTGTTTGACCAAGACCAAAGCCCATAGACTGGCTCTCAAAGTCGTTTACAAAATCATACTTACAAAGTTGTAGGTTTACTTGTAGTTCTTTTGGTTCAATAATTCTTTCTGTTAATGTGATAGTTGATTGTGGGTCAAAATCACAAGATGCAGATTGTACTATTGCAGTCGTTGCAAGTTTCTTAATTACTTCTTTAAAAGCAATGTTTGCCTTTACTGTTAAACCACCATCATCAATAGTTGATGCAGATAATAAAGCTGCTGCGATATACTCACCAGCAAATTCACCAGCATAGGTAGAATTCACGGTTACGGATGTTGCTAAATTTACGTTTCTTTTATTCATTTTTTATTTGTTTAATTTACTTAATACTCTATCTAAAGTTGTGTTAAATTGTCCTTTGGCAAATTGTACTTGTTTCTTTTGTGGTGTACTTGCTTCTGGATTGTGTTTAATTGGTTTTACTGATGAAAGTTCTTCTTTAACTTCTTCAACAATTTCTTCTTTTACTTCTTCGCTCATTTCTTCTTTAGGTTCTAACATAGCTTTGATTTCCTCAACCATTGTTTTAACCTCTGCTAATTCTTCTTTAGTAGCATAAGACATTTCTTCTTTTACTTCTTCTTCTAAATCTTCAGTTTCTTCTTCTTTAGCTGGTACTTCATCAGATACTTCTCTTACATCTGCAATCACACCCTCTGCTTCAACTACTAATAGTCTACCATCTTCAAGGATATACTCACCTACTGGCATTGCTACTTTTTCATCGTCAGTTACAATGAATATTTCATTATCTTTTTCAAAGGCTTCTGCACTTACTACAGTACCGTTTTCTAACTTCTGTTCTTCAAGTTTTACCTCGATGTTTAGAAGTGTTTTTATTTCGTTTAACATTTGATTTGCTTTCATACTATTTATATAACGATTATTAAATTAAAATTTGCATTTTCAGTCTGTTCTTGTTATTACACCTATACCTTGTGCTTGAATAGAACCATCACAACAAGAGATAGAATACTTTTTAGTGTCCCAACATAAACAAGCACGACCACCGCCAGTAGGTGATGTTCTACTTGGTATAAATGTTTTATTTTTGTTGTTTCTTTGCATTTGTTATTTTACTGATTTTATAATACTCTTTACTTCCATTACAGTATCTTTTACTTGGTCTATTAAATCAAGTGCGGTTTGATATTCTTTATAAAATTGTGTTGTTCTTACATCAATACCCAAATCTTTTGCTTTTTTCTCAAAGTCTTTATAAAAGGCATTAACCTTTTTTTGTCTATTTGCTGGTACACCACTTCTATCTGGACTTTTTGCAGCTATAAATTGTTTTGCTATTTTTTCAAGTTGTGCTTGTTGCTTATTTGATTTTGAAACATCTGCTTGTAGCTCTTTTAGTATTGCGCTAAAATCCATAGCCAATTCTATTTTTTGTGTAGCTAACTCAATTTCTGATAATTCTGTTTTTGGTAGTCTGCTATAAACTTTTTCAATGTTACTTTTCATACTTATTTATTTAATATAGATTTAATTTTACTTAATAATTCTTCACTTAATTGTTCTTCAACATTTTCTTTAGGTGCTTCCATTTTATCAGCAAAGTAACCCTCAATAGAAAAACCCTTAACTTTATTTGTTTTAACATACTCATTCCAAACATCATCATTATTTACTTTTACACTTCCCATCCAAGTACCAACTGGTACATCTAAACCATACATTGCAGATTTATCTTGTTCCTTACTTTCTACTATCCAACTTTCAACTAATGTTAAACCATTCAATGCTTGGTTGTGTTCTAATGTTGAATTACTTTGTTTGCCATTCTGTAAGAACATTTGAGATGCTTTTACAATCGTATCTTTTGAAAAGTATATATAATACTCACCCTCACCACCATTGCGGTAAATAGGTTTATTTGGTATTAATAAAGCACCCATTAGTATTTTCTTTTCTTTGTCTACTTCTGCTAACTTTATTTCTTGGTTTTTTAATGCAACAAAGTCGCTTTCAATAGCTGGGCTTTCTACAATAGAAATCGCATCTACTCCAATATCATCTTGTTCTTCATCTAAAATAAGTTCTATTATCTTCATAAATATATAACGTGTTTAGTTTTTAATTTTGCATTTAGATACTTGCACCCTCAATAATGTTTCTATCCATCTCTTGTGCAGTAGTTACATCATTACTTACTACATATGCTCTTGTAGGTTGTTGTGTTTGACTACCTATTGCATCTGCTAATTGTGTTTCACCACTTGCACCCACTACATTAAATGCTGGTGGTTGTGATGTTGTAGTTGTAGGTACTCCACCACTCGCTGGTGAACCCCCTCCACCTGGTACTTGTACACTTAATATCTTTTTTACATTAGCAATACCCGCTACTCCAATAGCAGCAGCATTAGCAAATTTTAAAGCAGTTTCAAAAGGTGTAACTGTAACCGCAGCAAGTGCATCAGAAACCCCTCTATATGTGTTTATAGTTGCAGCAGCAACCGCAAAGGCTTTACCAGCAGCAGTTTCTTCACCAGCTATACTACTAAAGTTTTGTAATACATTTGCAGTATCATTTAATGTTTTCTTTTTTGCTTCTGCTTCTTGATTTGCAATTTCTATTTTAGCATCTGCTATTTCTCTTGTTCTCACTACACTTTGTTCATCTGATTGTGCTATAAAATCATTTAAAGCTATTTGTGCATCTATCTTTGCTTGTGTTCCAGCATTTGCATTATCTACTATTGCTTGTAATCTTTTTGTTTCTTGTTCTTTTTCTAATTCATCAATTCTTTGTAATTCTTGTATACGTAAAAGTCCATTTTCTATTTCTTCCGCTGCTAATCTTTGTTTAGCTATTGATAATGTGCTTTCACTTTCTGCTTGTGCGTTTGTTAATTCTGTTGCTTCTTTTAATAAAGCATTTGCGTTGGTTTGTTGTTCTGATTTAAACCCAGTTACCGTAGCTGCAACCGCTTGTACTTCTGCTTCAGCTTCTAATACCGCAACATAATCTTCTGTTTTACCAGTTAAATCAAATTGTGCTTGTGCTGCTGCTTTGACTAATTTAGCATTTTTAGTCATTTCTTCTTCTTGCTTTACAAGAATATTATTTAACTCATCATTTGCTGCTTGTCTTTCAGCTATGCTTTTTGTTTCATCATCTCTAATTTGTCTTTGTAATTCTGCTTGTCTATCGTATTGTTCTAATAGTATTCTACTTTGTGCAGCAGCTATTTGTGCAGATTTTTCCAATGCCTGGTTTGCCTTTGCTGTTTCTAATGCAGCTTCAATACTTATTTCTTTTACACCCTCAACAAGTTGTGAACCTATTGCACCCGCTTCTTGTACTGCTTCAACAAAATTTGTAACAACATCTGTACCCGCTTGTACCGCTTCATCACCTACTTCTTTTAAATTAGCTTTGGTTTCTGCAATACTTTCATTTAAGGCTTTTATTGTTTCTGTGTCACCATCACCAAATACAGATTGTTCCCAAGCTAACTGTGCTGCTTGTATTCCTAATTGAATACCATAAAAAGCCAACTTTAAAGGTGTAACGGCAATAGTTAATAAACCACCCATAACTTTACCTAAAGCGTCAAAGTTTTCAGATGCAGATGTTACACTTTTATACACATCTGTTATAACACCAAGTACTTCATTGAATACAATTTGTGCAGTTTTAAAGATAGTATTTAAACCATCCATAACAACTTGGTTTTCTTGTACTGCACTACTTACAAATTCAAATGCTTTTTGTAACAAGAATATAATACCAGATGCTTTTGCAAGGTTTCCTATTGATACACCAACTTTCTTAATACCCTTTGCACCGTCCTTTGCACCTTTTTCAACTTTCTCTAAACTTTCAGCAGTCTTTTCATTAGCACTTACAACTTCCTTTTCAAGTTTTGCATACTCCTTTTGAAACTCGTCTAAATTCTTAACGGCTTCTTTGTATTTTAACTCAAATTCAACTTCTATTTTTTGTGCCATCTTAACTTTCTTTTTGTTTGTTTAACACCCTCTGTTAGTGTTTCTGCTAATTTGTATTTTCCTTGTGCTATTCTTATGTTTTCAGTTTCACCATCAACAACCTGGAGCAAGTCAATTATATTCTTAATCATAATATTGTGTTTAGTAATTCAAATTCTGTTTTACCAGTTGTTAAATCTGTTTTCATTGAATTTATCTTGTACCTATCTTGTCCTAATTCTATTAAGTCATTTAGTTGTAAGTTATAATATACTTTCATTGGTAGAAAAGCGGTTATCTTTAACAATCTTCTTCTAAAGTTAAACACATCTTGTATGTACTCTTTGTATTCAGTTTCAAAAATAGTATCTGTAAAGCCTAAAGCATTATCACCAGCAACTATACTATCTGGTTCATTTGCTAAATACTCATTAAACTCGTTTTGAAAGTGTATGTTTACTTTGCTTGTACTTGGTAATAAAGCTAAACTATTTGATGGTATATAATATGTTGTTATATCTTCAACACTTGATGTTGCCGTATCTCTAATTCTTATATCTGTACCACCACTAATCAAGATAGGATAAAACAATAAAGGTTCACCAATATATGATTGTTGGTTTTCGTTTACTGAATAACCATATTGTACATCTGTTGCAGTTGGTGGTGAATTACCAGCATCATACAATCTTTCAAATTGCATATGCTCAAATGGTACTTCTATTTTATATGGTTCACTCGGTGCATCAAAAATATCACCATCTAATGTGTAACCTAAACTACCCCAACCACTATTGGTAAGTTGTTCAAATTGCTTTGCTAAAAATGTACCTAAACCTTTATAACTAAAATTAATTTCATTAAAAGGTAGTGCAACATCTGATGTTGATTTTGTAGTATCAAGGTATTTATCTATGTTGTAAACTTGTGTACTTGCTGCATAGTAACTATCTAAAGTTCTAACCACTATTGTGCCAACATTATTTACATAAGCAGTAAGGTTAAATAAATTAAACAAGCCAGAAAGAAAATCTATAATCTTCATTTTTGGTATTTGTTCAACTATGTTAAATTGAAATTCTTGCTCTGTTTGAAATGATGCGTTGTTGTGGTATAAATCACTTCCAAAAGTTGGTGTACCACCTGGTTCTAACCAATTTAATTGTACATCAATATCATTAGCACTAAAAGAAACAACACCAGATATTTCTAATGCATATGTTGAATTGTTTATTAAGCCATCTGTTCCAGCTTGTATGGTTAAAGTTTGTGTATCATTAACACCATTTAACTCACCAACTACAGTACCACCATTTCTTAATACCCTAACATTGTAAACTGCTGAATTGTCTACTGGGTTTAATGTGTATCTTAATAAACTTGGTGTAACACCTATTGGTGCATTAACCGTTATAACACCATCTGAAACAGTTGATATATATTCTGTTGAACCAGTCTTTACAACTAAATCATCTAATCTTGTGTATAACACCTCAACTTGTGCTGCTTGTTCTACATCACCACTTTTACGATGCAACCACATAAACAAATTATAAAACTTTTCATTTGTGTTATCGTTAAAAAAGTCATCTGAAAAAGTAATATTGTACCTGGTTTCTATTGCATCAATAATTGCTTGTAGCCTAATAGCATATTTAAACTGGTTCCAAGCTACACCATTTTGATGTGGTGTACCACTTCCTTGATGACTTATATTATTTGTTGTTGCCTCTGGGTCATATGTAGTATGTGAACCACTATTAAATATTAATCTGTTAGTGTGAGTAATTAAAGGTACAAGAACATCATTACTTACTGCTCTCATTCTATTTATTACATTTGTATAGTCATATATTTGGTTTTGATTTAATGGTAAACTTGCTAATTCACTATCACCTAATATATCTTTTAAATCAACTGTATTACCAAAGAAAGTAATCTTGTATGTGTGTGCTAAATTGTTTTTTAACTCAACACCTTGCAAAGCTATTTTACCATCTTTAAAAGGTAAATCATTTAATTCTATTCTTGCAGCTTGTTTTTTTCTTGCATCAAAACCATTACTAATATCAAAGTTATAATAGTGTTTAAATATCTTATTGTTTACACTTGATGCTGGTACAGAAAAGGTTTGTGTAAATTCAGTAAACACCTTTGCCAAGTCTTTTACATTCTTTATTGTTTGTGTAAGTGAAACACTTTCATCTTTAAATAAATCTACTCTTTCAGTACCTATGTATAGTTGTAGTCTACGCATTTATCTAATGTTGTTTATATAATCAAAGGCTTCTTCAAACTCTATAGTGTATTCTATTAGTCTATCATTTACACTTGTTTTAAAGGCTACTGTTGAGGTTTTAACTTTAACTGGTATGATAACACCACTACCTTTTTTAAAGGTGCTTAACCATATGTATTCACTTAATAGCAGTTCTTCAAATTGTTGATTTAAAAACTCTGGGTAATATCCACTACTTAAAGTGTGTGTTTGTTTTGCTTGTGTGTTAAATACTTTGTTGGGTGCATTCTGTATGTTGTATTCTGCACCACCACTTGGATAGGTTATAGTGTTAGACTTGTAACCCTCATTAGTTCTTGCTATGTTTCTTGTTTCTTTTAAGAAAAACCATAAATCTTGTTGAGCACCATACTTGTTTATATAGATAATTCTTTTACCCTCACCATATTTTGTGCAGTCTATTCTTTTAATGTTACAATCTACACCTTGAATAGTTACAGTTGTATCACCAGCAGCATAACTTTCTGCACCTCTAAAGCTACTTGTAAGGTATGATATTTTACCAGCTTGGTTATTTGGTGCTAATATTGTAAACTCATCTGTATCTTCATTTATAGGTATTAATAAAGTAGGTAGTGTTCTACCAAAAGGTACTATTGGGTTTACTTCTTCTTCAAATATTCCATAGGCTTCAAAACCTATATCATCATATACCTCAGTCGTTAATGATGGAGAGCCAGTTCCATTTAAACCACTATAATTAGTTAATACAGTTTCAATAGCAACTGTTTGAGGTATGTAATCACTTTGGTATTCTATCTCTATGTAATCTCTTGCAAGTTCTGCTATGTCAAAATTAATTGTTGTAGATGGTTGTACATTTTTTATAAGTGTGTACCTTAAAGTTCCATCTATTGTAACCGTACATACAGTAGACAAAACACCAGATGCTGGTATTGCTATGCTTTTAAACTGTGGGTTTCTTAATGCTATATTTGCCATCTTAAAAATCTAATGTTAGTGTAGCTATAAATAAATATAACCTTATTGTTGTGTATGTGTATCTTTCATCTTTTGCTATGTACTCCCAACCTAACAATAATCTGTTATGTGGAAAATGAAATGCTATGCCTAATGTCCAATCCATATCTTATTTTGTTCCTAATATTATACCATCTTCAACATCTAATACAAATGCTTTTGATAAATCATCTGGTAATCTTTTTAAACCAGCTTCAAATGGTTTTGTAAAAAATAGGTTTGCTTTTAAACCTTTGTTGTAAATACTTCTTGCAATTAAATAACTCATACTTTCATAAGACAAAAATCTTCCAGTTTTTTTATCCTTCCATTGAAACTTCTTTTTCTTTATCCAACCATTTTTTGTTTCTGGATTGTAAAGTGCTTTAGTTAAACCACCTTTTTGACCAGTACCACTTCCATATTGAAACTTTGATAATGCTGCACTTGTTTCTGGGTATGTTGAGGTTTTACCTTTTACACCTTTATCTACAAATACACCATAATCTTCCATTAGAAATTCTAACAAAAAATCATCTTGGCTTTTATCTATAACATAACTAACTGAATTGTATAAATCACCACCACCTTTTTTATCTTTGGTTAGGTTTGATTTAGATTGCTGTACAACATACTTACCATACTTATTTAATATTTCATCTACGTTTTTAAACTGCATTAGCAAATGTATATATCATTGTAAATTAAAATAGTAATGTCTGCTGTCCAACCAGCAAGTTCATTTTCAAATCTATCACTGAAAGGTGTTAAACTTGGATTGCCATCAAGTTGGTACATATCTGTATGTAATGAACCCATCCTTAACTTCTGTATTAGCTTGTTTAAAACCAATAGCTGCGTGTTTAGAATATCTTGTTCATTATCATTACCAGTAAATCTATCTGTTGTTATATCTTTTGATTGGTCTACAATATCACAAGCTAAAATACTTATGTTAAACCTCAACACTTGTTCTTCTGCTGAAACACTATTTACAATCATATGCGCTAATGGAAATATGTCTTGCTTGTTTAGGTTCACTTTGCTTATGTCACCAATAGAAACTGTAT
>Ga0196889_1000165_pt1 | contig 21484 bp, 32 predicted proteins | sample VirMetDEL_Nov_12_FD_166415 | JGI IMG/M metagenome (GOLD analysis project Ga0196889, IMG submission 166415) | Aqueous microbial communities from the Delaware River and Bay under freshwater to marine salinity gradient to study organic matter... | ecosystem: Environmental > Aquatic > Marine >...
TATTTAAGGAGGAGGATAAAAATCTCCTCCTTTTCAGTTGATTAGGAGGTAAAAATGATGATTCAAGAATGGATCTATCTAGGGCTAGTTCTTTGTGGAGTAGTAGCTCTTATAATAACAATTCTATTTGCTTGGATGTGGATAGAGGAAAATCTGTTAAATAAAAAAACAGACTTTGAAACAAGACTACACAGAGGAGAAATCCTTAGTAAAAGAAATATATTCTAATGTATCCACTTAAAAGAAAAAATAAATTTAATTGGGCTTATAAATTTCTGTATTGGAATGGAGATGAGAATATTGTTCATCTTTATACAATAGAAACTCAAGAGGGTTTTCAGGTTGCAGAATCTGCAGCATGGGGAAATGCAACTTTTGATGGTTGCACAAATATGGAATATATAGGAAAAAATAAAATGGAGGTTGAAAATGGCACAAATGCCTAAGTTCTTAGAGGACTATACAACTGTTGATGAACTAATCAACAAAATGAATACAGAATATCCAGAATGCAGGTTAATTGCAGAAATAATTGGATATGGAGATGATTGGGTAATATTTAAAAGCTCATTCTATGAAACAAAAGAGGACACAGAGCCAAAAGCTGTAGCCTATGCAAAGCAAACAAGCAAAGATCATAATTCTTGGTTTGAGATGGCTAATACTAAAGCTAATGGCAGGTGCTTAAGAATTGTATTCTCTGAATCTACTTTAGCTGAGGAAATGATTGGAATAGCTCCTAGTAAGGATGCAGCTCCAGAGAAATCTAATTTAGATAAGAAAGTAGAAGCATTAGAAGCTGAGGGATTAGTAACTGATATTTCTCATAAAGCACAAGCTGTCATGAATAGCATTAAGGATTTTGCTATGGATTGCACAGCTCAAGATCTTGATAAAGCAAGACTTTATACTGCTAGTGCTTTAACTGAGCTAGGAATTAGAAAAGAGGATGTATCTATTACTAATCTACAAGCAGTAAAAGATAAAATTCAAGATATTTCTAATTCTGAGAAATCTGCATAATGTTAGGTTTATTTGCTAGGAATAAGCATAATTATATGGAAATTCTTTTTTTAGAGAAAGATATATCAGAATTTAGAAAAATTAGATATATTTTAGAAGTAGAGGGCAGGATTTGTTCATTAGATCCAGAGTTCTCTACTTCTGGAAACTTAAGAAAAGCTGTGCATAGATTAAACAGAGATTACAATTCTAAAATCTATAAAGAGGAGTGTAATTGTAATTTTAAAGTTAAAGGTAAGCTAAATATGGATGGAACTCCTAGAAAGCATTATGCCTACATTAAGGATTGGGCATCATGATTAGTTTAACTTATAGGAAAGAGGGATATAAATTTCCAGAGCTTCCTATACAAACAACAATTATAGATCCACCTTACAATATTGGATTTAATTATAAATCTGATTTTAAGGATAAGATGACTCCAGAGGAATATAACAAATTTATTTATGATTGTATTGAGGGTTGTTATCATCATTCAACTGATGATGCTAATTTATTTTTAATTAATTATCCTGAAATAATATTTGATTTATATTTAGCTATTGATCATAGCTCTTGGAATATTAATCAGTATATTCATTGGATTTATAAGCCTTATGCAATAGCAAAAAACAGATTTTCTAAAGGAACTAGAACTATTGTTTGGCTTACAAAAAATAATTCTAAGATTTATATAGATAGAGTTATGCAGGATTATGCTTTGCCTAATCATTGGAGAAATGTTAGAAGCAAAAAAAATGGTAGTAGAGGAACTCATCTTTATGATTGGTGGGAGATCCCTTTTTTGAGAAAAAATAATAAAGAGCATCTTGGTTATGTTAATCAAATACCTTATGAACTTTTAAGGAGATTAATCCTTACAACAACAGATGAGAATGATGTAGTTTATGACCCTATGTGTGGCTCAGGATCTACAGTATTTGCAGCAGGGCATTTACAGAGAATAGGTATTGGATATGATATAAGCCCTAAAGCTAGAGATATTTGGTATAAATATACTATAAATCCTTATACTGCTCTAGGTTATAAAAGATGATTGAACTTCTATTAACTTGCTCTTTGTTAGGTACTGTTCATTTTAACCTAGATGAATTAACAGATATAAGTAGAGTATCTAATCAATGTGAGTTAATAGAGGTAGTGCAGGAGTGGATTCCATTAGTTAATATCCACTTTAAAAAGGATGAAGCTCTTGCATTAACTGTTATTTATTGTGAAAGTAGAGGATATGCTAATGCTACAGGCTATAACAGAGATGGCTCAATAGATCAGGGTTTGTTTCAATTTAATAATAGAACTGAGAAATGGCTTGAGGATGATATCTATAATAAAGATTTAGATATGTATGATCCAGAAACTAATGTAAAAGCTGCTAGATGGCTTTCCTATTATGATGGTTGGTTTCATTGGAACAGTAGTAAGCATTGTTGGGGGAGATATGGTTAATAATTGGGAGGAACATTGGTTAGAAATGCCAGAATATAATAATATAAAACAACCTGATCCTGTTATAACAGCAAAATTCAAGTTTGCTAGTAAAGAGGATTTTGATTTGTTCAATGATTTATTAAAAAAACATATTTATAAAACAAATAAAGTTTTTGATGGAAAACAAACTAAAACAGAAAAACAAGCATGGTTTCCCTTAAAAGAAAAAGCAAGTAAATATTTATATATTAATGATGAATCCTAAATATCCAATATATGTTATTTCTAAAGGGAGATGGCAAAGAACAAGCACTATAAACACTTTACATTTTATAAATGCTCCTTTTACTTTAGTTGTTGAGCCAGATGAATATAAATATTATAAAGATTTAACTAAAAATATTTTAGTAACTCCAGAAAACTTTAGTAGAAGAAATCAGGGTAGTGTTCCTGTAAGAAATTTTGTTTGGGATCATAGTTTAGAAAATAATTTTGATTGGCATTGGATATTAGATGATAATATTGAGAGCATTGAGAGATTTAATAATAACTTAAAAATAAAATGTAAAACTGCAACTCCTTTTAAAATTATAGAGGATTTTGTTTATAGATATAAAAATATTGGACAAGCAGGAATGCACTATGGAATATTTTGCCCTGCTAATGAAGCAAGAAATCCAATTCAATTTAATACAAGAGTCTATAGTTGTATTTTACAAAATAATCATATAAAACATAGGTGGAGAGGTAAATACAATGAGGATACAGATTTAAGTTTAAGAATATTAAAAGATGGTTATGTAACAGTATTATTTAGGGCATTTTTGATTGGCAAAAGAGCTACTTTAACTCAAAAAGGTGGTAATGAGTCTATATATAAAGAAACAGATAATAGGTTACAATTTGCTGAATCTTTACAGGAACAGCATCCAGAATTAGTAAAAGTAGTTAAAAGATTTAACAGATGGCATCATCAAGTCAATTATAAGCATTTTAAAGACAATGATTTAATTTTTAAAGATAATATTAACTTAAAAAATAAAATTAATAATTATGGTATGAAAAAAATAAAAAACAATGGTTAATTCTAATAACAGGAGAGATTTTAAAGCAGAGGAATATGATCTTTATGATGTTAGAAAAGCTAGACCATTTTTTAATAAAGTCTGTGAATCTAATCAATGGCAAGTTATAAAAGATGAGGAGGACTTTGCAGAGGACTATATTTGTAAAATTCTTGATAATCTCTATGTTATGGAGTTACAGGTTGTTGGTTATTGGCATAATTTTAGCAAAGATTACATAAGTAATTTATGGATCTCAGCAAGTAAAATAAACAATTTAAGAAAAAAAGCACAAGATAGAAACACAAGATCTGGTTTAATATTTTTAAATTGTATTCCTAATAGATTTATTGGAATAGATATAGAGGAAATTAATGAATCACATAAAGTTAATTTAAGCTCTGGGGAAAAATCTTATAAAATACCAATAAAACAAGTTCATCATCTCTATAAAGAGTTGTTAGATAGAAACTTCTGTGATTGCTTAGAAAATCACTTAGATATTATGGAGCAGGGTAATGGCAGAATCCCAATGGCTCAAAGAAATGTAAATTTAAGAGGTAAAAATGGAATATGCTGCTGATGATATAAATTATGGCTATAGGGCTATCATGATGCTAATTAATTCTGAACATACCTTAATAGATAAGATTGAAAATATAAAAGAGATTGATGGCACAAAAGAACATCCATTGTTTGGTACAAGTCAGGGTGGAGTAACTTTCTCTATGATGCTTAAAGGTATGCAAACACTTGTAGAGATTGTGTTAAATAAGGGAGATAGATTTGATATTAACACTATTACAGAGTTTGGAAGTGCAACAGTAATAGATGAATCTGTAGAAACAATATATAATTTTTTACATATTTTTTACACTAACTTAAAAGATGATGAGGATAAACTTCTTAAAGAGGCTTTAGATCCTAATAATTATAGGAAAGCTGCTAAAAAAATGCACTACAGGGAAAAATTTGGAGATGATATATCAGAACATTGAATACAAGAAGCATCAAAAAATTAAGTTTGTTATCCCTACTGATTTAAGAATTATAGATCCACAGACAAAAAATATCCTATGGAAATATGGCACAATACAACTATTTGCAAATAATAAAATTTCTGCATGGGTACTAGAAAACAACACCAAAGAGCCAATTAGAATTTCATTATTCTGTATATTGCCTGTACATTAATATTATATGAAAGCAACAGTAAATTTAAGTCAAATATTACAGGGTGGTTTAGCTGCTCTAGTTGGATGGTTATTTAAAACAGTTAATGATCTACAACAAGAAGTAACAGCTCTGCAAGTTCAAATTATTAATTCAGACAATAAATTGTCAGATGTTTTAAACATTATTCAAAATATTGATTCTGAGATTACAGAAATAATCTGGAAAATTGGTGGATAGCATAGATAAGGATTACATATTAGCTGATAATATGTTTTCAGATAATCCAGTCTTTGTAGATATATCACAAGAATTTGAGGATGATTGTGGAGATGCTTGTAAAATATGATTAATAAAATAAAAGATAATCTAGCAATAGTAGTTACTGCTATAACTCTTATGGGATCTATTGGAGCAGGTATTCAAAGCTTGGGAGCTGTATTAAATACACTTACAAACATAGATGACAGAATGAACACTATAGAATATGATTTTCAAACTCTTAAAGAATCTACAATGGTTTCTAATGATATTGCAATACTATATGAAAAGATATATCAATTAGAGCAAGTTGCTTATGATGCAGAGTATTTAGATACAGAACTTACAACACTCAGAGCTAATTACCAGAACTTAGAATCAGAAGTTAGAGATTTAGAATGGAAAGTTGAGGATTTTCAAGCTAGATATATTTCTGATTTAAACAATCCTGCTCAAGATTCACAAGCTTATGAGCTAATGAAGTGGGAGTGGCAAGATCTACTTAAGAAAATAACAACTTTAGAGAATAATCAGCTTGAATCATGGGAATGGGATAACCTTAAGGATAGAATTACTTATCTTGAAGCTTATATGCACAATCATTAGTCTATAATAATTCTATGGATTATATAGATGATATGTCTTTAGCTTTACCTAATCAACAACAAGTAGGAGAATCTAATGTTGATTTTAAGAGATTTCAATATTATTTGGCTTTAGGTGCAGGTAGATCCTTATCAAAAGTTTCAGAAAACTTCAGTTTGACAGAGAGGAGAATATATCAAATATCCTCTAAGAATCAATGGCAAGATAGAGTGAAAGCTATAAATAAAATGCTTAATGAGCAGATAATTGGGGAAGTTTTTGCACAAGTGGGAGAAACTGCAAGAGATCTAGCTCAAGAGCTTAAGCCTGTAATATTTAGAATTATTAATGAAATAAATGAAAGAGATTTAGCTTCACTTAATCCAACAGAACTAAAGGGGTTATTAGATATTTGTTATAAGATGATTAGCCAGATTTATGGCTTAGGTACTCCACAAGTAACAGTAAATCATATTGAACAGCCACAGATTAAGTTTAAGTGGGATTGGGAGCAGGATGATGAGCCAGATTATTGAGGCTACTCCACCTGATCTACATTCTGGACAATTAGAAGTAATAAAAGCACTAGATGAGAATAGATTTATTATTGCTGTATGTGGCAGGAGATGGGGTAAAACTACACTATCTTTAGTTGCAGCAGTAGATCAAGCTCTCAAAGGTTTAAAAGTTTGGATTATCTTTCCTGTATATCCACAGGCTTTAGAGTCTTGGCTTAATCTAAAGAGCTTAGTTAGACAGTTACCAGAGGATTATGCAGAAACTAGAGAAGTAGAAAAAAGAATTGTATTAGCTAATGGAGGATCTATACAGATAAAATCAGCTAACAAGCCAGAAACTCTTAGAGGTGCAGGTGGTATATCTTTAATAATCTTTGATGAGGTAGCTTATCAAGATAAAGAAACATGGGACACAGTAAGACCAATACTTAGTGATAGTTTAGGAAAAGCTTTGTTTATATCTACACCTAATGGGATGAACTGGTTTTATGAGTTATTTGATAATGCTAAAAGGAGAGCTGATTGGAAAGTATTTCATTATCCAACAGAGCAATCTCCTAGAATTAATAAAGATGAGTTAGCACAAGCCAGAGAGGAGTTAGGCTCTATGGTGTATGCACAAGAGTTCTTAGCAGAATTTACTCAAGTAGGACACATGTTTAAAAGAGAATGGTTTAAGTATTATGAAACTATTGCAGGAGATGATCCTGAATATGTTTTAGGAGATGAAGTAGTAAAGCATTCAGAACTATCTATCTTTGGAACTATGGACACAGCATTAAGCATTAAAGAAACTGCTGATTATTCTGTAATAATGACAGTAGGAACAACTCCTAGTGGTAAGCTTTTAGTAATGGATGTATTCAGAGCCAGACTAGAAGCTCCAGAATTACTTCCACAGATAGAAGCAAAGATTGATGAATACAATATGTCTTGGTTGGGAGTGGAGGATTCTAGTTTTGGGCTTGGTATTATTCAGATGGCTAGGAGGCAGGGTTTGCCCATAAGGAACTTAAAAGCAGATAAAAGTAAAACTGCTAGAGCTGTTCCTGCAGCAGCAGGAGTAGAAAATGGCTCAATATGGTTTTTGAAAAATGCTAAATGGCTTGTAGAATTTGAAAGAGAATTAACTAGCTTTCCATCCTCTGGATCTCATGATGATCAGGTGGATGCCTTAGCTTATGCAGCTAGGTTTGGAATAGTTAGAAAAACAAATTGGAGTGTTACTTAATTGGGAATAAGAGATAATATTAGAGGCTTCTTTGCTCAGGAAGCACAGACTGAAAAGAAATCAGGGCAATACCCTACATCACAAGTAGTCTTTCCATTTAATACTGATGCAGGTTATTTTAGTGGAGTTAATCAAATGTCCCCAGAGGGTAATTCTGCAGCTCTTGCTTGTTTAAATGTACTTGGTACAGCTTTTAGTGAGCCACCACTTAAAGTATATTTAAAGAATCAAGAGGGTATGGAGTATATAGCTAATCATCCTGCTGAACTGTTATTACAAAATCCTAATCCAAATATGACTGCATCACTACTAAATAATTATATTGTTACTTCTGTTGCTGTTTATGGAGATGCTTTTATCTTAAAACTTAGAAATAATGCAGGAGCTGTAGTTCAATTAATACCACTACTTCCAGAAATGGTAGAAGTTAAGGGCAACACAGAACAATTAATAACTAACTATGAATACAAGCAAAAGGGCAACACTATGAGCATATTGCCAGAGGATATGATACACCTTAGAGAGAGAATAGATCCTAGAAATCATAGGAGAGGACTTGCTCCTCTAAGATCAGTTATGGTTGAGGTTTTAGGAGATGCAGCAGCTTCACAGATGGGAGCAGCATTAGTTAAGAATACAGGTGTTCCTAGTGTTGTTATATCTCCAAAGAATGATTTATCTATGACAAGTGATGAAGCTGAGAACATAGCTGAAGTATTTGGCAGGAGATTTGGAGGAGAGAACAGAGGCAGACCATTAGTGATATCTGGGGGAGAAGTTGATATTAAAACTCTTTCCTTTAGCCCTAAAGATTTAGAGATTGGCAAACTTAGATATATTAATGAGGAGAGAATATCTGCTGTGCTTGGTGTTCCTGCAATATTAGCAGGACTTGGCTCTGGACTAGAGAGAGCAACTTATTCCAATGTTAGAGAACTTAGGGAGTTCTTTACAGAGCAAAAACTAATTCCAATGTGGAATCACTTTGCCAATGAATTTACCAAACAATTATTACTACAAGATTTTGAGGACAATACAGATTACTGCTTCAAGTATGATCTTTCTGATGTAAGAGCTTTATCTCAAGATGAGGATGCAACTATGCAGAGAGTAGTAACAGGATTTAATGCAGGGTTTGTAACAGTAAATGAAGCTAGACAAGCTAATCAGTTACCTGCTTTAGATGATGGAGATTACTTTATAAGAAATATGATGGTTGCAGAAGTTCCTGTTGAGGGAGATGAAGTAACAATGTATCAAGCAGAAACATCAGAGGACATTGAGGAGAAAGCTGTATCTAAAAGAATAGAGGGTATCTTAAGAGATAAAGTAACAGAACACAATGACAAAGATCCAAAGTATAGAGCTACTTTCTCAATGCTTAGACAAGTCTTTGAAAGAGGAGTAGGAGCTTATAATACTAATCCTCAATCAGTTAGACCAAATGTAAATTCTAGTGATCAATGGGCATTAGCCAGAGTAAATACTTTTATAAAAGCATTAAGTTCTGGTAAGTTTCCAAATAGAGCTTTTGATACAGACTTACTTCCAGAGGGACATCCTAAGAGTACAAAGAAAGAAATAGATTTAGAAGTAGAAACTAAGGTAGATAAAGTTCCTAGTTATATACAAAAGAATGCACAAAGAGGATTAGATCTCTTAGAGTTTGCAGGTAGTGGCTTAACAGATAAAACAAAAAGAGAAGCCAGAGAGATGGCTAGTGGAAAGATTAGTGATAATAAAGTTGTAAGAATGTCAGCTTGGTTTGCTAGGCATGAGGGAGATTTAGATTCAGATAAAGCTAATGATTATCTTAATGGAGATAGTGATAGACCAACAGCAGGGCAGGTAGCTTGGTTGTTATGGGGTGGAGATATTTCTAAGAGTAATAAGATGAGAGCTGCTGATTGGGCAACAAAAGAAGCAGATAAGGTTAAAGAAAATAAAAGTTTTAATTATCCATTGTATGGATGGCAAGAGCCAACAGTCAAGATATTAGGACTTCCTACTGTTAAACATTACAGAACAGAGATAGAAAAGAAAGAACTCTGGAAAGCTATAAATGGATTAGAGAATGCTTGGAGTGAGTATATGTCTAATATTTATGCAAAAGAATTAAACAGACAGAGGAGAGGGCTATCTAATGTTGCAAAAGCTAGTCATGATTTATCTGCACTAGAAACTAATGTAGATATATTTTTAAATGGATCTAAGTTTGATAAAGAATTACTACCATTGTTCTATTCTCTTGGGGATGATATGTCTGTTAGAACTTGGGATAATCTCTTTCCTGCACAAGAAAACTTTAAAGCAGCAGAGCCAGTTGATTTAGGAGTACAAATTGAAGAGCAACAAGCAATTAGAACTGTATTTGGAACTCTATCTGGTTTACTACCAGAGGGCAGGACTATAAAGAAAGTTGTAGATAATGGCTTTTATAGAGGGCAAAGAGAAGTACCTGCAGAAGTTAGATCATTATTTCAAGATTCACAAGCATCTAACTTTGTGCAAGATAATGCTAAGAAAGTTATGAATGACCTAAATGCAACTACAAAGAAAAGAATTACTACACAGATAACAAAGACAATAAAAGAGTTTGAGGAGCTAGGAATAGTTAATCCTGTTGCAGGAACACCAGATGGAGATAAGTTTTTCAATCAATTAGCAAATAGAATTAATACAGTACTAGGAGGACAGAACTTAGGTAGAGCTAAGAATATAGCTAGAACAGAAGTTGGTAAAGTTGCATCTTGGAGTCAACAAAGAGCTGCTAAAGCTACAGGCAAGACTTTAGAAAAAGAATGGATTTCTTATAGAGATGGAGTTGTCAGAGAAGCACATTTTGAGCTAGACAATCAAAGAGTTCCTCTGAATAGTTTTTATCTGTATAATGGTATTAAGTTGGATGCTCCTAGAGATCCTAATGCTCCAATTAGTTTGATAGCTAATTGCAGATGCACAGAAGCTTATATTGAGGTAATAGATGAATGAAATAGATAGACCAGAGAACTTATCCTACAAGAATGCTCCTATTGAGCTTAAAGAGGATGGAGATACAAGATATATAGAGGCAGTTTTTTCATTATTTGACACTATAGATAGTGACAATGATGTAACTAAAGCTAATGCTCTTAGATCAGGATATACAGGCAATAAAGTGCCTTTAGTATGGAATCATGATTGGAGCAAAGTAATTGGTAGAGGTGTTATAGAAACAGATAATCAAAAAGCTGTGTTTAAGGGATATTTTTTAAATACTGAAGCAGGTAAAGAAGCCTATGAAACTGTAAAGGCTATGCAAGATATGCAACAATTCAGTTATGGGTTTCAAGTAATGAAATCAGAAAAAGCTTCTCATATAGATTCTAAAGGAGAGGAAGTTCCTGTAAGAGTGCTTCAAGATGTAAAAGTCTGGGAAGTATCTCCTGTTCTTGTAGGAGCTCAACAGAATAGCTTTGTTCAAGCTCTTAAGTCAGGTTTAGAAGCTTATGATGATTGGGACACAGAGTTTGAGGAAGTAAAAGAGCAAGTAGGCACAGATGAATATACAACACAACAAGAGGCAGCAGAAAGAGCAAAAGAGATTGGTTGTGAGGGAACTCATACTCATGAGAAAGATGATGGCTCTGTAATATATATGCCATGTGCAACTCATAATGATTACATAAATGAAAAAGAAAAAAAATATGGCAAGAAAAAATGCACTTATGGAAAAGATGGCAAATGTGCCAAAGATATGAAACAAGATTTAGAGATTTCAAGTGAAACTGATACAGGTATCAGCAAATCATCCCAACAGGGTATGAGGCTTGGAGAACATGCTGTAGCTTCTCTTGAGGAGTTAAAGGCATTCACAGAGAGGATTGAGGATCTTGCTTCCTTAAAAAACTCTGAAAAAAAGACACTTAGCCAGAAATCTACAGATATGGTAACTACTTACATAGCAGGACTAAATGCAATTTATTCTAAGTTGGATGATGTCTTAGCTGAGTATGGTTATGATCCTGTTAAAGATAATGAGCTATTCATAGATGTTCAAAAGAACATAATGAAAAATAACTGAAATAGGAGAAAATAATGGCAACATTAAAAGAAATGAGAGCTGAAAAAGCTGTCAAATCAGAGGAACTTGCTAGAATTTTTGATTCTGTTAAGGATATGTCTGAACTTTCATCAGATCAAAAAGAAACAATTAAAAGTAGAAATGATGAATTAGCTTCTTTAGGAGATAAGATTACTGAATTACAGGATCTTGAATCTGTTAAGAATGCTAACAATGATGATATGGAAGCTTCTAAAAAAGTTTCTGGAATGCCTGTTTATGGAGAGCCAGAAGTTGAAGCTCCAAAATCACTTGGACAACAATTCTTAGAATCAAAGGCTTACAATTCCTTTGTTGATCATGGTATAAAGAATGTGCCTTTTGAGGCAAAAACTACTATGACTACTTCTGTTTGGACTAGAGATACTGTTTATAGTCAGGTTATACCTGCTATAGAGCCAGATCCCAATCCTGCATTAGACTTAGTAGATTCTATTAATACAGATCAAACAACCTATTACTTTTTGCAAGAATCAGCAACAAATAATGCTTCAGAAAAAGCTGAAGCTGCTGCAGCCCCAGAGGATGCTTTTACTTATAGTGCTATTACAGCACCTGTAAGAAAATTCATCACAACTTTGCCTATAACAGCAGAGTTACTTGAGGATCAAGCAGGAGCTAGAGCATACTTTGATGGCAGACTTGCAAATCATGTAATGCAAAGATTAGAAAAACAATTCCTAGTTGGTGGTGGTGTAGCTCCAGATATTAAAGGACTTACACAACAAACAGGAATAAATACTATCACTTACACAGCAGGAGCATATCCAGCTAATGCAGGTGGTAAATTAAGAACAATCCTACAGGGTATTAAAGATATTGAAACAAATGGAAAATTAGCTCCAGATGCTATCTTGATGAGCCCAGCTGCTTATGAAGCACTTGCTGGACAAGTTGATGGCAACAATAACTTTATGCTTGGAGTATCTGCTCAAGCAGGTAGCCCAACTATCTGGGGATTGCCTGTTGTTAAATCATCACAAATTGGTGGAGCTGTATCTACTACTATTGATGTAGTTGTAGGTAAGTTTGGTGGATCTTTAGCTGCTAACCATGTTTTCAGGAGAGGAATGGAATTACAAATTTCAGATTCTGCTGCAGATGGGGACTTTGGCAAAGATATTCTTACTGTTAAAGCATCATTAAGATATGCTTTAGCTGTGTATAAGCCACAAGCTTTCACAAGAATTAATGATATTGAATAATAGCTAATTGATATGGAAAATAAACAGAGTCAATCTTTTGTTATGAGTAATGAAGTGATTGGCTCTGCTTTCCATGAGGAGAATAAAAATATGAAGTTTATAGAAAAAGAATCAGATTTTGTTTGGCAAGATAGTGCCACAGGCAAATTTGGTAAAGGCAAAAATTGCCCATTCCAAAGTGGAGTTCTTATAGCAAGTATGGGAGATCCTGTACCTGATGTAAAGATTGCACCTAAAAAAGCACCTGCACCTAAAACAAAAGCTGTAAAGCCATCAGAGAATAAATAACTTATGTGGTTTGATGATCCTTTATTGGATGATCTTGATGAGGAGTTAAATGAGCCATCAATATGTAGATAAGAACACTTTAAAAACTTGGATGGGCTTATCTGGTACAGGACAAGATAATAATTTAGATGTTGCACTTGATGCTGCTTCTGCTGCTATTGATGCCTATACAGGCAGACAATTTACAATCTCAGGCTCAGTAGAAACTAGATTATATGATTGTGAATTTATGGATTATGCAGATGTTGATGATATTGCTACAACAACAGGGCTTATAGTTAAAACATTAAATGCTGATGGCTCAGTAAATGAAACACTTACTTTAAATACAGATTATTATTTAGCACCTTACAATGCAGATAAAGTAGATCCTATATTGCCATTTACAAAAATAATTATGGCTTTAGAGAAATCAGGTAAAGTTTTACCTACAGAACATAGACAGGGTTTATCAATTACAGCTAAGTTTGGTAGCCCAATACAAGAGGGAGCAAATCCTGTTCCTGCTGCAGTTGCACAAGCAACACTAATTCAAGCCTCAAGATTCTTTCAGAGAAAAAATAGCCCAATGGGTTTTTCTGGTAATCCAGAAACAGGACAACCTGCTGTGGTATTTTTATCAGAACTTGATCCAGATGTTAAGAATTTAGTTAAATCATTTAAGAAAACAACAATAACTCTTGCATCAGGCAGACCTTATGTTGGACTTACTGCAATCAATACCAATAGACAGTATGACAGATGAAACTTACTCTAAATGGAGCTTTGGACTTATCTAGATCTATAAATTCACAGACAATCTGGAATAAAAGAAGTACAGATTATTTTAATGAACTAGCAAAAGAACTTAAGCAAGATTCTTTAAATTCACTATCAAATAAGCCATCTCCTAGATCTCAAGCAGGTAGAGGTAATAAAAACACAGGAGCAACTAGGAGAAGTGTCTTCACAGCTAAGTTAGGTAATACAAACAGGCTTAGAATGTCAGAGGGGTTTAAATTAGCTACTGATAAACAATATGCACCTTTTATACATGGAAAGCCAATTTATAGAGGATTTAGCCCTGTTAGGAGAACTAGACCATTCTTTCCACCTTATCAAGAGGGATCTAGTCTTGCTAAGTGGGCTAAGAGAGGACAACCTAAAATGAATGCTTTTGTTGTTGCTAGAGCAATATCTAAAAGAGGTTTAAAAATGAAGCCATTTATTGGTGGTGTAGTCTATGAGAAACAAAAAGAGATAAAGGACAGAGGGCAAGAGATGTTAGAATTAATTGCAAAAGATATAGCTAGGAGTGTTAGATAATGGCAACTTTGACAAGTATTAGAGATGGACTTAAAACAAGATTAGAAACTATTTCTGGACTAACTGCAAGTGAGTTTGTACCAGATTATATAGTTCCTCCTATAGCTTTAGTAGCTCCATTAAATACACTTAACTATGATTCAACAATGGCTAGAGGTGCAGATACTTATGAAATCCCTATTGTTGTATATATATCAAGAATTGATGCTCAGACTTCACAAGATGAGGTAGATGCTTTTTTAGCTTCAACAGGCTCAACATCTATTAAAGCTGCTATTGAGGGAGATCCAACTTTGGGAGGTGCAGCTATGTCTGTTAGAGTAATAAGTGCAACTGATTATGGAGAGTATGAAGTAACACAGGGAACTAGCTTTCTTGGTGTAACATTCAATATAGAGGTAATAGCATGAAAATTAAAATATTATTAGGAAGTGATTTCCTACTTGATAAAAAAGAAGTAAGAGCAGAAGCAGGAGAAATTTTGGACTTGCCTGATAAAATAGCTAAAGCATTGATTAAGAATAATGCAGCACAAAAAGTTGATAGTAAAATGAAAAGAGCTAGAACTAATGATGGTAAATTTGTTAAAGATGATCCATCAACAGTAGAAAATGAAGCTTGGATAGAGGAGAAATAGATGCCTAGTTTTTCACATGGTAAAGATGCAGTAGTTATTTTAGATAACACTAATCTTTCAAACACATTAACAGATGCAAGTCTTTCACTTACAGCTGATGTAGCTGAAACAAGCACTTTTTCATCATCATCAAAATCTTTTGTAAGTGGCTTAAAGGATGGCACAGCTACCTTATCTGGTTACTTTACAACATCATCTCCAGATGCCAATGCAGAGTATTTAGCTCAACTTGGTGGATCTGGTGCAGCATTCTCTATAGCACCTATTGGATATACAAGAGGGGATGCTGTATCTTTTGGAACTACTATTGCAACATCTTATGATAGATCAGCAGATGTTGGAGGAATAGTTTCAGTTGCAATAGCATTCCAATTTGATGGAGATGCTTTTAATGGTAAAAGTATGGTAGCTCCAGCAGCTTTTACATCAACATCAACTCAAACATCAGTAGATTTTGGAGCAGCAGGAACTAATGGAGGAGGAGCAGTTTTACATGTTACAGCAGCAAGTGGAACTAGCCCAACATTAGATGCTAAGATTCAAACAAGTTCTGATAACAGTTCCTTTTCTGATTATATTACATTTACTCAGGCAACAGGAGTTACTTCAGAAGTCAAGACAAGTGCATCTGCACCTGCTAGGTATGCTAGAGCAGTTCTAACAATAGGAGGAACTAACCCTAGTTTTACAGTAGCAGTAGGATTTGCACAGGGATAAATTAAGGAAAAAGAGGAGAGGATAAATGCCAACATTTACACATGGAAAAAGTGCAGCTTTTAAAATAGATGACTCTGGAGGATCATTAAGAGATATTTCTAATGTTCTTACAGATGTTGCTGTTTCAAGAACTGCTGATGTAGCTGAAGTTTCTGCATTTTCTAATAGTTCTAAAGCTTTTGTAGCAGGACTAAAGGATGCAAGTATCACTATATCAGGCTCTTTTGATGCAACTGTTGATGGTTATCTCAAAGCTATACTAGGAGTTGAGGTTGATTTTGAGTTCTACCCAATAGGTACAACATCAGGACTTCCAAAAGCTACAGGAAAAGTAATTATGACATCTTATGATAGAACACCAGATGTTGGAGGAGCAGTAAGCTTCTCAGCAGCTTTTCAAGTTAGTGGAGATGTAACTGAGGGAACTGTTTAGAATAATAACTAAATAATCCAAACAGGAGGCTGAGATGAAAAGACTTAGCATAGATGATATATCTAATGCACCATCTTTACCAGAAAAAGAAATTGAAATCCCTGAATGGGATGCAACTGTATTAGTTATAGGATTAACTAAAGCAGATACAGTTGAAATCAATGAACTTTCAGAGGTTGAGGATGTTAGAGATGAAGTTCTCTTTGAGAAATATTTACTTCTTAAAGGACTTAAAGATCCAAAGCTTGATGATTTAGAACAAGTTGAGCAGTTTTATAGTAAAGCAACACCATCAATAGTAGATAAAATTCTTATAGGGATTTATAGATGTATGGCTTGGACTAAGGAGGATCAAGCTTCTATAGCTTCTGAGTTTCCAGAATAATGGAGAGTTGGCTTTTGAATATAGACTAGCTTTAGATCTAGGCATGACAGTTGATGCTTTAAGAAAATCAATGAGTATGCAAGAATTTGAGTCTTGGAAGTTATACTACATAGATAGAAACAAAAAAGAGCAGAAAGCTATCACAGAAGCTAATGCTAGAGGAAAACTGAGGAGATAACTAAATGGCTAGAACAACTCTTGAAATGTTCATCAAGATTATTGGTGCTAATAAAGTTGCAAAAGCATTAGATGATGTTTCTGATAGTGCTAAAAAAACTCATAATCAGGTAGAAAAGAACACTAAAGCTAATGCAAAATTTGCTGCAGGTATGTCTAGCCTTAAAAAAGGTGCTATTGCAGGTGGAGCAATATTTGCTGCAAAATCAGTATTAGACTTTTCAAAATCTGCATTAGATGCAGCAGTATCAGCAGAGGAAGCAGGAGCTGCTTTTGATACAACTTTTGGAACAGCAGCAGCTAGAGCAACATTATTTTTAGAGGATTTTGCTAATAAAGCAGGATTAACTGTAGGAGAAGCACAACAACTTCAAGCAACATTAGGTGCAGTTGCACAGGGTATAGGTTTCACACAAGAAGCCTCAGCAGATTTATCAATAGAATTAACAAAGATTGCAGCAGATGTTGCATCCTTTTCTAACATTTCAGCAGGTGCAGAGCCTGTACTTCAAGCATTTAGATCAGCATTAGTTGGAGAAAGAGAAGCTCTTAAAACTTATGGTATAGCTATTACAGAAGCTGATGTACAGACTAAAGCTTTTGAACAAACAGGAAAAGATAGTGCAGATTCTTTAAATAGACAAGAAAAAGCATTAGCAACTCTTGCTTTAATACAAGAAAAAGCAGCAGTTCAGATTGGGGATCTAGATAGAACAACAGCTTCTTTTGCTAATCAATCAAGAGCTTTAAATGCAGAGCTGAGGCAACTTAATGAGGAAATAGGACAAGAACTTATTCCTGTTGCTACTGAACTACTACCAATATTTAGAGAGTTTGCTTTTGAAATAGCTCCTGCATTAATACAGGGATTTGGTGGATTCTTTAAGCAAGTTTCTGATATTACATTAGGATTTAAACAATTTAAAGAGGAAACATCTTTACTTAGTTTCTTTTTATTTGGCAATAAAAAAACATTAGAGGAGTGGGCAGATGTTTACAGAGATAATCAAGTAGTACAAGATAGATACATAGATAAAGCTAACTTATCTGCTGTTCAAACAGCATTTTTAACTAAACAACAAGAAAAATCAAGACAAGTAGCACTAAAGCAACAAGTTCAATATAAAAAGGTTGCAGATACTATAGATAAGTTTCTTAATCCACTTTTTGGAGAACAAAATAGCTTATTATTAACAAATATTCAATTAGAAACTGATAGAAATAAACTTTTAAAATTAATTACTTCTGCAAATAATGATGTAGCAGTAGCAACAAGAAATAAAAATCAAGCATCAAAAGAAGTTCAAGAGTTACAAATTCAAGAAAATGTAAGAGATGCAGAAGCAGCAATAACAAAAGCTGAACTACAAACACAAATAGCATTATTGACACAAGCTCAAGAAGCAGGAAAAGATGTTTCATTGGATCTAGCTTTAGCACAAGCAGAATTAGCAGAAGCTGAATTTGAATTAGCTAATGACTCAGACAGATTAAAACTAGCTCAAGATGCTTTGACTATTGCAGAGGATAACTTACAAAGTGCTATAAAAAATCAAGAATTAGCAATAAAGACAAGAAATGAAAAATTAGTAGAGTCAATAGATTTAACTAATCAACAGGCTAATGCTAATAAAAAACTTATAGATCAAGGAGCTTTACTTTCACAATTTAGAGCTGTAGAAATGGCAGGAGGAGGAGGAATAGGAACAAGTAATGTTACATCAGAAGTTCCAGCTTTACCTGTAACTGATTTTTCTACAACAGAAAGAAATACTAATGGAGGAGTATCTGGAGAAATTAATCTTAATCTAACAGATGCACTTGGAGAAGTAATCCAGAAAGAAGTTATTAAGATACAGGAGAGAGGTAATACTCTTATTGTAGAATAATGTCTGTTGCTTTTGATTCTAATGTTAATTTAACTGTTGAGATTGGCTTTGCTTCTAATCCTTATGACAGCTCATATAGTTATACAGATGTTTCAGCTTATGTTCTTAAGATAGATATTAAAAGAGGTAGGCAACAAGCTTTATCTGAAATAGGAACAGGCTCTGCAAAAGTAGTATTTAATAATCAAGATAGGAGATTTGATCCTACAAATACTTCATCTCCTTATGCTCCTAATGTAGTTCCTAATAAGCCAATAAGGATTTCTGCTGTATATGATTCAACAACTTATAGATTATTTGAGGGTTTTATAGAGCAGTTTCCTCAGCAGTTTATTGCTTCTGGTAATCAAAGTATCACAACTGTTACAGCCTTAGATGCTCTAGCTTTATTTAAACTTGCTAGGCATACAGACAATGAATCACAGGAATTAAGCTCTGTAAGAGTTACAAATATTCTTAATGATATTGGATGGAGTGCTTCTAAAAGAGATATTGCTACAGGTGTTTTAAATGTTCAAGCTGTTACAGATGATAATGATGCACTTGCAGCTCTAAGACTTACTGCAAAGGGTGAGGGTGGAGAGATCTTTATAGCTAAGGATGGAGATGTTAAATTCAATAACAGGAGAACTCAATTACTTACACAAACTGTTAAAGGTACTTTTGGACTTGGTGGAGGAGAAATACCTTATAATGATGTTGCTCTGAACTTTGATAATGTTTTACTAAGAAATGATTGGAGATTAACAAGAACAGGTGGCTCAGAACAAACTGCACAAAATAGCACTTCAATAACTAAATATGGATCTAGGGTTGTAAAAAGAACAGGACAATTACAAATAAATGATACTGATGCTCTATCTGTTGCTAATCAGTTACTTGCTAAATTTGGAGATGTTGGAGAGAGAATTGATTCAATGATTTTTTCTCCTAAATCTAATACAGCTATTTGGACACATGCACTTGGAGCAGAACTATTTGAAAGATACTTAGCAAAAATTCCTTTACCAAATGGAGATACTTTAACAACTACTGTTAATATTCAGAGAATAGCACATAAAATAGATGCTAAGAATAAGACTTGGACTTGGAGTATTAATACAAGCCCTGCAACTGAGTTAGGCTTTTGGTTGCTTGGTTTAGCAGGTAACTCAGAACTTCAAGAAACTACTAAACTAGGATTTTAAGGAGTAGAATAGAAATATGGCACAGGGAGCATGGAAAGATTGGTCAGAGGGAGAGCTAGTAACAGAGGCTCTTTTTCAAGATATTCAAGATAGTATAGCTTTTATTTTTGCAAGTGAGTCAGCAGCAAACTCTGCATTAACTAGAAAAGTAGAGGGAACTCAGTTCTTTGACACAGGAGCAGATGCCTTAAAAGTTTGGACAGGATCAGCTTGGGCAGAAGTTGGAACAAGTGGATTAAATTTAGTAGCTAATGGAACATTTTCTACTGTTACAGGTTTTAATGTTGATGGATGTTTCACTTCTGAATATAGAAACTATAAAATAATTGTAGATGGAGTTGGAGATACTTCTAATGTTGAGGAGTTAAGAATACAGATGAGGGCTTCAGGCTCTACTGATACTACAGGCAATACTGATTGGTCTGTGCTTAATATATTTTATATAGGTGGTGCAGGTCATAGTGTGGTTGCAGCATTAGATTCTGCTTATTTTGAAATTGTTGGTGGTTTTATAAATGCAAGTGCTTTTAGTACAGAAATAGAAGTAATTACTCCTCAAGTAAGTGCAAGAACTCAAATGATGTATAAGTTAGCTAGTCATTATAATGATTCTGAATATAATACTGCTACAGGTGGAGGGGTTAAAGATGAAACAACAGCTTTTGATGGATTTAGAATATTTACTGTTGGATCACAAACTCTTTCAGGAACTTATAAAGTTTATGGATATAGGAATAGCTAATGGCAACACTTAATCAACACAAAGAACAAATTAAATTAGCTTCTCCAGAGGGATCTATATATTTTTATAATAATGGCAAAAAAGAAGCTATAACAGGAGATGATTATGATTTGTGGCTTACTTATTCAGCAGAATCAGCTAAAAATAAAGAGGATAATGAATATAAAGAAAACAGAAAAAAAGAATATCCTGCACTTGAGGATCAATTAGACTATATTTTTCATAATGGATTAGAAGCTTGGAAATCAGATATTATTAAGCCAATAAAAGATAAATACCCAAAACCATAAATTTGTCTTAGGTTTAGTCTATCCTAGACTTATAGGAGGTTGAATAATGACTTTATTACAATACTCTGAACAGCAGGGAAAGAAGCCTACAGGGCAGTATTCAGCAACTAGATTTATATTAGATGATCCAGATGCAAAGAAAATCTTTCTTGAAGTGGCAAAAGAAGCTGAATCAGAATACATTTCAGATACTCTAGCAGCTCAATATATTGTAGATACTTATGAGCAATTTCAACATCTTAATTACAACACAGTAAGGAGATATTTTAGGGATTATAGAGATGGTAGAATCAAATAACCTTAAAAAGTTTGCTGAAACTGTACAGGATAGAGATCCTAGAAAGTCTAAAAAGAAAGTAAATCATCCTAAAGGCTTTGAGCCATCAGCTTCTTTTAATCAAGCTACAAGATCTGGAGAGATAGTATCTCAACCTCAGAAATCTAATGACATTGATTGGAAAGAGCAATTAGAGTCTTATTTTGGTAAAGATGCTCATAAATATAAAGTTCTGGAGAATCAAGCAGAAATAAGGTATTGGGATTCCAATATTGGTAATGGCAATATAGAGAGGCTTTATTACTTCAAAGCAAAAATAGTTTCTAGTGATGAATATATGCCTGATGAGGACTTTAAGAAGCTTTTAGCAAGTGCAGGTAGGTTAAAGAAACAAGATAAAAAAAAGCCTGTAAAAGACTCTAAAACTTTTGTTATTGCACTAGCAGATTTTCAAATAGGAAAAGAGGGTACTGAGGAGGCAATAGAGAGGTTTATAGACTATATTCCTAAGATTAAGGCACAAGTTAAGCAGATCCAGAAAGTAGAGCCATTAGAACAGGTATTGTT
>Ga0196889_1000174_pt1 | contig 21044 bp, 32 predicted proteins | sample VirMetDEL_Nov_12_FD_166415 | JGI IMG/M metagenome (GOLD analysis project Ga0196889, IMG submission 166415) | Aqueous microbial communities from the Delaware River and Bay under freshwater to marine salinity gradient to study organic matter... | ecosystem: Environmental > Aquatic > Marine >...
TTAATTAAAGCAGTAGCAGATACAGATACCGTTGGTACGGCATTAGAGTTTTATACACGTCCCGTTGGAGGTAGTTTAACAAATTCACTCACCATCTCATCGGGGGGTAACGTGGGTATTGGAACTACTTCGCCCGAAACGGGATTACATTTAAAAGGCACCTCAAATACTTCTTCAAGTTTTACTATAGAACAAGTTTATGGTGGTTCTAGTAAAAAGTTTGGGTTTCAACCCGTATATAATGATGATAGACTAGATATTTGGTATAATAGTAATGCAACTTCTGCAATAACCATTAAAGATGGCGGCAACGTAGGTATTGGGACTACTTCGCCCGATACAAAATTACAAATAAAAGGCGCCCAAAATTCTGCTCAACTTATCCTTGGTGGTACTGATAGCAGGGGTTTAAAAATATCAACTAGTAATCCTGGCGGACAGAATGATTGTGGTGTTGATTACGATGCGCAAGACACTGAGAGTGGAGGACTTGGTCATCATGCTTTTTTAATTGGTGGTAATGAAAAAATGCGCATAAAATCGGTGGGTGCAGTAGGGATTGATAATTTATCACCCGATAGTTTTAGCGGTAGCGGAAGCACATCTTCATCTTTAGTTATAGGCAAAGGAACAAGTGGTATTTCACCACAATTAACGCTATGGCAAGGAAACTCAGCACAAGCAACTATTAATTTTGCAAGTTCTAATACGGGAACGGGGCAATACGAAGGGAGAATACGTTATACAAGAGACACGGGAGTAATGGATTTTAGAGTTAATTCTAATGCTGCACTCTCCATCTCATCGGGGGGTTCTGTAATTGTTGGAGCGGCAGTTGATTCAGCAGCATTAAGTTCATTTGTAAGTGGACTTAATGGTGTTGGTGCAAAAGTTAGTAATAATAATTATTTTAATTTTACGGGGTTAAATGCTAGTGATTCAAGAACATTTTATGTTTTGGGAACGGGTGCAATACATTCAACATCGACAAGCATAACACAAATAACATCTGATGTAAATTTAAAAACAGAAATAACAGATTATACAAAAGGGTTATCAGAGGTTTTATTAATGAAGCCAAGATACTATAAGTATAAATCTAATCTTGAAGAGCTAAAAGTAGGTTTTATCGCTCAAGAGATGGAAGAGGCTTTGTCGGGTTCAATGATTGATAGTAGTGAAATAAATAAAACAACGGGCGAAAAATATAAAACTTATCAGTTAGAATGGTATCCTTTATTAGTCAAAGCAATCCAAGAACAACAAACCATTATAGAAGATTTAAAAGCAAGAATTGAAACATTAGAAGGGTAAGCATTACCTACATTATTAAAACAAGAGTAAATTATGAAACAAATAGAACCAATAGATGTATGGCAGAATGGAACAACGAAAACTGCCGTAAAATTACAAGCACAAGGGACAAGTGTCACCTTAGGACAAGCAGCCTCTTTTTATTGGCAACTGCTAACAGAAGAAGGTTATCAAGTAGCAAACGGTAACCTCGGTATTAGTGGTTCGCAATACTCTGATTGGGGTGCTGATGATGATTACGTTTATACTATTATAGCAGAGGATTTAAACCTAGTGATTGTAGGTGATTGGGTTGATCCATCGGTTGACGCATCAGCATGAATTTAGAGTTAAAGCGATTTAGTTCACAAAGTGATTCTACTTTAGGATTACTTTTTGTGGATGGTGAGTTTGAATGCTTTGTTCTAGAGGATGAGAGTAGAGATGTAAAAGTTAAAGGTGAAACAAGGATTCCTTGTGGCTTTTATGACATTAAAAAACGTGAAGTATTAAGTGGATTAACCAAAAAGTATAGGGCAAAATTTGATTGGTTTGATTATCATTTTGAAATACAAGACGTAAAAGACTTTAACTATGTATATTTGCATATAGGAAATGACACATCAAATTCTGATGGTTGTCTACTCCTAAACGATGGAATAAAATCTAATGCTCATGGACTAAGCCAAAGCAATAACGGTTCAAGCAGTACATCAGCATTTAAGAGATTATACCAAAAGATGAGTAAAAATGAATGTATAACAATTAATATAACAGACAATGTTTGAGAATAAAACAATCACATTTAAGGAAGCAGAAGATTATCACAAAGGATTAATTCTTCTAACTAATGCAATAGAATCTTCACAAGAGGGCGTGGGATTTGATTTAACTTATTTATTAAATAAGGCAATAAAGAAAATTGAATCAGATTCACAATCAATGGTAGATGCTAAGAAGCAAATGCTTGAGGTTTACGGCACTTTAGAGGAGAATGGTACACTAACACTATCCGAGACAAACGAAGACGTTATAGCCTCTGTAAATAAGGATTTGAACGACTTCTATGATAAGTCAGATGAGTTTAGTGTAATTAAGGATAAAATCAACATAAAAGATATAAAGCATCTTAGGATAAAGCCAAGTTTTTTGGTTCTCTTTGATAAATATCTAGAAGGTTTAGAGGAATATGAATGATACAAGTAAGGATGTAAGAGCATATATTTATTCTCAATTAGATGGGAATATAACTCACGATGCAAGTGGAGTTCCTGTAGTTGCAAAACCAACGGATCTCACATCATATCCTTATATTGTTATTCAGTCTTCTAATTTTGCTGACACTAGTTTAAAGGATAGGTTTTACGGTACTCATGAAGTAGAGATACAAGTTCACACCAAATTTCCTTTGAACTATGGTGGGCAAGACGATTGTGATGATATTTCAAATTCGATTACACAATTGATTAGAACACATGATGCTAGTTCTAATTTTGGTAGTGACACAATGTTTATATTTAAACAAACTAGTCAAAGGTATTTAAATGATGATGATGGACAGTATGATTACTATACTAAATCATTATTCTTTGATGCCGAGGTAATAAGTAATAGTTAATGAATGGAAGTAGTCTCCTTTTATATATTGATGACGATAGGCTTTTATTTTCAAAATCTCACAGTTTTTCGTTTGATGGGGATATGGTTGATGTATCCACTAAAGTACCTACGGCTTCTATTGTCGGAGAAAGTTATTATTGGGAGACTGCTAATTTAAATTGGGAGGTTGCTGATTTAAATTGGGATGATATTATTTATGACTCTTCTTTATCCGGATGGAGTGAGTCAATGGTTGGATATCGTTCTTCAAAATTCTCTGCTGAAGGATTACTCAGTTTAAATAAGGTTTTTCAAAGTTGGGACACAACAGATTATTATTGGCAATTATTTGATGTTAATTGGGAAGATGGTGCTATTGATCCAAACCCATCAACTAGTTTAGATGATTTAATAATAACAGGGGAGGAAGTTAAATTTCAGATTTTAGATATAAACATGAACTCAGTTTTTGTTGGTAGATGTAAGGTGTCTTCGTATGAGTTAGTTGCTAATAATGAAGGAGCAATGTTCTTTAATGCTGATTTTAGTGTAACGGGAGTAGTTAGTTAATTATATCTATTTTTTTATTTATCTTTGAGTTAAAATTAACAATATGGCTGCAATTAACGGAACTTCATTAACACTTTACATACCTCAAGGAGCGGTAGGCTCAGAAGTATGGGTACCAATAGGATTAGCTAAGTCAGCTAGTCTATCAATATCTGCTGATACTCCGGACATATCTACTAAAGATAGTAATGCTTGGACAGAAGTAATGGCGGGTATTCGTAGCTTCTCAATGGACTTTGAGGCTCTTCTGAGCCTTGGAGATGATGCTTCTGCAAATGGATTTGTTCCTTTATATACTTACTTTTCTGATAGAACTACCTTAAAGGTAGCTTTCGGAAAGGATGGTGGATTTTGGTATGGTGATGCAATTCTTTCCTCTTTAGAGCAAAGTGCTGAAGCAGAACAACCGGTAAGTTATAGCGGTTCCCTAACAGGATCCGGAGCATTGGTTTACAGTACTCTTACTCCGGTAAGTTCTAACTACCCTTAATAATTAACTAATTAATTAAATTTTATGGCAACAAACAAACACAGAGGTACTTGTATCATCAGCATTGGTGGCAAGGAAAGAGGATTGGTATTCAATATGAATACTTATGCGATATTTTGCGATGGGTTAGATATTAATCTAACTGAAATGGATAAGGTTTTCTCAGATAGAAGACAAGCAAAGGCATTATGTTGGTTATTATATTCGGGATGTGTAGCTTATGATGAGAAGAATAATAAGGATGTTGATTACAACATACATGACTTCTATGATTGGGCAATGGAACTCAGTAGTGAGGACACCAATAAGGTAATGGAAACCATGATGTCTTCTCAGAATTTAGGTAATGATTCTAATAATGGAATGTCAAGAAACATTGTTAAGTCAACTAAAGATGATTTAAAAAAAAATTAATCACTTTCGATGACATATTGGATCAAGGAATAGGAACGTTGGGTTTATCACCCGACGTTTTTTGGTTATTAACGTGGGCAGATTTTGTTAGACTAATGGAAGCATGGACACACAACCAAAACCAATCTTGGGACAGAACTAGATATCAGTCTACTATGGTAGCTAATTGCGCTATGGGTAGAAAAAAGACAATTAATCCAAAAGATTTATTCAAATTACCTCACGATTTTAGTAGTGAATCAAAAACCCCATTACCTACAAAGGAAGAGATGGATGCTTTAAAAGGAAAGTACATGAAACTACCTATCTAATATTAATTAAATTTGTATTATGACTGAAAAGAATAGACTAATTTTTGAAGCAATATTAAAGACAAGAAACTTTAATAACGGTGTCAAAAAAGTTCAAGCCGGATTTAAGCAATTATCTAACATGGTTACTGCTTTTTCTACTGCATTTATGGGCGCTCAACTTCTAGGTATGTTCAAGGATTGGGCAACAGAAGCGGGTAAAGTGGAAACTGTAAATAGAAGTTTTTCTAGATCATTTGGTGTAATGGCTTCTGAAACTGAAGCTAGTTTATCTAAAATGTCTACAGTTCTAAAAAGAAATACTTCTGAAATGAAAAGGGGAGCGGTTTCTTTTCAAGCATTCTTTACGGGATTAGGATTTGCTAGTAAGGCATCATCACAAATGTCGGTGGATCTACAAAAGATGTCTGTTGATTTGGCTTCTTTCTTTGGTATAGCTGATGCAAATGCACAAAAGAGATTTCTAGCTGCACTAGCGGGTTCTCCCGAAGTTCTTGATCAGTTTGGTATAAACCTAAAACAAGCTGCATTACAAGTTGAATTATACAATATGGGTATAAAGACAACTGTACAGAATACAAGCGAGACAATAAAAACTACTGCTAGATTAGCCATTATAATGCGTTCAATGTCATCTGCCGGAATATTGGGGGATGCATTTAGATCAATGGACACATATGCGGGTAAAGTTAAGGCATTAGAAGCTCAATTTCTTGAATTTGAGCAGAGCATGGGAAATGTTGTTATTCCTGTTTTAATTAAGGGAATGGAAACATTAAGTGGTTTGTTTACTATAATTGATAATATATTAAAACTTGGTGATTTATCTGATTTCTTAGCGGGTGATGCTATTAGGGCAGCAGAAATTAAAGAATATAGAAAAGAACTTGAGAAAATAAAAGAAACTCAGTATTTTCTTAATCTTCTCTCTGAAATGAATATTAGATTTAGGGATGCTAGTAGAGTGTTATCTAAAGAAGAGTATGCCATTTTTGTTTCAATGGTTCAGAAAGAAACTGAATTAAAAAAACTTTTAGAAGAAGGTAATTTAGAGAGAGCGGATGAAGATAAATACAGAAAAGCATTTATTTATTATTCTACTGAAGTTCAAAAATTACAAGTAAAGATTAATGAAGCAACTAAAGAACAAGTAAGGCAACAAGAAGAGTTAAATAAATTAAAAAAAGAGGCTCTTGATTTAATATTAGATGAGGAAAAACAAATTAAAGATAGACATAAACTTGAGGATGAAGCTAGAGGATTTAATAGAAAAGATTCATCTGAATTAGAACTCTTAATATCAAAACAAAAAGAACTTTTACCAATATATGAAAAACAAGCAATAGCGGGAGCAATAACTAGCGAGGAGTATGGAACTCAGCTTTTCAGACTAGTTGCTATGCAACAAGCACTAGAAAATGTTTTAAAATTAGAGGGTAAAATAGCAAGACAAGAAATTAGGGAAGGACAACAAAAAGAAACTCAACAAATTAATCCAATTTTAGGTAGAAAACAACTTTTTGAAAAAACACTTGATTTAGATACAGGACACGTTATTAGAAGTGCATTTGCTAATGAAACATCAGAAGCATTAATGGGTGTTGACGATATGTGGGATAGAATAGGTAAAAAATTTAGTGAAAGAGCATCTCAAACAGTAGAAGTAATGAAAGCCGTTACTTTTAAGAAAGTAAGAGAAATGTCTATTGGATTACAAGATTTACTACAACCATTTGTCAATGCGTTAAATCAAGTTTTTGATCAAATGTTAACTCCTCCGGATGCTACATTAAGTAAGGAAGAACAAGCCGAACAGACAAAAGCAGCGTTTGCCGGTATTATAGTTGGTTTAGGACAAGCTATGATGGCGATTGGACAGGGTATGATTCTTACAGCTATTGGATTAAAAACATTAACAATGAATCCTATAGCGGGTGCTGCTATTGGTGCAGTAATGCTTGGTGTTGGAGCGGGTTTAGTTAAGTCGGGAAAAGGTAAGCTACAGAACCTAAAGAACGCTGCTCACGCAAGAGATGCCGGAGGGGGTGCAAATTCCGGTTCGGGAGTTGGAGGATTTCGTGATATGATGGGTGCAATACAAGGAGAACAAGTATTTAGATTAGCCGGTAATGATTTAGTTACGGCACTTAATAGAACAAACAGATTCCAAGGATCAATAGGAGGATAAAATATGGCTATATACGGTAAAAAATACACATTAGAGTTTGATGACATTATTTCGGGAGAGTATAATGATTACAAACTTGAAATATTTAAAAAATATGAAACAGAAAATTTAAGCACAACTAATAATGTTTATGTAAGTGGTTATAATCTAAATCAAGGATTGCTTTATAAGGGTACTCCTGTTTATATTGAAGCGGGAGTAATATACAGATCAAAAGCAAATGATCCGACATCAATGCCCGCTCAAGGTGTGATATACGCTGATATGCCTCAAAGTTCGGGGGGCAATGTGTTGATTAAAGGCTATGTTGATGATTTATTAATTTCATTAGGTAATGCATATGTAGGTGAAACCGGAGGATTAACTAATACCACAACGGGACTTACTCAAGTTCAGTTATTGGGAGTACAGTTTACTGCTAGTAAATTTATTTTATTTGATCAAGAGGTGACATTAAAAGGAACAGGGAGTCCTATACGGCTTAATTACAATTTAGTTGATGATGACATTTTATCTCCATTTAGGGCAAGTTATTTAGATATTTCTTTTTATAAGGAGAGTTTATCTGATGATTTTTCTGAGTTGTTTGCAGCAGAAAACGATGCATTTAAAGTAACGCTTAAAAAAAATAATGTTTTGTTTTGGCAAGGTTGGATAGGTTCACAATTATTTTCAGAACCATTTGCATCACCTCCTTATCCCATATCATTAAGAGCATATGATGGATTACATCTATTGAAAAATATACCTTACTTTGATGATCCGGAAGTATTCCAAGCAACATCTAATTTGTTTAATGATAGATTTGGTTACCATAATATAGTAGATGTTGTTGAGAAATGCATCTATAATACGGGAGTTTTAAATAATGTTTTTTATTGCATTAATATTCAAAATTCAGAAAGTGTTAGTAGTTCATTATTTTTCCCCGTTAGATCAAGAGTTCATCATCAAACATTTTTAAAAGGTGAGTCTAATTCTATGAATATGGAAGAAGTTTTACAAATGATTTTAAAATCTTTAGGTGCAACAATATATCAAAGAGATGGTAATTGGTGTATTATTAGAATTTCTGATTTTACTTTAAAAATTACACCATCAATACTTAAAAGAGATACATGGATATCAGACTCAACAACCGAAACTAATTACATAACAACAAATCAATCTACGGGTAGTGTTAGTGATGTTACTGACAATGTTGATTTTTTAAAAATTGATGGTGATGCTACAATGACAATGCAATACCCATTAAAAGAAATTATTGTAGAGCAAGAGTTTGATCACGACATGGTAACTAGCACAACCATTGATTCAGTAAGGGATTTGGGTGCCGATGATCCATCGGGTACATATTTATTTACTGAATGGGAACCAAGCGGATCTAATATTCAAGAAGCAGTTGTATTGAAAAGTAATGAAGTATTAGGCGAATCAAGAGATTTATCTAAATCATTTATTGAGGCTGATTTAAGTGCTAGTGGATTAGTTGTTGATTATTGTGATCCATATTTATATTATCCTCTTTCTCATGATTGTACAATAGATAGTTCAAAAATAACGGGGGTAAGAGCAGAAGTCAAGGCTCGTCCATTAGGTAGAAGTTTAATTTCAAGTGAGGCTATTTCCGTTATGTTTAGTCCAAAATTATCTTACACAGATAATGGTGTTTTAAGTGAGACGGGTTTTGGTAGATCATCTGAATATACAACTTCTATGATTAATAAAAGCATTTTAAGAATAAATGCAGAGGCTTTTGGTGTTCCTAATTTACAATTAAGACAAGGACAATTAACGGTTAGAGTTACAGCTAGTGGCACAAGTACTATACAGTTTACAATAAATATAAAAGAAAATGGAGTGCCTTGGTGGACAAGTGGTACTATAACATATAGTTCTTATCCAAGTTATCCTAATCAATATCATACAGACGAATACGTTTTTGGTGGTGGTTGGGAAGGAGGAGCAAGACAAGGATTATATCCTTATTCACCCGGATATACATCTCAGACAGGTAATTTTGAATTGGCTGAAGCTGATTATGAGGTTGAATTTATATTAAATTCGGGTAGTTTATTTGCTAATAGATTTGAATGGTTTATAAGAGGAAACACTACACCGGATATTACTGATCCGGCATTTGAAGATTCTTGGGTTAGTATGTCTACACCTTTGGGTATTTTTGGCGCAACTACAGATAATTTTGAATATGGTGTAAAAAATAGATTTCCCTTTGTTGCTCCACAAGTTTATAAAAATGGAGGTAATTACGGTACAACAAAACCTAGAACTAATAGTAATGATACAATAGCTAGTACTTTTAGAAAAACTTTTGATTGCCTTGATAGTGATTGGTTCGCTACTTATATACAAACCAATAAAATTAACGATTGGACTAATTATAGTATAACGGGGACAGAAAATTGGCAGAATACCATAAGTGATTTAAATGTAAGTATGAATATTTTTGGAGGTGCCAAAGTTATTGCTGCTAATGAAAGTGAAATAGCATCTCCATACACAGATACATATGATGTTAGTTATACAGATATTAAATTATTACCCCTTGTTAGTAGTAGTTCTTTTGTTCCTAAAAAACAAGAATACGCAATAACTCAATCGGGTAATTTTAGTAGTAAATTAAAAAAAGAAGTACAAATAGGTTCGGGTTTATTTAATACGGGTTCTAAAAGATATATAACATTTACATCAGAAAGTGGTTCTACCGCAAAAAAGAGTTGGGATACTTTCCGTGATACTAGGGGTACTAGTGTAGGGCAAGGAGTTGAGAATGCAACAATACAACATTTACTTTGTGCTTCTTACATGGAGTTATATAGAACGTCTGTACGAAGATTAGATGGAACACATTACGGTAATTACAAATATGGTGATAAATTAATGCCAATAGTTAATGGTACCGTTGAAACACTAAACGGTAGTCAAGGAAAATTTTTCCCAATGAATGTTGTAATGGATTTAAAAATGGCTAGGACAAGTTTTAGTGGTGATGATTTAATGGATAACACAGGAACAGATTGGCAATCTTCATTAACCAAAACAATAAAGTGGATTGGAGATAACAATATTACTCAAACAGAAACTTTAACTTAATTTTTTTTTGGATTTGTAGAAATCTTTATTTAGCATTGTACAGTTAAATAAATGTTTCACTAAACAAGAAAGAATGAACAAATCAATAAATGAAAAGTTATTTGCTCTTCAGAATGAAATAGGTGCTATTAGCAAGGATGCTAAGAATCCTTTTTATAAGAGTAAATATTTCGATATTAATTCATTAATAAAGCAATTACAACCTCTATTAGAAAAGCATAGATTACTGCTACTACAACCACCAAAAGCAGATAATGATGTATTGGTTTACACCTATATTTTTTGTGTTGATAGTGGTGAGTTTGTTGAGGCTTCTATGAAATTACCCGATTTAGCTGATATACAGAAATTGGGAGGAGCCGTAACATATTTGCGTAGGTACACATTAAGTAGTCTTCTAGGCTTACAGTCTGAGGATGATGACGGTAATGCAGCAAGTAGTGCTAGTGTTAAATCTTCTGCTCCAAAGGCAAAGGAGAAGTTAAGTAAGGATAGGTTTGATAATGCAGTAAAGCAATACAAAAACAATCCCGAATACATTAAAGATAATTTAAGGAAATACACCTTAGATGAAGTTCAATTAAATATTTTAAATAAAAACAAAATAGTTCTATAATTATGGCTAATTTATATTTAGTAAAATTAAACCTAGAGGCTTTAGAAGCCTTAAAGGATAAAGCATGGAAGGGTAAGAACCTTGATGTTGCAATTTGGGTTAACGATGACGTTGATCATACTGATGATAATGAGAATTGGAAAGCAATTTCTATTTCTCATGGGAATAAGAAGAAAGGTGAGACGGTTGTTTATGTCGGGAATGGCAAAAAGTTTGTCAATGACAATAACCCCCCATTTTAATGTTTGAGATAGTAAAGCAACTGCCTAACCTATCTAATAATTTATATCATTCAGTTGGGACGGAGATTATTTCTTCGTCCTTTCTGAAGGGTGTATATAAGCATTCGGTAACTAGGGCAAAAATACCATTAGAGCCAAATGATGCTTTAACGTTTGGAACACAATTTCACGATATATGTGAATTAGGAATAAAAGAGTTCAATAAGATGTATTCTGTTATTCCGGATGATTGTTCCAATAAACGAACTAAATTGTACAAAGAGTTTATAAAGGATAACCCAAATGCTTTAACAAAGGGTGATTCTGTTAGACTAGGTAAAATGTATGATAGCCTAAACTCAAATGAATTTTACAGGAGTTTAGAGGATAATTATGATGCTCATTCAGAGCATAGCTTTTATGCTAAGAGAGATGGTTTAGATTTTCGGATCCGTCCCGACAAGCATTATAGCCATAACGGGGAAATACTACACGTTGTTGATTTTAAGACAACAGGAGATTGTAGCACATTTAAATTTGATATTATAAAATATGGATATGATTTACAAGCGGTTTTTTATGCGGATGTTCTTGGGATTAATCCCGCTGATTTTTATTTTATTGCTATCGAAAAGACATATCCGTACACGTGTCAAGTCTTTGGATTGTCTGAAGAGTCAATCAACAGAGGAAGACGCAAAATGGATATAGCCATTAATAAGATTAAGAGTGGCGAGAAGTCTATTGGATACGAATTAGTAGAAAGAGTATAATGTTATTATCAGACTATAAGCGTAAGCTACCTAAAGTAGTATATATATTTGGTAGTGGTGCCTCATTAGATTATTATCCTAAAAATCATTGGGATAGGAAGTTTACTGTTGGAGTAAATATGGCTTATAAGTTTGATAGTCATTTGGATGCCATAGTTGTTTCTCATGGAACACATATAAAAGACATTCAGAGTAACCATAGCCATTTAGATTTATTCGTTAGTAGGTATGATTCTACTATTAAGTCTAAAGGATTAAATGAGGTGGATGAATCAAGTGCTTACATATATGATAGTTTAGGTGATACAGGGCATAAGGTTATACCGGATACATCATTAATGCATAAACCTATAGATAATACTGTTATTACTTGTGGTGATACTGTATGCAGAGCAATAGGTGTATTTGTTTACTTAGGTGTTAAGGAGATAAGATTAGTAGGATGTGATGGTGGTGATGGGTATAATGGTATGAACAACAGGAACGGATATTACACAAGTTCAGTAAACCCATCAATAACCGTAGGACACGCTATGCGTTCTATGATAGGTAAAAATCATATGATTAAAGAATTGAGACAATACGGAATTAACATAAAATTTAAAAAACCATGACAATAGATTTATTAACAACATACATAAAAGATAAAGATTGCTACGGCTTTGATTTTATCAAAATAAATTACAAATCATTATTATCAATCCATTACGATTCATTCTACAAGAACCTATCGATAGAGTTGTTCTTTAGAGTCATTAAGTGAAGCGTTCTAAGAAGACTAGGAACAATAACTCAATGACTGAGGCAGCATTCTTTGGTTGGATTAGATCGTTGCTTAGAATGCGTTATATGAGGGGATGGAAGCCACACAATGAAGTGGCTAAAGATAACAGAAGAGCCATTACTAAAAAGAGTAGGGCAAAATGGGAATATCAATGTGCTGATTGTAATGATTGGTTCCTTAGAAAAGAAGTTGACATTGATCATATCGTCCCTTGTGGGACATTAAAATCATTTAAAGATTTATCATTATTCTGCGAACGATTGTTTGTGGAGAAAGAAGGATTGCAAGTCTTATGCAAGGTTTGCCATAAAAAGAAAACACATGACACTTAAACTAATTCACCATTACTTTAAACATTTTAAAGAGGACAAATTCGTAAACTTAGTTTTGAAGGGTAACGAGATATTTGCAATTAATAAAATAACAAATTGTAAACAAATCTTTGTTAATTCGGAAGAAAGCATTAAGATTACGGACAAGAAGGATTTAGAGAAAGTAAAAAAATACATATATGACTAAAATATCACACCAAATAAATAAAAAGGCTGCTAGAATGCAGATAATAGTATTCATGGAATTACTTCTGAATAAGAGGAGTGAGTTTGATGGAATTGAGGAGACTTATCACATGATAAGAAGGGATTGGATGAAATTAACAAACGTTCATTTACCTTCTCATTATTGCAATTACAAGTCATTGTATAAAAAAGCAGTACTTAGTGAGTATAGGAAAGTAACCATCGCAGCAAATGATTGATTCGTTCTTAGAAAACATTGATCATCTCCATGATTTGGTGGTGATTAAGACAAACATATCCAAAGAGGTAAAGAAGGATGTTGTAATGCATATTAGAACAATGAAGAAAAACATTGTAGAATATGTCGAAAGTAATTCATTAGCAGATTCAGATGGAGTTAATGATGATAAGGCTGATTTTTGGGATTGGATAAACAAGGGTAATAATGCTCAGACAACTTTTGTTGATAAATATGATAGAATATTTAAATGGAAGAAGGGTTGGGTGCATTCATGGACAGGGTATTCAAACGAGGGTAAATCATCTTGGTTATATTTCATGATACTTATAAAACTGTTACGAGATCCGGAAGCCAAGGTTGCCGTATTTTCTCCCGAAAACTATCCTCGGAACAAATTTGTTAAGGATTGGGTAAAAACAATGTTGGGTTGTGATCCGAAATATTCGACTAGACTAAAATGTGAGAAAATGATAGAGCAATTTAATGACAGATTGTTTTACGTTTACCCTTCAAACCATGATATTGAAAGCATTGAGGCTCAATTCAAGAATCTAATTAAGCTACATAAGGTTAATATTACAGTTATTGATCCATTTTTAAAGGTTAGTAAACCTAATGGAGTAAATGATTTACAGTATTTAACATCATTCATTAAGAGACAGGAGGTATTTTCTAAGAGTTTTAATGTTAGTCACCATATAGTATATCATCAAACAACTCCGACAATTGATGAAACCGGTAATTATCCCGAACCCGATATGTATAAGCAAAAAGGGGGTGGTAATATAGCTGATGGATCCGATACTGTAAGTTCTGTTTGGCGCCCTTATCAGAAAACTGATGAAGAAGATAAAACCGTTATTGTTAAAACACAAAAGGTAAAAGATTTTGATGTCTTTAAGAAGGGATATCTTAGGCTTCAGTACAATCTGAGCAAGAATAGGTATTTCTTAGATGGAATTGATATCTTTGACGAAGCAATGAAGAATAGTAAATTCAAAGAAGAACTATTTTAACATGAAAACAATATTATCAATAATAGCGTTATTTAGTGCTATAGTAGCACCAAACGCAACAATAGAGAACATTCCCTACGAAACTTATTACTCTATAGACTATCAAGATGTATCAATTGATACATTACTACAGAGTATAATACTTGTTGAATCCAATGGAGATTCTTCAGCAGTAGGAGATAAGCATATGAAAACCCCTAGCATCGGGTTACTCCAAATTCGTGAGGTTATGGTAGATGAGATAAATAGAATACTCAAAAAACAACGCAGTAAAGTACGTTATGTGTATTCGGATAGGTGGAGTGCCACCAAATCAATAGAGATGTATTACATATGGAAGGAATTTCATCACAATGATTCTGATTCGGAAATTATTGCAAGGAATTGGAATGGTGGTACTTACGGTTATAAAAAGAAATCTACAATTAAATATTGGACTAAAGTAAAATCTAAACTAAGCAAGTATGAAAAATCCATTTGAAATAAATGTTGAAATGCTAGAAGAAATGTTATCATTCTATGAAAATGATTCTCAAGTTAAGGTTTTGATGGGGATGGATAAAAAAGAAGCAATGATTATTCTAATTAATTGCTTAATCAACTACAATGATCAACTATCTTATACTTTTATTGAGGATCAAATAGATGAGATTTTAAGAAATGATTAAACTTCCAATTTACAAGCCAAAACTTACATCAGTTAAATTTGATTGCAAACACATTCCAAGAGTATTTACTGATGGCATTAAGATAAAGGCTGATAGTGAAAGTTATGCTCAGACTAAAATTGCTCACGCATACATTCATCTAAATGGTATGATTGAGTTTGGATTAAATGATAAAATGATATCCGATGATGATGATAGTCATTTAATTATTAAGGTGCTTGTGAAGCATAAGTATGATTCGGATAAGGTAGATAGTTTGAGAAATGTTGTATCAACTACTGATTGGCTCCTAGCCTCTCAGCTTGATGCTATAGCTTGGCTTTGTAGGGATTGGTGTTCAGAGTATAATATAGAAAACGTGATAAACGAATGCGGTGATATGTTCCCGTATAAATTATTAAAAAAATATATAGCAAATGAAGGATTCACAAAATACGTTTAGTCAAGATTTAGAGTTTGGGCATGAGGGAGAAGAGGTAGTATTAGATTACATTAGGACAAAATATGAATGTGCGGTGCGGATTCCTAAAAAGTTTTCTGATTACGATATTTGGATTCCCGAAATAAGCAAAAGCGTTGAGGTTAAATACGATGTTAGAAGTAACGATACAGGAAATTTCTTCATTGAATTATACATGAGTGGGAAGCCATCCGGATTGCTTTCTAGTAAGGCTGATTGGTGGGTTTTTTATGATGGACATAGGTTTTATTGGATTGAGTTAGAGAAGCTAAAACAATTAATAATACTTTCATCTAGCAATTGGATTGAAGTTCAACCAAAGGGTGATAAGGAACCCAAAAAGGCATTTATAATGAAGAAGTCATTAATGTCTCAATATTCATTTAAAAATTTCTTTTGAGGTTTGGTAAAACAGAACTTCATAATATGTTTAGGGCATTCCTTGTCCTAGCATCGTTTCTTATAACAGTTTCATCACTTATTATTTTAATAAAATATGCGATTCTTAGTAATAGTTAAATCTCAATCAAGTGGTGTTAGCTACCATCGATTGGTAAAACCATTTGAAAAGCTAAAAGAAAGAGGGCATTCAGTTGATATGATAAATACATATCATGAATCTAATATTGATTCGTCCAAATATGACTATCTAGTTTTTAACAGGGGATTGGGTTATAATTATCATGACTTAGAAATCATAGATAAGTTTAAGGATAAGGGAATTAAAATAATCATGGACATAGATGACTATTGGATTCTTCCCGATTACCATCCAATTGTTTGGAGGGATGATGTGGACTATGATACATGGAAGGGTAGTATTGTGGCTAATCTCGCAATGGCTGATTACATTTGGACATCAACAGAATATCTTAAATCTAAAATAGAGAGTCTCGTTCCAAACACTCCGACAATAATTGCTAGAAACGCTATTGATTATGATGATGAATTACAATGGAGTGAGGTTAAGGGTAAATCTAGAAATAAAGATAAAGTTGTTATTGGTTATGCCGGTAGTACAACTCATTTTAGGGATTTGGATCCACTACAAACCCCAATACGAAGGATTAATACTAATAGTTTTTTAAGGAAGAATGTTATGTTTAATTTATTTGGTGTTGATTTTAAAACAGATGTTGGTAAAAAAGTTTGGAATCATCAAGTAAAAGTGATGACAGTACAGGGTAGATTTAATAATCTTCACCTTGATGGAGGAAAACACGTTTCCGAATACGCTTCATTTTATGATGAAATGGATGTTTCAATTGCATCTGTAGTTGATAATGATTTTAATAGATGTAAGAGTGAATTAAAAATAATAGAAGCCGGAGCAAAATATACCCCATTTATTGGTACCGACATAATAACATACAACAGGACAGAGGCTAATATTGATTTATGTAGTAATAGCGATGAGTGGGTTAATTCAATGAAGGAGTTAATCTTAGATAAACATTTAAGAGCAGAGTTGGGTAAAGAGTTGGGTGAGTATGTTCGGGATACTTATATTATTGACAAGGAGAATGAAGCTAGACTAAGTATATTATGAAATTAGGAGAGTATTCTGAGTCTTTATTCGCTACACATTGCATGGAGAGGGGATACATCGTTTCTAAGCCATTTTCACATTACACAAGGTATGATTTAATCATTGATGTAGATAATGTCTTACAGAGGGTTCAAGTAAAGTCTACAGAGTATCTAAAAAAGAAAGACAATCAATGTCATGTTAAAATTGATTACACAAAGGAGGAGGTAGATTGGTTTGCCATTTATTTTAAAATATTTAATTCGTGGTACGTGCTACCCATTGAAGCAGTTGAGGGGATTATTCATTTTTCAGTAAAAAAGGATTATAAATCAAAATATAATATTTTTAAAGATAATTTTGGATTTGTCCGGCATGGGTTTTAGATTTGAGTATTATTAATCAAAAACAGAATAAATATGAACGAAGATGTATTAAAAGGATTGTTTGAAGCTATTAACCCCAATCCCAAACCTAAGACTAAATGATTTGTGTAAATTGTAATAAGTCTTTTGAGAAAAAAGAGCAAGAAGGAATAATTGGTAGACTTAGGAAATACTGTTCAATAAAGTGCAGAAACCAAAACTATAACAGGGTTTATAGGGAAAGGAATAAAAATAAAAGTGATGAACCATCATCAAGAAACATTAATAAGATAATTCAAGGTGATTTTAATAAAGCTATTACTGTTGATAACGATTGGTTCTTTTCTACTAAGGTAGAAGATTGGTGTTCCTCAAGAGAATCCAAGTCTAGGGCAAAATATAAAAAGATTAAAGAACAAAGATTAAAAGAAGAAGAAGAAAATGAGCAAAATGAAGAATAAACTTTACGATATGCTTTTACATAATTCATTATCAAAAAGAAGCAAAGCAATTCTAACTTTGGATCTAATGACAAAACATCCTGTAGGAATTGGCGATCACTCAACTGATGATTTTTACAACAACGCAATAGATGCTATTAGAAATTTAGCTGATGCGAATGATGAGTTAGAAGAGATACATAAATACTTTAAAAAATGATTAGAAACTATTTTTTATTGGATCAGAAAAGATATGGAAAAGAATTGATTATGTTTTGTAGAACATCAAATGGTGTTTACGGATATGATCATGATAAGGTGTATAATAAGCATATAGAGCATCTATCTTCTCTTCCTTGTTGGATTAAGTATGGTAGATACACAATGACATATGGCATTCCTCATCCAATGAATTTAGATTGTACTAATATTATTAAATTTTAATAACATGGATATGGTGGTAGATAGGGTGGTTAAGTTTACAGTAGGGATATTATTTATCCTAATTACAAATGGATGTTCATACATGACATTAACTGATGGTACCTCCAATCGTAATTACATGAATTATTCTGTGATAAATCAAGCGCAGAACACTAACTCAACAATGGTGATAACTCAGAAGAATCCCAATAAGGTTGTTATATATAACTATAATGATCCAAATAGGTTTCCTTCACATAGATGTCACGCGACATCCGGATGTAATCACAATAATAATTAAGGTTAGGAATCCTAATCAATTCCTGTAAAGAGTATCTGATAATCTTCATGAGTTTTATTGAAGTTATTTTTTACTCTTTTTTTTATTAAAATTTAAAATTAATTTTTATTTTTTTTATTATTTATTTTTATTAAAATAAAATAAACTTCAGTCCAAACTGAAACGCTTAGAGCAAATTTGGTTTTGCTTCAGACCAAATTCAATCAGACCAAATTTTCTGTCACAGAAAAATCTAGATTCCCAAGATTTTTAGTAAAATCTAATAATTTTAGTAAAAAAATATTTTTGTCAAATTAATTTAAAAATTGTTTTGATTTGATTGTTTTATTGATTATTCGCGCGGTTCTATATATTGGAACGTCTCAATAAGCCATTATAAAAATAAAGTAACGGTTATTTGTTTTTAATCGTTCGTCTATATATACTTGCTATCTGATAACGGCAATATTGCCACAATTACTAACACAATTAGCATTTACTAAAATTACTAGCATTATGAAAAACATTAAAGAATCAAATCAATATACCTTAAAGATGTTAAAAGGACATGAAATAAACTCTATTAACTATGAAGGTATTGTCTATGTAACCGAAAAAAACAATAGTTTTCCTGTTTATCGAGATGGTGAAATTATTGACTATCTAAACACTAATAACAAGATTGAAAACCTTTGGAAAGAATACAGGCTTAATGAAGTAGAGTTAAATGAAGCAATTAATAATTATATCAATCAGTAATAACTAAAATTACTAACATTATGAAAAACATGACAAAAACACAATTATTTAAGCAGTTAAAAGATAAAAGCCTTAGATTTTCATTTATTGATATGGGGATAATAAACACCGTCAAAGTTGCATGGCACGCGGAAACCCTAAACGATTTTAAATGTAATTTAATTTATGAAATTGACAGATTAAAGCATATTAAAGAAATGGATCATAGAGGATGGTTTAAGATATCGGAATACAACAATGGAACACCTACAAGAAGATATGTATACTATTTAGGTGAAAGACAATATTATACATCGTCTAATGTAATTAATCAAATTAAAAGCCTTTATTTAATGGCTAATTATGTAGGTTATAACATATTACCCCGTATTGGAGGGCATGACTTAATAGCTAAATAAATAGAGGTTAACTGACGAGCGGATTAATTCCCGAAACACGGCATTAAATGCCGTGTCTTAATCAATTTTAAACATAAATAAAAACAAGATGAACAATTTAAATAATGATACTAGCTTTTTTACCTTATTTAACACATTAGAGACAACCGGCACAAATTACACGGTTAACAAGTTGCCCCTTTACGCTTTGAATGGTGAGAACTTTGAAACGATGGAAACAAACTCATTTGGCATTTTTCGCAATGATACAGGCGCATGGTTAGGCACAGTAGGTGACAGATACACGGCAATTCAAAACAAAGATTTAGCCGAAATTATCGTGAAGATTAAAAGTGAGTTTGGCGGCGATATTAAAGGCGGTTCGTTTAAAGGAGGCGCAAAGGTATACTATCAAAATAGCTTACCGGATCATGTAATTAATGAGCATAAGATTAAGCGCTTTATAACGTGTTTGAATAGCCATGATGGCAGCGGCTCGGTTTCATTTGGTGCCTCAAATACTGTTGTCATTTGTGATAATCAATTCCATGCAATGTCAAAAGAATTGGACACCTTTAGACATACAAGTAATGCAGAAGCGCGCTTGAAATTAGCCGTAGAAAACTTTAAACTACAATTAGAACGTGAAAAGAATATAATTAATACATTTGATAGAATGAACGATGTTAACCTAGATAAAAATATTGTTTCAATGGTTATCGAAAATATGTTCAAAGTAAAACGAGATGATGATATTAAAAACATATCAACCCGCAAACAAAATCAAATGTCAACGTTTGATAAAGTATGCTCAAAAGAATTGAACGAAAAAGGCGCGACATTATGGGGTTTGTTTAATTCGGTGACATATTACACTAATCACATTCAAGTAAACAATAATAAAACAGAACGTGTATCAAATGTAATGAATGGCGCCGGCGCTCGTTTAAATGCGCAAACGTATTCCATCATAAATAAGTATATGAATGACAACCGTAAAACAATTGTAACAGTTTAACTGATGAGGCTTTATTAGCCGAAACGTGGCAGAATATCGCCACGTCTTAAACATAATTTTAAACATAATTTACACCATATGAAACATTTATTAATTACTTCAAACAAAGCAGAAACGATAATTAACGTTATCACTTTTGCTATTGGTTCAGCGTTAATATTAACGCTTGTAACCGCCTTAATTTACGGTTCACTTAACGGCTCATTATCATGAAAAATAATCTAACAGATAATGACAGAAAGGTTGTATTAAGTAAAATTGATCAATTACGAAAAGAAATTGACATCGAACAAAAATCAATATTACCGGCTTTGCATAATAGACATTATTACATAGCACATTCAAAAATAGATTGCATTAAATCATTAGAAGAGGAAATATATGATTTATACAATCACTTAATTAATACAAATAATTTTAAAAACGAAATAGTTAAATCATGAAAGAATTTAAAAAATTACTCGGCGATAGCAACAGTAAACTAAAAAAGACATCTGAACACTTTGATGTCAAAATATATAACTTTAGTATTCCGGCATTCAATGATAAATTAACCGGTAAAATTACCTGTCCCTTTG
>Ga0196889_1000175_pt1 | contig 21042 bp, 42 predicted proteins | sample VirMetDEL_Nov_12_FD_166415 | JGI IMG/M metagenome (GOLD analysis project Ga0196889, IMG submission 166415) | Aqueous microbial communities from the Delaware River and Bay under freshwater to marine salinity gradient to study organic matter... | ecosystem: Environmental > Aquatic > Marine >...
AAAATACCCATTAGCAAGGCTTTCTGTACTTTTATTTAGATTAACGTAAATGTCTTTAAAGTTTTGACTTTCAAAAAAACCACCTACAAAAGTTAAGTCATATTTTTGCGCTATTGCTTCAATTATTAACCTTAATCTAATGGCTGGTTTTAAGTTTTTAAAATCTACACCATGTTTTGAATGACCTGCACCTTGATTATGATAATGTATATTAACTAAAGTATCTGTATCTGTATGATTACCACTACTAGAATCGTAAAGAAACTGCCTTTTATAAGCAATTAAAGGATATACAACTGCTCTAGGATAACTAACACTATCAACCGTAAAATCTAAGCCACCAGTTAAGCCTGTTTCTACGATTGTATCTGAATAGGCATGGTTAAAATTAGCCAACCAATCCAATGTATTTAATTTATCGTCGCCTATCCTATCTTTAATCTTTATAATATCACCAAAAAATGTAATCTTATAACTAGATGGGTGATTATCTTTTAACTTAACACCATCAAGCCTAATCTTACCAGTTTTAAAAGGCAAAGTGTTAACGGTTAAATAACCATCTTTACGTGTTCTAGCATCAAAACCGTTGTCAATATCTTGGTTGTAATAGTTTCGAAATATAGCATTGTTGCGATTAGATGCAGGTACGTTAAATGACTGCGAAAAATCCGCAAACAATTTACTAATATCTTTAACATCTTGAACACCTTGAGTAACGCTTATATTTTCGTCGTCAAATAAATCTAATTTCTTGCCCTCTATAAATACTTCTACTGTCATTCTATACGTTTTGTATTACATTGTAAGCATATTCAAAATCTAAAGAATAATTAAACAGCTTATCGTCTAATTGTGTTTTAAAATCTAAAGATGAATTAGTTAAATTAACTGGTATTAACTTAGCATCTTCATAAAAATAAACCGTTTCAGATTGCAGTAACTCTTTGTAAATTTCGTTTTCAGCTTCTAAAATATAACCGCTATTGGTTTTAATTTTATCTTTTGCAGTTACATTTAACTTTTGGTATTGATGTCTTGTTGTATCATAATTACCAGCCGTTATGTAGTTGTTTACAAATGTGTCGTGCTTAGTAGTTGTCGAATGGCTTTGCTTTTTAAATAAGTTTAAGCTATCAAACACACCGTACTTATTTTTAAACACAACTTGTATAGGTGTATATTTACATTCGTCTATGATGTTGTAATTAATGACTTCATCACTTGGCGATAGTCTTATCTCAAAACTTGTATCTTGTGTACTTGATAGGTTAAGATTAACTTGAATGTATTGTATAAATTGTTCAGTTAAACTTAACGGAACCATAATAAAAAACCCATTCAAATCACCACTTGGGAAACTTTTTATATCTATTCTTGTTACTTCTGTATTGTTAACGTATGGCATTAAAGCCACACCGTTACGTGCTACTTGTCTATTTCTTGTATTGGTTAATATGTTGTCATTTGGTTTAGTAGGATTAGCACCCTCGTTATAATACCCATATCCATCAGTAGCAATAAGTAAACCATTTATATCTGCAATACTTTCTTCTGCATCGGTGTAAGATGCCACATACTTCATCCATTTAACCGATTCAGAAGTACTATCTATTCTTGCAGTTGCACCAGATGTTTGTATCGTTGGTTTAGCTTCTAATTGCTCTTGAACTAAATCAGATATATCAATATTGAATTCTGCAAAATCTATTGTAGGTCTTGGTATAGTAAGGCTGTAAGTTGGTAACGCTGGAACATCTACAACATCACCATACCATACAAAAACATCGACACTAGCAGAAATAGTCGTATCAAATAAGAAAGGTATATTAATATAGTGTGGCGATTTAACTAATGCAAAATCAATAGTAGTTAAATCAATTGGTGCAACGTAGTTTTCAAATACTACAATATAACCACTACCTGCTAATACTGGTCTGCCTAATTCGTCATCAACTTTAAATCCTACAAAGTCTAAGCCTTCGGTTTCTGAAATTATCTCTACTTCATTAATATCTACGTTTACAATGTAGTCGTCTGGATTGTCTAAGTTAAATGCAGCTGCAAAGTTAATCGCAGTACGTTCTCCTGCTGTTGCTGTTGGTGTCCCTGTTGTTACTTCAAAACCTGCTGACCTTGTGTTAACCCATTCCCATGTCTGTGGTGTAAATACATCATTTAAAGTGGTTGACAATTTTGCTTTGTAACCTATTTCAAAATCTATTAAAAATTTAATTTTTACTCTGCTAAATTCTGCCATTATTTTAATATGTTTTTTGTTGTAAAATCTAGTAAGTTATCTACATCTAACGCAAATGCTTTTACTAAATCGTCTGGTAAATTTTCAAAGGCTTTATTAAATGGTTTGGTAAAAAACAAACTAGGCTTTATACCTTGATTTTTATTTGTTCCTGTTGCTACGCTTCTAGCTAATATGTAACCTATTGTTTTATAATTACCTTTTTTAAACCTACCTTTTTCGTCCCTTAATCTTATGTTTTTAGCCTTTGCCCATTTTGCCATGCTTTGTGCAAACTTACCGTTTAACGATGGAAAATGTTTAAACTGAAATTCTGTATTATGTACCTTTTTACCTATTGGATTAACACCTTTGTCTTGAAACACACCGTATTTGTCCATCATAAACGCTAAGCTAAAACTATTCGGACTTACTTTAACATCAGTATCTAAACTGTTATAAAGACTGCTAGTTGTATTCTTACCTTGACGTGTTAAGTTGCTTCTGCTTTGTTTTATTACATACTTAGCAAACTTGTTTAACGCTTCTTGTGTGTTCTTTAAATCACTCATCTAGCAAATAGTCATATCACTTGGAATAATAACATTAAAACTACAAGTCCAACCTGCCAACTTATTATCAAAACGGTCAACAAATGCTTCAACATTCGGCTCACCATCTAACTGATATTTATCGTCAAACAACTGTCCACGTTTTAACCTATCTAGTACCCTAAGTATCACATTCATTTGCGTATTAAATACGTCCTGCTCGTTGTTATTACCTTTGAATTTATCTATTGTATCTGCTTTACTTTCGTCCACTATATCCATACATAATAGGCTTAGACTTAAATTAACAACATTACCTTGATAACTAAAGTTATTGACTATAAAATGACTTAACGGAAATATTGTTTTCTTACTTAAATCTACGTCCGATATATCGCCATAAGTAACTGTGTTTACAAAAGGTATATCTTGCAATTCTTTTCTTAATACGTCTAATACTTTATAAAATCCTATCATCTTTTAAAACTTTGCTTCATTAATTTTTGTTCTAATTCTGCCTTTTCTTTTTCGTAGGCTAAAAACATTAAGCACTGGTGTAAGGGTAATGCTGAAATTTCATTAAGTCGTCTAACGTCGCCTTGAGCAAGTGTAATGATTTCTGAATAGCTTCCCCATTTTTTACCGAAATGCGACCTGCTATCTGTTCCTTCTTCGTTTGTTTGGCTAAAAAGTTCGGGATAGTTTGTAACAATTCGTTTGTTAAATTCCAAAAAAAAACCATAGAACCAAACACAACGTTTAAAGGCGTGTCCTTCATTATATCGCTGTAAACGTGTGTACCCTTATAATCTTCTACAACATACTTTGTACCTCGTTTGTGTGTGATTGGTCTGTACATAACGGCCATCGCTCTATGCATATTCTTCCAATCATTTAAGTACGTTGTAATGTCTTTATTCTCACCGTAGGTAATCTCGTCCAGGTTTGGAATAAAACCGAAGTAATCGTTGTTTAATTTAAATGTAGGTGTGAACTTGTTATCGTTCTTTTTAAACGTTGCTAGTATAGTTGCAGCGATATCTTCAACATCTGACACTTTCATTAAATTGATAGTTTCAGCATCTAAATCTAAGAAGCACTTTAAAACATCTTCGTTTTGTGGCTCATCTATTGCGATAAACTTCTGGTATTGGTAAAGTTTTATTTCGCTTAAATCTGTTGGTATAATTAACTTCATACTAATAATACAAAAAAACAGATTTTTGTAACAAACAAAAAAACCCACCTAAATTAATAGATGGGTCAAAATAATCAACTTTAAAACTAAAACAGAAAAATTATGTCATTGCAAATATACTAATAAATATGATAATTACCTTTATTTGGGTTGTCTAAATGATAAATAACATTATATCTAATCCCATCAACGGCATGGTTGTAATCGTCAATATACAATTTACTACCTTTGTCTAAGTAAATATAATTGTTTAATTCTTTAGCTATGTTACTACTGTTTGGGTCAACTATTAATTCATAGTCTTGCATACGTGTTATGCCACTTTCTATTGTACCCTTTTTAACTGCCTGTACGTTTACACCTAAGTAACGTAAATCTTCAATTAAACGTGGTTCAGCACTATCTGCTATGATTAACTTCTTATCTACTTTTGATAATATTATCTTAGCAAGTTCGTGCGACTTCATACCTTTGTTGTAGATGTGTTCTTTTACGTAAATCTTCATCTTAGATTTGTCAATGGCCACTTCGGTTAAAGTGTCTGGGTCAACACTAAAACCAAAATCCATTCCACAAGATGTTTGTAAACCATTCGGATTAAACGCACCAAAAGACCAATTATTAAACACAACACCTTCTGCTTTATCTAACCAACCACCCATTATAACGTGGTTGTATTTGTTAGCGTTGTTGCGCTTCATCAATTCTATTTGATTAATGTAGCTTTCTGATAAGTTTTCGTAATTGTCTAAGTAACTTGTATGAATGTAAGTTGTATCTTCTTTGACTAAATTGCTACCTGCTTCTATTCCTTTTCCCTCAAAGAATCTTTTGTAAATAAAATGCTCTTTTGTTGCTGGGTTAAGAATTAATACCACTCTATTTTGTAAGTTCTTTGCTCGTATTGAAAAGTCTATTTTATCGAATATAGTTTCATCGACTAACTCTTCGGCTTCATCTAGTACCCATGTAGTAACACCAGCTAATGACTTTAAGTTTGCTGTTTGCGTTCCGCTAGATGTTTTAATACCTTTAAAAAGTATTTTAGAACCAGTAGTTAAATTTATTATTTCATCTTTAGTAATATGAAAGTCATGCTTTAAATCGGCTGTTTCAATCTTATCTATAAACTCTGGTATAATAGAAATATGTGCAGAAGTTAATGTGTAACGTGTGAATAGTATAACATGACCTACTTCATAAGTTAGTAGCAATAAGAAACTGTTAACCGAATATGATTTACCAGAACCACGTCCACCACTTACAACATAGTATCGACTATCACTTTTAAATAGTTGCTCATATTTCTTATTTAAAGTTAACAATATCTTTAATATTGAAGTCGTTAATGTTGTGCGTTGTTTCTATTGTTTCTTTTGGTTTACCTAAATAGTATTCAAGTAATATCTTAGATGCAGGTACGTCAAAATCATTTATAGCTTTACCGTATAACATTTTAACCACTTTCTGTAAGTCCTCATGTGTTAAAGCGTTTTCTAGTACAGATTTGTATTCGTTTTTACGCTTATCTATACCTTTTGCTTTTGTGCTATGTCCTTTGTTTCCGTTATTCTTTCTTTTATCCATTTCTAATAGAATTTAACTATTTGATTTTATCCTGCAATAATTTTAATTCGTCTTGTATCATTTTATTAGTTGCAAATAATTGAAACACTACCTTTTCCAATCTTGCTATCCTTTGTTCTTGTGTCACTTTCTTAGTTCTCATACAATTTTTTTAAAGGATTGTAAATTGATTTGATAAACGAACACGTTAAACAACTGCTAACTACTTTACGATTAAAAGTCTTTTGATATATGTCTTTCATTCTATGCTGTTGTTTTGGTGTAACTTTCTTAGCAAGTTTAAATATGTTATCTAGGTATTCGTAATCTTCTTGATTAAGGCAGTTCACTATTTTGTATTGTACTTTCTTGTTGAGTAAGTCTTGTCGTTTATCACAACCACAATCTGGTGCTATTGCTTTTACTACCTTGTCTATACCAGTAGCTTTTGTAAATTTAGCAATATCATCGCCTAAGCCTTTTGATTTGTTTTCAAACTTGGCTTTCCATTCTTTGTATTCCTTTGTGCGTTTGTCGCCTTTAAATTCGTTCATAATCTTGATTTAAATAATCCTGGTAATCTTCTGAAAATTTATCTTTTATCTTTTCTTTACAACTTTTTAAGGTATGAAATATAGAAGAACTACTAATCGTTGTTTCTTTTGCTAACTTACGAATAGATATGTTTTCGTCTTTATAAATTTTAAATAAATCTTTATCGTACCAATGCCAGTTTTTTAATTCGTTATCTATTTTAGTATAAATCTTTTCAATGGCTTCTTTTGCTTCAATATCATTTTCATCTATGCTGTAACCATCATGTAAATCTACTTTGCAATACTTATTTTTTTCTTTAAGATAGTTTAAACAAATAGACCGAAGTATCATGTAAGCATAGGTTTTATTTACGCTACCATCTGCAAAAATAAACATTTCATACTTCGCATACTTATCTAATTTAATATAAAATTCCTGCACAATATCTTCGGCAAAGTCATTCTTTACTATTGACTTGGCTATATTAAGCCAGTCGCTGTGATACTTATAAGCTAGTGATAATATATTCATATTTCGATAAATATACAAATTATTTTTTATTTACCTAAGTCTTGCACCAACAACCTCTATTATTTCTTTGTGCATCTTTTTACTTTTAATCATATTTAGATACGGTTTTAAGCGTGTTTCTATAAAATCTAATACTTCCTTATCATTTAATTCAAATAGTGGCTTAAAATCAACGTGTGTATTGTTAGCGTGTTTGTTTTGCTTTTCTAAATTATGTATCCTACATTGTAAATCAATTATCTTTTTTTGATATTGCTTTTTTAGTTCTTCTATTTCTTCATTGTTAACTGGTTCTATTGCTATAAAATCAGTATCATTTAAATCATTTAAGAATTGGTGATATGTTTTTTTAAAATGTATATCGATTAAATAATAGCCTTCAAATGTTTTTAAGCCATGTATAACTGTGGCATGGTTTCTACCGATTGACTTTCCTATTGATTCAAATGTATAACCTAATAACTGTGTTGTTATTATCTTGTAGTATACGCTTCTGGCTTTTACATATTTTGCTACCCTTGATTTTGTAGATATATCAAATCCGTAAAATTTATCCAATTTGTTTTTTAATTCTTGTAGTTCCATTTAGTATTTTGTTAGTGCCATGTTTATCATAGCGGTTAAATTATCTTCTGTTTCTTGGTATGTCATAGCTTCTGCATCTAAATCTATATCTTCGGTGCTTACTATTCGTGGGTGCTTTATACCGTTTGTTTTGCGATGTTGTAATGTTTGTTCTTGCAAATTAACTTTATCTAAAAACTTCTGTATTAAATTTTCTATTGGTGTATCTAGTATTTTATGCAGTGCTTTTTGTGGTGTGTTATCAAATACCGTTGTATCGTAGTATTTAATTAGTTCACCGTAGAAACTAATATACAACTTTGCGAATAGTTGGTTATCGTTATACTGTTGTTTAAGTTTTGCTTCTGTAAACTCTACGATTTCATTATAGGCTTCTAAATCTTTATCTGTTGGCTTCCAATGTTTTGTTAATTTCCATTCAAAATGCTTTATTGCTTTGTTTATTGTACTCATATTAAAATGGTTTTTGTGTTTCAAATGGTATTCCTTTTTCATCTACACTAAATTGAAAATCATCAAAAGGTATGTTTCTTGAATATTTAGCTGTTACCGTTACTATGTCATTTTCTTTGTTTACAAATACGGTTGTTTCTGCTTTCTTTAAAACTGCTGAACCTAAATGACCAGTAGGTTTTGAACTATCAAAATTCTTATGCAATATAGTAATAATTGCTATGTTATAATCATTTGACCATGTCATTAGTTTTTGCGTAATTTCATTTGATGTTTTTAAATCGTTTACATCTTCAATTAAATCAGCAACGCCATCAATACTAAGAACTGCAATCTTACCAGAAAATTCACTTTCTGTTAATATCCATTCAATGAATGCCACTCTTTCTTTTGGTGTGTTAGGTCTTAACGCTAAACCTTTATATCCTTGATATATTTGCCCGACCATAGTATTAACACGCTTAACAACTCGTTGAACGTGGTATTTACCTTGCTCTGTATCTATGTCTATTACGTATTTACCTGCGATGTCATGCCCTTTAATTTCTGGAAAGTAATGTTGTGATTTACCACCGATGCAACACGCTAATAACGCAGATTTTAAAAACGATTTCATACTCTTGCTTGCGCCGACGATGCAACAGAAATTTCCAAAAGTTACTAAAGGTACTAATTCTTCGTATTTATAACCTATGCTAATAGCTATTGGTGGTCTTGTTATTTCTTCCTCTGGGTTTATTAATGCTTCGTTTAATACATCAGCAGGATTAAACGTTATTTCTTCTTGAAAATCTTTTATGTCTAGTTTTTTAATCATAACTCTCCTGCTGTTTGTTTTTCATATTCTGTTAATCTTCCTCTATCCTTTTCTGTTTTTGCCCAATGTGAAAAGTGGTTTTTAAATTTACTAAAATTATCATGTTTTTGAGGAAACATTTTTAAATGTGCTTTAAATTTTTCTAATAAACTACTTACCTTACCTTTTTTAATCTTTAAACTTGAATAAAGACCATCAAGATAAACAGGTGATTTACCAATTTCTTTAATCCATTCATCAATAGCATCAAAATCTAATTTAATTTTAAAATCATCAACACCCTTGTTGTTTGTTTCTATGTTATTAGGTTTATTTATAGGGGCAATGCTTATGCTTTGCTTATGTAAGTGCTTTAGCATTGCTTCGTCTAGTGCCGAAGTAGTTGCTGGTGTATTTTTTACACAACCAAATATTGATATTATGTTTGCTGAATACTGATTTTTTGACCTCTCAATAACTTTTATAAAACCCCAATTTTCTAGGTCATTAAATGCAGAAGAATATGTCCTATTATTTTTAACACCTATTGCATCCATACTCATATCTCTTGGTAAACCAAACTCTTTTTTCCAACCCAATCTGTTGTTATGTTCTATTATAAAAAAAAATAAGGCTGTATGTATTGGTCTTATCTTACTGGCATTATCAAAACACCAATCAAACCACTTTCTACTAAGTTCGTAACTATTCATTGTCTTGTATTTTAGAAATTTCATGTTTTAATACACGTACTAATTTAATAGAAGTTGCTTTGTCTAGCCAAATTCTTTGTGATAATGATTCAAATTCACTTTTATTAGACTCATAAATTTCTATCAAAACTGTGTTTGATTCCATCGCAGAAACCTCCAAGTATGTGTTTAAATTTTCTTCACAAGGAAATACTATTTTATGTTTACTCATAATGCGTGAATGTTTTATTAAAAACAAGCAAAAGTTAAGTTATACAAAAAGCCTCATAAATCAAGTAGGCTTCGACTTCCACTATCATTATAAGGCTTGTGTTATTTTTTTAGTTACTATATTGTCGAAGCGTAACTTAACGCAAATATACAAATAAAATAACAAAGGGCGTTAGAATTTAAAGAAATATTAATATTAATTTAGACACCCCTTGCATTTTATAGTTCTATTATTTCAAATTTTATAAAATCTTTACCCTTTTTAACTATGTCTTTTTTTACGTTTAACTCGTATATCTTGTTATCGTTTATGCCTAACTTCTTTTGTAAACAATCTAGTAACGGTTTTAAGCCATTATCTATATCAGAAGCTCTACTACTATATCCAAATACTACATCTAATCTTAAACGTGCATTTAAATCGATTTTAATATTAGGTAAGATTAAAAGCATTTCTTTTTCAAACGCTTTGTATTTAGGTGTTTTAAATCTACGACCTGCCCACGCTTGATTAACCGATAAAGGTTTTATATTAATTTGTCTTTGATTTTGTGGCATCTTCTACCAAGTATTTCTAAGTTATCGTAATCCCATAATATCTCAACATTACCATCTTCTTTAGCTTTTTTACGACTTATAGTGTGGCTAACATCTATTGGCTTGTCATCATTACGCAAACAGCATTGGCAAAAATTATAACCATGTTCTATAAACTGAATTTCTAACAATTCAAGCGCAGCCTTTTTAATGCGTTGCTCAATTTGTGGTGTGGTATAACGTTTGCCTTTGCTATCGCTGTAAGTGTTCATTTAAAACGGTAAATCGTCTTGTGGTGAATTTAAATTATCTGCTGGTGCAAATACTTTATCTACCATCGCAGTAGCTTGTGCAATTGCTGTTTCTGTATCATTTGCTTTGCTTATTTTCCAAGCTGATGCAGAAGTAAAGTATTTATCTTTCCATTTGTTAGAACTAAGATTAAACTCTACTTCTACGTTTCTACCTACCTTATTGTATTTGTTAAAGTTTTCTACCTTTTCATCACCAAATACTTCAAACGCTAGTATGTTATTGTACTGTTCGCCAGTATCAATAGCGAATGTTAATTTTTGCCATTCTTTACCAGCGTTGCTAGTTCCTTTTTGTGTTTCTAGTATCTCTACTATTTTACCTGTTACTTTGTTACTCATGTTTATTTATTTAATTGTTATAAATTTAGCATTATATTTTCTTAAAAACCTATAATTATTACTTATTGCTTTTAAAATGCTTGAGCGATGAACGTTAAATTTTTTAGCAACATCAATAGGTTTATTAAACAATAAAACGTTACCATTTGAATCAGTTAATTGAATAACCTTGCCTTTATTTTTACCACTCCTAGTATCTCTTTGTAACAAGTTTTTATTATAGTTAATGTACTTTTTTTGCTTTTGATATTCCTTTTCTTTTAAAATAAGTTCCTCTTTTGTATTACATCTTTTAAGTATAGACATTGTAAAATTTTCTTTTCCATACTTTTTAAAATCTAAATACAAAGTTGTTCTATTTTTACTGTTAGAATATTTACTATTACTATGACAACCATTATGATTTGCATATCTAGTTTTTAATTTAACAGTTGTATATCCTACATAAGCATCTTTTGTTATATCATTTTCAATTTGATAAATAACAAAACTTTCGTTAAAAATATCATTGTTTGGATAAGTTTTAATATTACTCATTGCCTTTATATTTGTTATGATATAATACTGTTTCATTTCCTTTACAACACTCATCTTGCTCAATAAGTTCAAAGATTTGAAAATTACTCAAAAAATTAGATAAATTATCGTAGCAAAAAATATCTTGAAGTTCCTCATAAAAAAAACTAATCTTATAATTTCTAACCATACCATCTTTTATAAAAGGCACTAATGTTGTGTAAGTCATAACTTCATCTGACATAAAATCAAATTTTAAAGTAGTTTCTTTTCCTACTAAATCAATTACTTGTTGTTCTGTTTTTAATTCCATTTTTATTTATTTAATTTATTTAATTTATTTAAAAAAAATAGTCTTTCCTATTAGTCAGTCTTATGTTAATTTGCGTGTCCAATGGTAAATATAAGGTTAAAATTCACGCTTTGAATCAATCATTAACAATAGCTACCTTACCGACAAGTAAAGATTTTCATTTTTTTAACCTCCTTTAATTCATTTTAATCTCATAACCCATCGCTATACTAACACCCTTTGCTGTTTCCATTACTTTGCGACAAAGATATAATTCTGGAATTAACTTATCACATTCTCGCTCTTTGGCTGCGTTTGTTTTATGTTCTGATAAATAGTATTGTTTATTATAATTCTGGTGTGCTTTAACCTGCTCTAATGATAGCTTAAAGATATTACACGTCAACTCTCTATGCATAACGTGTAAATCTTTAAAAGCACCACTTTCGTACGTTTCTATGATGTCTGTAATTTTAGTTAATATATCGTTCATTACTTGCGTTTAAAATCTTCGCTTTCATCTTCACCAAATACACCTAACTCATAGAACCCAGTTAGTTTTAAAACTGCTCTACTCATTGCACGTTTTTCTGCCATTTCCATAACATACCAAGAATTTGTATTACCATCTTTAAATGATGCGCCTTTTATAGCACTTCCAAACGTTTGTATATTAGCATCGCCTTTTTTTGCATTTGCTTTAACTACTGCAAAATTAGGTTCACATTTTATAACATCGTAATCTATAAATATTTTTTCAATCGCTTGTATTTTATCAATTCCAGAACGTGTTATAATTGTGTAATGCTGATGCTTAAAACCATCTTCTTTACTTAATCCGTATTTTTTCCAAAGTGCTGTTAATTTTTCTATATTCATAATATTAGTAGTTAATAGTTAAACTTGATTTTCTTGGTGTAGTAGAAACTTTAGGCACTTCTATACCTTCTGAATCGTAAAATATAGTACCAGTATTTAGTGCCATATCTAGTAATGCTTTTCTATCTGCTAATTGCTTTTTAATCTCTGCATAAACTTCGCAGTCGTCGTAATTCTTAGTATCACCACCACCTTTAAACGTGCCTTTTAAACCAAAACCCTCAAAGTTTTCTTCTGGCATTGCTTTTTTTAATGTAGTTGTAATAATAGTTAATGCTTCGTTAAGTCTTAACGCTTGTGCAAATGTTTCCGTTATGTTAATCTCACCAGCATCTATTAAATCACTTGCAAACTTTTCAGCACTTAACTTAATTTCTTTTTTAGTTGGTAGAAAGTTGTCGGTCATTATCTCTGCTTCACGCATTTGTAAAAAAAGGTCTTTACTCATAGTCTTTGAATTTTATTTGTTCAGTTTTTAGATGTTTTTGTATTTTTTTAAACCACTTGTTAATGGTTTTAGTGTCGTTTGGTTGCCAGTTAGTTGGCACGTAGTTGCAAATTATATTCATATTATAAATAGATTTATAACGTTTAAAATTACTACTATTATAGCCATAGCAATAACGCTATAAACTATTGCTTTCATGCTGTATTCTTTACTTTTATTTTTCATCGTTAAAGTATTTTAGTTTTACTAATTCCCACCAAGTTAAATGCTGGTATTCTTTTTCTGTGTAAATATGCACTCGCTTACCTATTGTAATTGTGTGAAGTCCTGTTGGTAGTATCTTATGAATCATTCTGTGTCGTATTTTTTACATTCTATTGAACAATATGTATCGGTGCAGTAACTGCCGCAATGTACACACTCTGTTATCTCGTCCTCACCTTGTGGGTCTATTTGGTCGTAGTAGTTCATAGTTATTGCATTTTATAACAAGTATCATACACTTTCATTCGCTCTGTATGTATAAGCGTTTCGATTTCTCTTTCGATTAAATCTAATTTTTTTTGCAAGTAAACGTTGTCCGTTGTGTTTGCATAATCTTGTAATTGCTTTAATGTTTCCATGTTTTAATGTTTTAAGTTAGGCAAATATACAAATAAATTTTAATTAAAAAAACTTTGTATTAATTATTTTTATGTTATATTTGTACAAATTAAAATATATGAATTTAAAAGAACACATTAAAAAAAAATATAAGTCGCAGTATGCTTTTGCAGAACAAAAAGGCTTAAAAGCATCACTAGTATCTTATTGGTGTAGTAAAGAATGGGAGCATTTAACTTATAAAACTAGAAATAGAATACTAAATTATTTGAAATAATTGACAAGTGTATGGTTAGTTGTTGTGAATTAAAAACAAACATAGAAATTATGAGTGAAAAAGTAAATTACAGAAAAAAGTATCAATTAGAATTAATTAATTATTTTGATGCAGAAAAAATATATTACGACAAGACCATTATAAAAAGCATTATGAGTAAAGTCGCTATTAATTCAAGAAATAAATATGGTTGTGTAGATTTTGAAGAAGAACTTTGTGAAAGTGGTATTGAAAACGGAAAATACTTTTTAAAAGAAATAGGCAAAAAAGATACGTACAATAGGATGGCTAATAAATTATAAAATATTATGAAAAAAATAATTTGTAGATTTGATAATAAAGAATCGGTTTTAGAATTAGGTTTAAAAAACTTTAACGAAAATGTAACTGAATATAATTTAGACACCGAAAGTGTTATTAAAATTAAAAAAACATCTAAAAGCAAACCGATAAAAGATAAACACGATTGTAATTCTAATTATATTAGTATGCCAGAATTTGAGTCTAAAAAAATAGAAGCATATCATAAAGTTATTTTACATACAGATAAAACTAAAGAAGAATTATCTTCTATTTTAGAACAAAACATTACAGATAAAACTCAAAGCGTATGGTTTCCTAAATTAATAATGGGAAAAAATTCTAAGTACAGAGTTATTGGTGGTGATAGTGATAATAGATACCCTATTTATGTCGTTAGTAAAGGTCGAGCTGATATTTGTAAGACAAGTGTTTATCTATCACAAATGGAAGTTAAGCATAATGTAGTTGTTGAGCCTTTAGAAGTTAAAGATTATAAAAATAATTTAGATTTAAATTATGCAAATGTAATACCTTTAGATTTAAAATATAAAGAAGATTATGATACTTTTTCTGATATTGGTAGTGAAAATAGTACAGGACCAGGTGCTGCAAGGAACTTCTGTTGGGAACATAGTGTAAATAATGGTTTTAAGTGGCATTGGGTTATGGACGATAATACAAATGAAGGTTTTCATTGGTTATACCAAAACAATAAAATAAAATGTAGAACAGGTGCTTTCTTTTGTGCTATTGAGGATTTTGTAGATAGATATGATAATATTGCAATAGCAGGTTTAAATTACTCTAAATTCTGTAAAGAAATAGATAGAGTGCCTCCATACGTTATGAATACGAGGATATACTCTTATTTACTTATTAGAAATGATATACCTTATAAATGGAGAGGAAGATACAATGAAGATACAGATTTAAGTTTAAGAGTTTTAAAAGATGGATGGTGTACTGTACAATTTAATTCTTTATTAGCAGGTAAAATTACAACTCAAAAAATGAAAGGTGGTAATACTGATGAATTTTATGCAAAAGAGGGAACTATAAATAAATCTCAAATGCTTAAAGATATGCATCCTGATGTTACAGAAGTTGTTTGGAAATTTAACAGATGGCATCATCAAGTAGATTATAGTGGTTTTAAACAAAGATTAAGAAGTGTTATTGATTTAACTTTATTACCTAAGATTAATAATTACAGAATGAAAATAATAAAAAGCAATGAATATAAAACAAGTAACTATAAATCTGAATTAGAAAACAAATACAAAGATTTAATTATTAACTATAAAAAGCCTTTTTTAAACAATTACAATAACAAACTAAAAAAGTTAGATAAAACCATTCAAACAGATATTTTTAACTTTTCAGAATTTGAGTAATTTATAAACAAACTAATAGTTTGTAAAACAGATAATAAACAAACATACAAATTACCATTATAAAGGTAAAAACACAACTATAATGCTATTAATTACCAATATAACGTTTAAAAAAACATAGAGAATGAAAGTATATAATGTAAAATACGGAACAAAAGTAGTAGTAACTGATGAAAATGTAAAAACACCACCTTCATCAATACCAATAAATAAAGGCGATGAAATTACAATATACAGACTTGATGGGATGTACTGCAATGGGATAGACAAAGATGGTAATAGAATATATGTCGCTGGATGGACTGAAGTTGAGCCTTGTATATAATGGACAAGTGTATGGTTAATTGTTGTGAATTAAAAACAAAATTATGAAAGAAGCAGAGAAATTTTTAAAAGAGAATAAATTAAGCGATGAGATTTTGAATTGGGATGACGAAAAAAGAGATGCGATTTATCTTAGCGAAATAATGCAAAAATACGCAGACCAACAATTAATTATACACGTTGTTAGCAACCAAATGGAACTGTTGCAATGCTTCTGTGAATTAACAAACATAACACACGATACTGTTAATCAAGATATTGAAGATACAATACACAAGTTTAACGCATTGTAATTGTTGCTAACGTTTAGTATATGAGCCGTTTTTTCTATGGCTTATATACATTGTTATCTATCTGGTTTCTGGTCTGCAAATGTTAAAATTAAGCAAATACTTAAAATAATTCTTTTTTTAGTTGTGTATTAATAAGTTTATACTTATATTTGTGTATAATTAAAAACTAAATATTATGAAAAATTCAAACGTACTAAACGAGTTAAAAGATTTTGATTTAATAACTTTTGATGGTTCTTGTGTTAGTTGGAATACTGGATTATGGACTGTTAGTAGAACCACTGAAAAAGCTATTTTAATTGATGATGAATGGTTACCTAAATCTCAAGTGGTTTCTATATCTATGATTGAGAAAAAGAAATATGACTCTGATGGGAATTTTACAATTGTTACAGTTCCAGAATTAGTTATTAATAATTGGTTCGATAAAATGAACGATAAAAAAAGAGGCAAGGTATATGGATATTAAACAACTAAAAAAAGAATTACAGCTATCAAATACCAAGATAGCTGTATTCTTCGATTTATCATCTATGGCATTTGCAAATAGCACAGCCAAAAAAAGGTATGAACAGGCTTTATGTAGATTCTATAAGTATGTAAAGGAACACGAACCAGAAGAAACTTGTAGATAACACGTGATATAACAAACAATAAATTCCCTTTCTAGGGCATATTTAACTTTATGCCCTTATTTAAGCATATTAATATTAATTGTGGAACGCTTAACTTCACCGAAATTTTTATGGTATGTTATAACTTTACTATCTCTGCCACTTAAATAACCACCTCTTGAAGCATAAGCATCTTTAGCTGCTAATGTCCTATGTTGTTCTAACGTCATTAAATTAGATTCTAAAATAACTGAATGATGTAAATGTCCTGTATGTCCATACACATATTCAGAACTTCCAAACTCTTTTTTAAACTTACCTACAAAAGTGGTATCAATACTTTTAATATTTTTTTTGTGTGCGTGATGATAAAACAAACATACTTTTCCGAACGTTAAGCAATAGTAAGGGTCTGGATTAGTATCTATATTTAATCTAGGCTCATGGTCATAAAATGCGCTTAACATCTCACTAAGCCAAACACTAGAAGCTGGGTCATGGTTTCCCTCTGCCATGATAACATTTACTTTTTCGTATTTTTCTAATAGCATTTTTATAATTCTACGAATAACACGGATAGCAACACGAACTAATTTAGTAAATCTAGTATCAGCATCCAAAACGTGTTTACTTGCTGGTGTTACAGCATCCAAACCATCCCAATGTAAGAAGTCGCCTATTTGTGCAAACACACACTCTTTAGCGTTTGGACTTTCTTTTATTGCAACTTCAAAAAATTTAACTAAAGTATCTTCTGCAATTTTTAAATCCCAATCTGCACCAGTTTCTTCTGCCCAACTCATCATACCTAAATGATAATCGGTTAACGTGTACTGATTAATTAAATTAGCGTTGTTTAAGCGTTCTTTATATTCTGTTGGTGTAGTTGGTTCAATTTCTTCTTTAAGTGCGTCTATTGCGTTTTTAAGTGCTTTTAAACGTTCTTCTTTAGGTAAATCATACTTTGCCCATTTACCATCACCAAACGGATTAGTAGTGTAAGATATTGGTGTAAATTTAGAAGTATCAAAATCTTGTTTGTTTTGCTTCTTGCCAAAAGTTTCAGAAATAACATCACCGTTTTTATTTCGGCTTTGCTTTTTTAATTCGTAGTTTTCATCAAAGCGTATAATTGCAAGTTTTTTGAGTTGTGCTTCATTAATTCTATATTCAGCGTTTCCATATTTTGTTTTAGACCTTACTTTAAAACCTAATAATTCTGCTTCACTTGGTTTTAATCGCTTTTTTCTTTTACTCATAATTTAACACCTATTGTAGCAACTGCGTTAACATTGTTGTTAATGTATTGTGCGCCAATGCCAATGATTAATTTATTTTTAATTTGAAATAAAACACCTAATTCTGGACTTGTTATTTGTGAAGATATCGGTAATTGTGCGTAAATAAAAACACCACTATTATCACGTCGTATAATCGTTTCTGTGGTTGTTTCTTTTTTAGGATATGTAATATACCCTTTTACGTCTAAAAGTTCCCCTGTGGTCGTTATATCTAGTTTAGCAGTTGCATCATTGCTTTTAACTTCTGTTGTGTATTGTTTGGCTTTAATTGTATTGCTGGTTGCAACATCCCTATAAATGATGCTATCTTTTACTTTCTCTACATTAACGTATCTGTAAAGTGTATCTATTTTAACTTTTGTTATAGTATCTGTAACATTTACTATTTTAGTTTCTGTTTTGGTTGTTATACTTGGTTTAGTTTCGCATTGCTTCATTAATAGCAAAGCAAAAGCAAAAGAAACAAACACCCATATAATATTTACTTTATTCATAGATTCATTTCGAAATGTGGTGTATCTGTAAAACTTTTAAAATTACCACCCCATCTATTACGCTCATCTAAACTTTCCCAATAAGAACCAAGTGATTTTAATTTATGCTTATCATAAGTTAGCTTACCATTTATAAAAAAATTAAAGTCAACTGCCAAACGGTCTAAGTGCTTACTATTTAAAGTTCTACTTTTACCCTCTGCTTTTAATCTTTTTTGCTCTTCCAATGAACGCCACGCATGACCGAATGTTAGTTCAATATCTATACTATAAGCATAGTCTATTAAGCACCCTATATTTCTAGTAAATATTCTTTGTTTAGAACTTAAATTCATTTATGATTTTTTTTGTAATCTTCAAAGGCATTTTTTAGTTTGTTGTAACGATATTCCATGTCTTTGAATTTCAAATCGTACTTTTCTGTTAAATCTTTTAAGTCGGCATCATATCTTTTTTTCAAATCGTCTAGGGCTTCTTGGTATAAGTCCATTATAGACTTGTTATTTTCAGTATCTGCTTTTTTTAAATCGGCTTTTCTTTTGTTACGCTCGTAACCCCAAGCACCTGCACCAGCTAAAAAAGTGATTATTTCTGGAATATATGGCTTAATGAAACTTAACATCAATCAATCTATTTATAAAGTTAGTATTATTTCTTTCTTCCCAATTATAAAAGCAAAATTTAATTAAGTTATCTCTTAAATCTAACCTATTTATTACGTTTAAATAAGCATCTATATGCTTTTCACTTGGTGTAATGTTGTTTTCGTTACATTTACCAATAAAATCTAAGATAATACCTATCATTTTTTTATAAATTTTAAAATTTGCTTTCTGTTTTCTTCTATTAATAATACAAAATATAAACCGTTTTGTAATAAATCAACATTTATAACATTATCTACACCTTTAGCAACTAATTTACCGTTAATATTATAAATAGTATAATAATCAAATGTACCTTTTATGTTTATTTTGTTACTTGTTGGGTTAGGGTACAATTTAAACGTTTCTAAGACACTATTTTCTGTGTTTAATATCTCACTATAAATAATTAATTCCGAACTATTACAAGCGTATTTTATAAGCTCATTTGTTGTTTCAATCTCTACACCGTAATTAGTAAGTTGACCAAATACTTGTATAGTAGCGTCCATAATTTCAAGCGTGTTACCATTAAGCTCTAGGTTGTTTGTCTTAACTACTTTATTATTCGCTTCTAAACAACCATTACCAACTGACCAACTAACTGCCATATCTTGTAATATTTCAGTAGCATTCCAATCGCTTTCCAACTGTGCATTAAGTGATAGCGATATAAATAGTATTAAATACTTCACTTATTCCTGCGCTTATGTCTTTGTCTTAAAAAATCAAATGTATATGTAGCAACTATGCCACCACCTGCTGTATAACCTAAGTCTGCCCAATCAAAACCAGTACCACCGCTTCTGCTATCGCTTAACTCTTTTAACGTGCCTACTAATATCGGTGTAACTATTCCCCAAAACTTTGCTTTTTTTCTATTACCATCTGTGTTTCCTAACGTTAACGAATATGCGCTCATTCCTAGATAAAAGCCACCCGCAAAATGCTCTTGCTTATCTGCCTTAATAGTGTTGGTGTTAATAAACATCCAACCTAAGCCACTTTCTTGTGCGTTAACGCTAAACGATAGTAACAAAAATAAAACTAAAATTCTCATAGTTCTTCATTTTCTTCTATTGTTATGCCACCCTCTAATAGCTTAGCTTCCCATTCAGCTTTGTCTAAATAGGTATCTACTATTGGTTGACCTGTGTTCATTGTTTGATTAGGCTCTACGCTACCGTGTGCTACGATTGTGTAAGTTTCATCTTCTCTACAAATGAAATACGTTGTTTGTTCTGGGTTCTTTATTGATTTCATAATTCTTCTTGTGTTACGTTAAATGTTGTTGGTGTGCCTAATATAGCTTCTATACTTTCATCAAAAGTAATATACCAAAATATAGGCGTGTCTAATTCTGCTTTGTTATAATCTACCCAATACAAAGTTGTATCCTCTGGCGTTTTAGGTAAACCATAATAATCAGCACATTGTTTACGTGCATCAATAGCCTCTTGCTCTGTTGTGTATTTGTATCCTGTCATTAGTAGATAGTATAATTATTGTTAATGTTGGTTTCAATTCCTAATTTATTAGATGTTTGGTCATCACCCCACATTATAAATTCTGAATTATTGCAGTTAGTAAAATTATTGTATTGTGGTAGCGCTCCTATATATAATGCGTTCGAGCCATAACTAATTGGATTTGCACTTACTGGTGTCGTTCCAAAATCTCCACCATTTGCACTTGCTTTTAAATTAGCACCATCATAAATATTAAACTGTAAAATTTGTTCAGTCGTTGGACTTAAATTTGAATCACTGATAAAGGAAGCTCCTCCGCTTGGTCTGCCATCAAAACTAATTCTACTATCGTTATTAATATTAAGAAACCCACCACTAGTGAGATATCCAATGCTGTCAAATGCACTAGTGCCTATTCGAGAACTTACTTTTGATATACAAATGTTTGTTGTTGGAAAAATTAAAGAAGTATTTTCTAAAACATCATTAATACCATCAAATAAAATAGTTGGCTTTCCATTATCCATCTCTACAACACCGCTAGTAACTAATTTCGGTTGCTTAGATGCTGTTGATTGATTAGTGTCTTTACCGTTCCCACTCTGGTCATACCAAGTAGTAA
>Ga0196889_1000177_pt1 | contig 20930 bp, 28 predicted proteins | sample VirMetDEL_Nov_12_FD_166415 | JGI IMG/M metagenome (GOLD analysis project Ga0196889, IMG submission 166415) | Aqueous microbial communities from the Delaware River and Bay under freshwater to marine salinity gradient to study organic matter... | ecosystem: Environmental > Aquatic > Marine >...
GTTAGTGGTAAGTACGATAACTTATAAAATAAATAGTATTAAATAGAATTACATGGAAGAATTATATAATAGTTTATTTGAAGCCGGTGATTATACTGGGTCTTTTGAAGATTTTAAAGAACAATTTGGAAGCGAAGAAAAGTCAAAAGTACTTTACAAAGCCTTAAACGACAACGGAGAATACACTAAGTCTATAGATGAATTTAATACACAGTTTGGTTTCTCTTCTGCAGAAGATTTTCCGACAGACGATGTACCAAGTGCAGTTGCAGAGTCGCGGGAAGGGGAAATTGCACTAACGGATCAGGAAATAGAAGATACGGAATCAGATTCGGTAGATACTTCTTCGGAGTTACAAGAGAATAAGCTGGATCCTGACGCTGGTATACAAACAGTATATGATAATTATAAAAAATATGCTGATGAAAATATACCGGTAACTTACAATCTAGAGAACGATACAGCTCAATTTGTTGTCGACAAAGTAGCCGCTTTTGCAACTGGAGCTTCAGAATTATTAGCTGGTGTTGGAGATTTTGGTGAAATGCTAGTAGATGCACCTGTACAGAGTGGTGTGAGTGTTTATAATTACTTTGCTGATGAAGAGGATTATATTGATCAACAAGGTAGAAATGTTATATCTGGCATAATAGAAAAATCTTTTGAGTTTGATGAGATCTTTAGAATAGCTTCTGATGCTTCCTCAAGACTTAAGACCGAAAGAAAAGAAGAAGAAGGTGTTGGTATTTTAGGCGCTATAGAAAAAGAAAACTACTTAGAAGCTGTTGATAGAACTATATCTGGTGTATTTGAGGCAGCTCCATCAGTTGTAGCGGCTGTAGCTGGTCCAGTAGGTTTAGGTATAATTGGAGCTTCGTCAACAGGTCAACACTACGAGGAGAAAAGTGAAAAAAATCCTGAAGAAAGAGGATTTACTATGCTAGGTGTTTCTGCTGCTCAAGGTGGCATAGAGCTAGCATCTGAACTTGTTACTAGAGGTATTTTTAAGGGCGCTGGAAAAGTAGCTGGGGTTGAAGGAAAAGCTTTAGCTAAAAATATATTAGGAAGAATATCTACAGGTATGTTTTTTGAAGGAACTTCAGAAGTAGCATCTCAAGAAGCAAACAACGTTATTGACCAGATGTGGGGTTTGAATAAGTACTACGATAAAGATGGGAACTTTGACGCTAAAGCGGCGCTAACTAGGGTTTTTGATACTTTTTTAATATCAGCAGCTTTAGGTGGTGGTGTCACTATGACAAGTGAAATAAGCGGTAGACAAAAAGCTTTAGAGGCTGATAGAATGATGTCTCCACTCCAACAAAAACAAAATCTAGAAATATCTAAAGAAATAGATAAATTACAGAAATTAAATAATGGCGTAGATAATAGTCAAATAAAAGAAAAAATTGAATTAAAGAAAGCTGAACTACTTAAAAATAATGCTAGAAATAGGCAGATAGTTGATGGTTTCAGCAATGAAGAAAAAGTAGAGTATTTAAATATATTACAAAATCAAACAGAGCTACAATCTGAAGCTAAAAATTTAGATCTAACCGAAGATCAGTCAAAGCTAAACAAAGATACTCAAGAACAAAATATCAGCAAGTTAAATTCAATGTATAAAAACAAAGCTGACGCTTTAGCTCAAGATAGAAAAGCTAGAACATTACAGTTTGCTGAAGATGCCGCTAGTCTTGGTATAAAGAGTACTACTTTAAGTCCTGAAGATTTTAATAAGAAAGCTAGAGAAATTGAGATAAGCAACATAGATGAAACTTTAGATGAATCTAAAGTAGCTGCAAAAAAAGATAAAATAAATAAAACTGACTACAGTAAAGACAGTGGTGGATTTTTTGTGAATGGCGAGTTTTTCATGAACAAAGACAGGCTAATAGAATTAAACCAACTAAACGTTGGAGCTCATGAAACACTACATCCTATACTTAATGCTTTAGTAGGTGACGCTGAAAAACAAGGTGTTGTAGTTGAGAAGTTTAAAAAGCAATTATCTAAAGAACAACTAGATTTCATGGAAGGTATGATGAAGGCTAGAAGATACACAGAGAATAAAAACACTTACAATAAAGAATATCTTACTGTTTTTTCTGATGCTATTGCTGACAAGGAGATAAAGTATAATGAAACATTGTTTACTAAGATAGGTGATATGCTAATGCCTTTATTTAGATCACTAGGTTTTAGCAAACTAAAGTTTGACACCGGTAAAGATGTTTACAACTTTATGCGAGAGTATAGTAAGTCTGCGGAAAAAGGCGCTATAAGCAAAGACATTAAGCAGTTTGTTGCTCCTAAGTTAGGTGTAACTACTGATTTTTCTAAAACAAAACAATCAGATTTTTCTAATGTTAATCAAGAGAAAATTCAGTCTTTAGAGCAAGAGCTTGAGACACTAGATGAAAACGAGTTTGAATATGATCCAGACGAGTTTGATGCTTTAAGATCTAACCTGCAATATAAAATAACACAAGCTAAAAAAGCACCTGTAAAAAAACCTGTAGTTAAAAAAGAAAAAGCAGAAAAAGAAGAAATTACTAAAAAGACTTACGATAACGAGGCTTTAGTTGAGACTATAAAATCAAAAGAAACTACTAGAAAAGATAAAGCAGCTGCAGAGTCTGAATTAGTAGAGTCTTTCGATACAATGGCTTTAAAAGCTATAAAATATGACACTAGAAAAGGAGATTTAGATAGAACCGAAGTAAGAGATTATCTTAGACAATTTTTACCTAAGATAATTGAATCTTATAAACCAGGTGAATCTAAGTTTTCTACTTGGGTGTATAATAATATAGCTCCAAAAGCTCAACAAACTTACGAGAAGTTTAGAAAAATAGCAGATAAAAGTCTAGATGTTAAAGCTGGTGAAGTAGGTTCAGTAGCTGAAGTTGCATCGACAACAGATACAAAGTCTGTAGAAACTACTAAAAAACCGTCTAGAAAGATAAAACCTATAGAATTAATAAGAGATTTAGGTTTACAGAAAAAATACAGGGATGCTGTTAAAAGTATGGTTGAATCTGGTAAAGCAACTATAGACGGATCTACTTTTGGTAATTTAAAAGATTTAGCAGCTGAAGTTACTGCAGAAATATTTGATATACCCGTATTAAAAGTTACAGATCCTGCAGATAACTTAGCTTTTAAAGACGTTGTAGTAGATAATAAGAATATAGAAAGTATTAAAAAATACTACCCTGAAGCTAAGGTTGGTATGATTATAAAATCAGAGTCAAGTAAAATACAAGATATAATAAAGTCTATGGGTCCTGACTTGTTTAAGTTAATGCCACCAAACAACGTAGCTCCTGAGTTAGCCACTGTAGATGCCCAAGCTTATAAGAGTGTTAAAGGTACAGGTTTAAAGATACCTACAAGCTTAATGAAAGCTTTTTACGAAGCTACCGGTAAAAGAAGTAAAGGTGTTACATCTCAAGTTGTTATTAAAGAACTTAAAAAAGATCTTACATACGAGCAGTTTTTAGAAGACCTAGGTATTAAGAAAGGTGAAGCTAATAAGTATGACAGAAAAATAGGTCAAAGACTAAAAGCTATAACAATGCTGTTTGGTAAACTAGCTACTAACACAGAAATAAGACAAATAGAGGGTGTAACAGAAATACAAAAGCAAAACATAGGTTCAGGTAGATCTGATATTCAATTTAGCAATGCAGAGGCTTATGAGTTAACTGAACAACAAATAGACCCTAAAACTCTTATAAGTTACTCTAAGACAAAACGATCACTAACAAGTAATCAAGTTTCTTTTAAATCTAATTGGATATTCAAAAATTCTGGCAAAAAATTTAAAAAAGATATGTCTTTTGCTGATTTTGAGAAAGAAATGACCAGCTTGTTTAACAACAATAATCTTGAAGGAGATCTTAAGGAAAATGTCAAAAACTTAAACAAAGCATCGTCAACATCAGGTAATCTTTACGAGTACTACATGTGGTATAAATTAAAAAACAGCGATAGCTTAAAAGGTTTAGGTATAGAAAAACTATTGCCTAAAGTTTGGAACAGCTCTATAGATATAGAAGCTATAGATATAAATGGTAATTTTATAGGTATAGAAGTTAAGAAGAGCTGGAGAGATAGGATGGGTAGTTCTAGCTTGTTTTATAGAGACAGTAAAGCTTCTTCATTTGAATACAACAATGGTGAAAAGAAGTTACCAGACGATATAATTGAATCTATAAATAATGAAAAAGAAATTACAGGTAAATTAAAAAAATTTTTAGAAAATTCTGAAAACGTAGACGGTGTTATATATGAAAATAAAGTTGTTTTTCCTTTTACTACTTCTTCTGAATCTAAAAAAGGCTCTTTAAATATTAGAGAAAACTTAAATAGGCCAGAACTAGGATCTGTAAAAATACCTATTAGTCAAGTAAAAAAACACTACGCTAATAAAAAAGGAAGCAAAGGTCAAGGTGTAGACTTTATAATTGTTGGTGAAGATATGTTTACTTTTGATTCTTCTAAAACAAATAAAATTACTCAATCATTAAACGAGCTAGAAATAGGTGCTACTGTAAATCTTAGAATAAAACCTAGTAGCTCTAGGTTTAGAAAAAAGGATGGTAAATATATTGAATCCTTTAATTTAACAGGAGAATACGGTTTTAATGAAAAACCAACTGGTGGTACTTTATTTTCTAAAGTAGTTAAAAATGGTGAAAATTTATTAAATCTAGAAAAATCAGAACTAAAATCTTCTAAATCTAATAATGACATGCTACCTAAGTCTAAAAGACTAAAGGGTAATTTCACTATGGATCAAGTTTTAGATGAAATGAAAACCTTAGATGATAAGCAAACAGAAGCTGGTATACAATTCAGTAATATTCAAAACTTAGATAAAGATTTTAATGATATATTAGAGAAAAAATCTGGTATAGCTTCTGATAAAGAATATCAACGAGTAAAAGCAGAGACTATTGGAGCTAGCAAAGGAAGGTTTAATTTCTTTATACCACCATCTGCTGAAGATTTTGTAGGTTTATTGTACGCTACATTGGGTAAAGGTAAAACTGGAGATGCTCAGATGGCTTGGTACAAGAAAACTTTACTAAACCCATTCGCTAGAGCTATGGAAAACATATCTAGAGATAGAAATGCTTTAGGTAGGGATTTTAGAGAGTTAAAGAAAAAACTTAAAATTGTTCCAAAAGATCTAAAGAAAAAAGTACCTGGAGATGTTTTTACTAAGGAGCAAGCTGTTCGTGTTTGGATATGGAATCAAATAGGTAAAGATGTTCCTGGTTTAGACAAGAGTGATATAGATAGTTTAGTTAAATACGTTGACTCAAATCCAGATCTAAAAGTGTTTGGTACAGAAATAATGAAACTTAACAAAGGTACCGGTTATATATCACCTACTGAATCTTGGAATACCGGTACTATAACAACTGATTTATTAGAAACTTTAAATACAAACAAAAGAAAAAAGTACTTAGAGCTTTGGCAACAAAATGTTGATATTATATTTTCAGAGAAAAACTTAAATAAACTAGAGGCTATATACGGTAAGCAATACCGCATGGCTATGGAGAATATATTAAAAAGAATGAAAACTGGTAGAAATAGATCTACAGGTGCAGATTCTTTAACAACTAGAGTAACTGACTGGTTAACAGGTAGTATTGGTGCTATAATGTTTTTTAACACTAGATCAGCCGTTTTACAAACATTGTCTGCTGTAAACTTTATAAATTTTGGAGACAATAATATACTAGCTGCAGGTAAAGCTTTTGCTAATCAAAAACAATATTGGACAGACTTCAAAAAACTATTTAACTCCGAGTTCTTAATCGAGAGACGTGATGGATTAAAAATGAATGTTAATGAAGCTGATATTGCTGATATAGCTAAAGAAAGAGGCGTTAGAGGTGTTATAAACAAACTATTAAAATTAGGATTTACGCCAACTCAAATAGCTGATAGTTTTGCTATTGCATCTGGTGGTGCAACTTTTTATAGAAATAGAGTTAAATCTCTCATGAAACAAGGTAAGAGTAGTATGGCAGCTGAAAGAGAAGCTTTAAGAGACTTTAGAGAGATAGCAGAAGAGTCTCAACAGTCAAGTAGACCCGATAAAATAAGCCAACAGCAAGCGGGTCCACTAGGTCGTATTATATTAGCTTTTGCTAATACACCAGCGCAATACGCTAGATTAATTAAAAAAGCCGCTAGCGATCTTAAGAATGGTCGAGGTGATGCTAAAACAAATATATCTAAGATCATATACTATGGAGTAGCACAAAACTTAGTGTTTAACGCACTACAGCAGGCTTTATTTGCTGTAGCGTTTGGAGAAGATGAAGAAGAAGATGAGAATAAAGTGGTTGATGTAGCCAACGGTATGATTGATGGCATACTTAGAGGTACAGGTATAGGTGGAGCTGTTTTCTCCGTAATTAAAAATGCTGGTATAAAACTAGCTAAAGAAAATGCTAAAGACAATCCTAAGTACGAAAACGCTGCTTCAGAGTTATTAAAATTATCACCACCAATATCTTCAAAGATAGGTAAAGTTAAAGCTGCTCTTAGATCGTATTCTTGGGACAAGAAGGAAATGAAAGAAAAAGGTTTTAGTTTAGATAATCCAGCCTACTTGGCAGGAGCTAATGTTATATCAGCTACGACAAACGTACCTCTAGACAGAGTTATTAAGAAGATAAATAATGTAACAGCATCCACTCAGGAAAATATATCTGTAGCACAAAGAATAGCTTTATTATCTGGTTGGTCTGAGTGGCAGTTAGGAATTAAAAAATCTAAAAAACCCAAAAGTAGAAAGAATGTAAGAGGAAAAAGCAGTAAGAGAAGAGTACTAAATTAACATTTATATATATGAAATTAAAATACTTTACACACGAAGAGTTTGACTCACCAGATGTTCAAGGTAGTGGTCAATTAATGAATGAAGAGTTACTTAACATGCTTGATGTTGTTAGAAAAAAATACGGTAAATCTATTATTATTAATTCAGGTTACAGAACTGTAAAGCACAATGCTAAAGTTGGAGGAAAGTCTGACTCATCTCATTTAAAAGGATTAGCTGTAGATATAAAGTGTACTAATTCTACTGACAGATTTAAATTAGAAGGTATATTAAGAGAAGTTGGATTTAAAAGAATTGGTGTTGCTAAGACTTTTATTCACGTTGATATAGATAAAGATAAAGCACAAAACGTATTATGGACTTATTAAAAATAAAATTATGAAACTAACAAAAGGATCACCATTCCAATTAAAAGATGCATGTTACCATAAGGTAAAGAAGCAATACAAAGTATTTCCTTCAGCATATGCAAGTGGAGCAATAGCTAAGTGTAGAAAAAATAAAGGTAAAAAGTAATGAGGCAGTCACCGTTGTTTGTTAGAAAAACAGAGAAAGGAGCTTCTTTAAAACGATGGTTTAAGGAAGAGTGGAAAGATGAAAAAGGAAATCCATGCGGATCATCTAAAAATAAGAATACTAAAGTTTGTAGACCTTCAAAAAAAGTAAACTCTAAATCTCCAAAAACCTGGAGTAACATGAGTCCAGAAGAAAAACAAAAAGTTATAAGAGCTAAGAAGAAGGTTGGTATGGGTAGAAGAAGATCTTCATCTAGTAATGTATCATAGGAATAAATATTATCAGGCGTACCATACCTGCAATTCCTATAATGAAAAGGGCCCTCGTATTGAGAGCCCTTTTTCTATTTAATGTGTATAGCATATTGAGTTTTTTATACACATTGGTTTTTATATGTATAAAAAAGTCATAACTTTTAGCCTTTAGCCATCACAAGCTAAACAATCTTCATTCATAGCTTGCTGAGCTATATCACCACGTAAAACAGATTCTGTTCTAGTATAATATAAGGTTTTAACACCTTTCTTCCAAGCTTCAAAATGAACTTTGTTCAACCACTTAGGTGTAGCTTCAGATGGAAAAGCTAAGTTTAAACTAACCGACTGATCTACGTATTGCTGTCTAAGACCAGCTTGATTAACTAATTCTAGTTGATTAATCTCTTTAAAAGTTTTAAAAACTTCTTTAACTGGAATGTCATGACCCATAGTAATATTATCCAGAGCATCGATATCCTGTATGCTGCCTCCGTCAGCCAATATTTTATTCCACGTTTCATTTGTATTTAGTTTATGTTTCTTTAATAGTTTAACTAACGTCGGGTTTTTCCTAATGAAAGTCCCCTTTGCACTCTGCTCTGTAAAAACATTCGCAGCCCACGGCTCAACACCAGGAGAAACATTACCGCTAAGCTTGCTATTAGAAACAGTAGGAGCAATAGCACGTAAATGAGTATTACGCATACCCGTCCCAACACACCATAAAGGCTCGCCGTAAATTTCAGCCAGGTCTCTTGAGGCTCTTTCACTTTCAATTTTAATTTGCGAAAATATTTTCCTAGTTTCAAACTGAGATAGTAAACCTTCGAAAGGAATACCATTTTCTTGGAGATAGGTGTGCCATCCGAGTACACCAAGTCCCAATGCTCTCCCTTTCTGTGCAGACCGAACAGCATTTTCAAACCCGCGAAGTCCCTTGGCTCTTTGAATAAATTCCTCCATAACTCCATCAAGAAAGAAAGTGGCGTCATATATAAGATTAGTGTCTTTCCATTCTTCATATTTTGCTAAGTTTAATGATGATAAACAACATACAAAACTATGGTTTTCATCTGTGTGTAATGTAATTTCTGAACATATGTTAGTCATATGTACTTTTAATCCGTTTTCTTTATATGCTTCTGGATTTGCTTTGTTAACATTTCCTTTAAACATAATATACGGTTCTCCAGTTCCTTTTCGTTTTCTAAGTAATTTACCCCATCTAGATCTTGCTTCTTTATCTCCTTGTTCAAGCTTTCGCATAAACTTATCACCAACAATTGCGCACTGATGAAGGTTAAGCGATTGTCTGTTAACATCTCCTTTAGGTTCCCTGATTTCAAGCCAGTCCTCGAAGTCGCCATGTTCAATGTTGATATTAACTGAGGCAGCTCCACGACGGACACTCCCTTGATTAGTTGCAAGAATTGTTGAGTCATATATCTTGCAGAAAGGTACGACTCCATCTGATGTTCCATTACCTGTTATTTTAGCGCCAGCGGGTCTAATTTGATTTACACCGATGCCAACTCCACCGCCGTGCTTAGCGAGTAGCATCATCTCTAAATTTTTACTTCCTATGTCTTGTATAGAGTCAGCAACGTCGATACCAAAGCAACTAATAGGAAGACCGCGATCTGTACCAGTGTTGGAAAGCACTGGAGAAGCAAGACAAAGCCAACCATTCCAGATATAATTAAAAAACGTTTCAGCCATTTCTGGTTTATATAACCTACGAGCAACTGTTTTAGCGACTCTTTGGTATGCCTCTCTAGGCGTTTCTCCGTCGTATAAATATCCCCCGGATATTGTCTTTTTGTATACGTCGTTATTACCCCACGCAGGGTAATCTTCTCCTTTTTTCCATTCATTATTCCACATTATGTTATTGAGTGTATTATCCAGGCAATTAGCCCATTAATGTTTAAAGCTACTAGATTCCATTGTTTTCTAGAGCTCGTTTGTATTACTACTAATATAAAACCTATTATATAAAACTTAGGTTCTATAGTCCATTGAGCAGCGATTAAAAAACCACTGCCCATATATCCTATTCTAGTTGCTAAACGTTTCCAAGGTGTCAGCCTTTTCTGCCTAACTAATCTGTTAAGTAGTGTCTGTCCGTTCATATAATTGTTCTAAAATTTCTTTGGTACTTATTAGATTATTACCACATGTCCTCATAGTCTTCATTTTCTCCCGCTTTTGAATAATCAGTCGGCCTAATAGCGAAAAAATCAGTATGAGTGACGCCCCCGGTAAGATGGTAAAACCAATCAAGATTAGACGCTGCTTTGTCGTCATACGCGAAATAGTTTCCAAGGTCAACGTAACCGAGTTCCACAAGTTTTTCATTTGTTCTTTTCTTTATAAAGTGTTTTAGATCATTAGATGATATACCTTCTATATCACCCATTTCGAACATTTTGTCAATATATTTAACTTCAAGATTAACCATTGTTTCTGCAGCTTTTATTATATCTTCTCGACATAAGCTCAGTAGTTGATTGTCTTCTTCGCACATATGACGAAATAAAGTACAACCCATTTTACTGTGCAATGATTCATCTCTTACTGACCACTTCATTTGCTGACCAATGCCTTTAAGTAAATTACGTAACTGAAAAGAATACAATACAGCGAAAGCTGAATATAAACTAACTCCTTCAGCAAAGGCTGAGAATACAGCTAGAGACTTAGCAATACCAATTGAGCTAGTACCACTATAAGATACAAGATTGTCAAATCTTTCTGCCGTAGCAGGCTCGTGTAAAAACGCTTCATAGTCTTCTAGCTTTAAAGTTTCATTCAAGTAGCTATAAGCAACTGCATGTATTGTTTCTTGTGATCCAAACATCATCGCCATTTGTTGTATTTCATGCTTTGGAAACCAACCAACTACTTTTTGCGTCCAGTAGTCAGATACTGCACATTCTGTTTGAGCAAAACCTAATAGTATATTACCTACTAAGTTTTTTTCTTTTTCATTTAATTTTTCTTTCCAGTCTTTAACATCGCTTTGCATTGATATCTCTGTATGCAACCAAAAAGCTTGAGCTTGTTTTAACCAACCCTCAGTGTAATACTCAGGGTACTCAAAAGGCTTATAAGGTATTCTTTTGTCAAATAATCCCATTATGTTTTTGTAAATTGTTTTATTGTTTCTAATTCGTTCTTCCAGGCATCTATATGAGCTAGTATAACAGGCTTTGTTGTAGACTTAGATACATTCTTCATATCATTCAATATATTGTCTATGAATAAGCCTACTGAAGCCACTACGCTTTCTAAGTTATCATCCATTATTTGAATATTTTCAAAGCTATATCAAAAAATGGTAGATACAAAACGTGTATAGCAATATCCTCTTCTATATAAGATCTAAATCCAAATAGTACTCCAGGATAAAATCCTATTTCTATAACCCACGCTGTTTCGTTTTCGTCTTCTTTCATGTACATATTATATTATGTCTTTTATGTAATTGTTCTATATCTATTGATCTTACTTTTCCTTTAGCTTCCCAGCTCCATTTAACAAACTTGTCAATCTGACGCTCTGCGTATTTTTGCCTTGCTATCCTTTTTGCTTCGAAAGGATTAACTCTACGGTCTTGTCGCATTCTTTTTGATTTTGTGGTTTGTATAATGTTACATTTGGGAATTGCCTTACTATAAGTTGCTTAAACAACTTCCACCTCATAGGAAATGATTCATTTGCTCTTCCTTTAGTTTCAATTATAAAATCTTCGCCAATAAAATCAGGTGTATACTTAATAGGTAAAATACGTTTGCATCCTCTATTTTTATAATCACCCTTACCATTAGCTTGTCTTTCATAAACTTCATTTTCAAAATGAAAACCATTTAATAAAACAAATGTCTCTCCTTCGTATTTAGCTTTTATCTTTGCTTTTCTCAAAGCTATATACATATATTTCTCAAGACCAGAAGCGAAGTCGATACCATCATATGATACCTTCTTCGATCTTACAGGTCCACGTTTTCTGCTTTTTCTTTTAAATAATTTTTTCATACTCAACATCAAAATCTCCTAAATTATCATAATGCAAACCATCATTACCATTTTGAGCTACTATGTTTATTCTGTTAAGCATAGCCTCTTCAACCTCATCAGCTAAACAAGTTTTAGCAGCTTCTATATATAGTAAAGCATCCATCAATTCTTCTTGTACATCTATTAAAAAGCGATTTAGATCTTTTTTTTGACCTTCAATCTCTTCCATCATTGTAGCTCCATACTTTTTTTGACCTACTAAACTACGTTGATCCATTTTAGCTAAAACTCTTTGAACTATCTTATCTTTTGTTTTTATAATCATATGATTTTAGTTTTTATCAAAGCCAGTTACTCTTTTGTTTCTCCAGCTAAGGTGTTTGTTAATAGGCTTTTTACTAATACGTTCTTTAGTTTTCTGTAACCTTGTTTCTGTTTTTGTTATCATAATGTTTCACTTAAACTTTCTTGTTTTACAAACGTGCCATTTATCATTTTACCCGTCCTGTTAGATATAACATTGTAAGCACTTGTTATACAGTCTTCTATATTATGACCTCTTAGTTTAGCTAAATTAGTTAACACAACAACCATATCACCGATAGCATCTATTACCTCTGGTTCGTCGTTTTTTAATATAGCTTGAGCAAGTTCACCAGCTTCTTCCATAAGTTTTACAAACTGAGTTCTAGCATCACCAGATCTATATATTCCTTTTTCAGTAGCCCAAGCTCTAATTAGATCATATACATTTTCTTCATTACTTGCATAAAAAGATTGTTCTGGATAAGTAGAACTAACTGTACTTGGTTTTTCACTAGCATAAAAAGCTTTATTATATATGTAACACCTTTGCGTATTGTACATAGATATTTTAGCATTACTTAATATCCAAGGTATATTATCTTTAGTTATCTCAAATGTACCAAACTCTGGATGCTTCCATTTTAAACCTATATTATCCATCAACCTACCTTTGAGTTTAGCTATTGGAACAGGGAAGGTTGTTGTTTGTTCTGTTACGTTTATTTTCATATTGTTATTATTTTTATTAGTTAAAGAATTGTATTTCTGCCTGTCTACCTTATAGCCGTAAGACTTTTGAAGTTCTATTTCCTTGTCAGATATATAATCTATATCATCGCTAGTAAGTAGAACTTCGTATTCATCTGCGGTATAACCTTGTTGCCGCGTAACTCTATCCTTAAGATTACGTGTTATTCCTATTTTTTTACCTGGAATATGGTATAAATAAAATATCTCTTTCATAATTATAATTTATTATTATATAAGTGCATGTTGTGAGCGTGGTGGTAATACCAACCAGTCTCAATAGATAACATATCTGCAACTAATTCTTGTAATGATGCAAATTGATACTGATCATTACAAAAACCATACCAGATGTCATTAGAACGCATATAGACAGACATACAAAGCTTTTCATCGATTATAGAAAACTGTATAGCATAAGTACAAGGCGTATCGTATGTAAACCTGTTATGCTCTTTAGCATCATATATACTTATAGCTGCTTGCCTCGTGTCTGTGTCTTCTCTTAGTTTATCAACTACATAACCTAATTGGTTATTTCTTTGCCATTGATAACCGTAGTTAGAATTAACTAAACCGTACTTGTCGGCCATACGTTCCCATATAGGTGGTATACTACCGTATAGTTCTCCTAATTTATTAATACTAGGATCGCCAGATAAATACCAAGCCCATTCAGCTGCAGCGTATTTTTCATTCCACTTGCGCTCAGCATTTGTTATAACCTTGTCTGAAGGATTATCTATATAAAAACCACAATTGAATATTGCCTTTGTATCGCCAAAGTCAATACCTTTTTGTAGTATTTCATCTATAACACCTTCATATGCTTCATTAGCATTTTTAAACCTTGTTTTCATATTTGTTGTAATAGTATTTGTAGTAGCTGTACATCTTAACCCATATATCTAACTTCTTATAGTCATTTGGATCTGTACTAGTCTTACCGTTGTTTAATATCTCTATAGTCCATCTAGACTCTCTTATAGCTATTGGTGATATGTATATTTGATTTCTTACACACCATCTCATAGCTTTAGCCTCTTCTTCTGTCGGAGTGTAATCACCCATATCCCATGGTGACTTTTTCTTACCCATTTATTCCCAAGGCATTTTATCTGCTGATACATCTAATGGCTCATGAGGAAGAAAACAACCTGATCTCGGCTCCCATTTAAAATGTGCTTCAGCTCCGTTTTCACCGAGGTTTTGAAACTTTATTTTAAGTACCTTAGCTTTAACTGTTTTGTTCTCATAATCCCTATGTACTAATAAACCGTGATAAGAAGCATCGTACCATTCACCACCTCCTTTAATGTTATACATAGTAGGCTCTTCAATCTTGCCGTCTTTGTCTTTATACATTTTAGTAGGGTGAGCTACAATAAATACAAGTACATCAAACTTCTTAGCGAATGTTTCTATCTTAGTAAGATACTCCATTGTATAACGGTTAACATCCTCTGTCTTACAGTCTACGTCTCTAACTTTATTAAATGGATCTATAACTAGGCATTTAATACCTTTACGTTTAACTAGCTCAGCAGCTTTTTTAAGCACTGACTCTAAAGTATAACGCTCCATGTCAATGTGAAAGTAATTACTATTACAATGATCTGCTATTTGATTCCATTTATCTCCACCGATATCTTCTTTTGTTGGCATACCTTGCCAAGTCTTACGCATTAATTTATGAGCGTGTAGATATGTCGGTACATTCTCTGGAGATGCGAAAGCTGTTTTCCAACCGTAGTTCGCGTTATACCCAACAACCATTTGGTCCACGAAATCCGACTTCCCTGAAGAAGGTATTCCAGTGACAGTAATAAATTGACCAGTATACGTAGAAAATATATCATCAAAGTTCTGCAAACCAATTTGAAAGCCAGGCTTAAAACCATTGCGAACAAAGTCAGTGACTTCATCCTCGATATCTCTGAACGTAGTAACGTTTTCAAGAGGTACGGGCCTTGCTTCAACGATTCTCTCTGTAAGTTTTTCTTTACCATATTTCTGTAAGTATTCATTAGCATCTTTACAATCTTCAAATGTTGATAAAAAACAAACTTCAGATCCTAGTCTTCTAATTAATTCTGTCTGTAATGCCTGTCCAGCTTCATCAGAGTCTACGGCTAATATAATCTTCTCTTTGTCTTCAAAATAATCAATACAACTATCTAAGTAGTCTAAGTTATTAGAATTAAGTGTTGCTCCATTAGGAACTGATATAGCGTTTGTAATACCTGCTTCGTGCAATGCTAACACATCCATTTCACCTTCAACAATAACACAATATTCATATCCTACAATACTATCTATATTATAAAATACTTTCTCAGCACCCTTATATAATTTAAAGTTCTTTCTTCCATCTCGGTATTTAACGTTAGTTAATTCGCCGCCCATAAAATAATTGAACTTTATTACATTCTCGGTTTTACCGGTCTGTGGCATCCACTCAGGACCCTCACTGATCTTTAGATCAATAAGAGTCTGAGATGATATACCTCTTGTTCCAAACCATTCAATAACTTTATCACTAACAAACTCAGGTTTGTCTAGATTTATTTTTATATCAGGTTTAACATACACCTTTTCAGCTTTACCCTTACGTTTGTAAGTATGCAGTTGGAATGATGTATTACAATTGTGACAAGTACCGAGACCCCGTTCCCAGTCATAAGAAGCACACTTGGCTTTTTTATTCGCGGGTTTTCTATTATGAGAGCAATTAGGGCATATACCCTGTTTTTTACCCTCTTCTAGACCATGCTGATTAAACGTGTCAATCGCAAATCCATTGATCTCTGTAGTCTCTATTTGCATAGGTTATTTAATTTAATTTAATTATTCTCCGTCTCTACAATGAGGACATATGTCACAAAATTCAAATTCCTCTATAGTCATACCAGCATGACATATTTGGCACGCTGTTTCTCCGTTATTCTTATACATATCTAATGCAATTTTGTATCTTAAATAAGAACTATTACTTGTCCTTAGTTTAGAACGGTAGATCATCTTCTTGAGGAACAAACGATTGAGCAGGTGCTGCTTGCTGAGGTTGATCTATCCTCGAAGGACCGTGCAAAGGCTGGTCTGTTCTAGGAGCTGGAGCTACGTTGTCTCCATTAGTCCATACAACTTTAACATTACCTAAGTAAACCTTAGGAGCTTTAGCCTCTCGTTCTTCTTTTGATTGTTCTACTACTACAGGGCCTTGATTACCATAGTTATCAACCTCATCGTTTATTGTGATTGTAATTGGTAAATAAGATCCTTTTTTCCCTTTGTATATTTTATCCTTAGGGATCTCGTTCAAATTAATATTTGCTTTGATAATACTAGCCATAATTTTAGTATGTATTTAATTGATTAAACATTCTTGTTAATTGTTCTTTAGTTGCACCAGTTGTTCGGCGAACATTATCTACTGCTTTTACATGTGTTTGATTTCTGTAAAAGTTTGATTCATTTGTTCTCATACCTGTTACTGTGCATACTCTTTTTTTGCTTCTTGCCATTTGATTAAAGTGTTGAATTAATAAAATAATTTTTTGGATCAAAATCCGGGTTTTCGTAAAACAATTTCCATTGCTCTACTGCTTGTTTAACTTTTTCCTTACCGCTGTCATAGAACTTATCAGAACAGTCGAATATACCTATCTGTCTTGTAGCCTTGTCTATTGCTAGAAAAATAAGATCATAACCAAAAAGCTTTCTATATATATAAGCTTGACTGTCATAATTATATTTATAAGCTGAGCTTCTAAAGTTATGAAGATTAGATGTAGTCTTCAAATCTACTACATACTTTTCATCATGATTTACAATATCAGCTTTACCTTTCCACAATAAACCCTCTATTTCTTTTATACCTGGTTTTTCATACTCAACATCTATACCGTTTATAAGGTCGTTGCAAGCATCGTTAGATAACATTGTATCTATCATTAATTCTAGCTTGTCAACTTCGTGTTGTAGTAAACACATTTCGCCACCTGATATTTCTTTATAAAGCTTTGTATTTCTTGTTGATGATTCGATTATTCTATACTTTTTAAGCTTATCTGGCTCAAGTATTGCTGTGTGAAAATAACCACCTATCAAGAAATTAATGTTAGGTTTTTGCTCTGCGCCTAGCGCTAATGGATTAGTTAGTAATGTTGATATATCAGAGTTGCTTCTAAATTGTCTACCAAATTCTCCGTAGTAGTCCTCATCGCTTCTAAGTCTCTCAATAGCATCATTTAAAACTTTTTTATCCATTTATAATGTTTTAAGTTTAGTTTCTATCTCATTTGATAGATCGTATTTGGCCTTTATGGTTTCTAATTTACCACCTTTTTTAATAAAGTCTACAGCTTTTGGAAAAGCTGGATCTTTTTCTGAGGTTAAAGTACTTTTTGTTTTCTTACTTGTAGTACCGTGTGTATTAGTAGCATCACTGTCCGCAGTGTCATCAATCAGAAATAAATTTCCGAGAGCATATTTTTTGCCATAACTAGAAGCACTACCAAATTGCTGAGGTACATTCATACCTTTTTGATTCATATCTACACCTACTATAGCTTGAGCAATTATTTCAGATTGTCCATCGCTTAATACAGCTTGAGACTCCATTACTGGTATACCTGCTATTTCTTTTAGTGTTTCGTTGATAGTTACATTTACTTTTAGTTTTAATAAAAATGGTTTTACAGCTTCTAATATATCTTCAGCTGATCGATAGTTGTATCTACCGAAAGAATTAAATCTTGATTTCTTAGCTTTTAATTCAGTTTGAATTGTTGCTAGTTTTTCATTTAAAGTCATAGGCTTTAATTGTTTTAGTTATTATTATAATTACATATATACGTATTTTTTTACGTTAGTTTTATCACCTAACTTACAGTAAGTCAATCACTTGTGAGTGATCTACGTTTTCTATAAGCTTGTTAATAGCTTGCTTTTTTATCTCAGATACAGTCACATAATCACGTGCTCCAGTTATCCCTAGTTTAGCTGCTATTTGTTTTCCTGAATGCTTGTCACAGTCTAAACCATAAGAAAGTCTAATCACGTCTGCTTCTTTTTCAGATAAATATTTATTTAGTATACTTAACAGATAAGAGTTTAGTAAATTTATATTGTAAACCTCAGATTTATCAGGTATTGAGTTACTCCAAGACTCACCGTTTTCATTATCATCCTCATGCGGTTTATCAAGACTTAAGAACACTGAATTAAAAAACAAAGCAACTGCTTTTTTGTCATCAGGATTTTTACGTATTTCGTTTAGCTTATGCTCTGGTATTCTAATATTACCTCTACATATATCTATACGTCTTCTTATAGCTCCTTTGATTCTTTTACTTAAGAACGATTTTAAAGTTTTCTCAACGTCTTCAGATTCGTGTAAAACAGTCCAGTCTAACCTGTCGACAGCTCTAACTAATCCTTCGCAACCACATTGTATAAGATCATTAATACTTAATACACCTGAAGCTTGATCAGATGTTGAAAACTTTCTAGCTAAATTCTCAACTAGTGGTATAAATTTTACTATAAGTTCATCTCTAGTGTATTCATCCCAAAATTTACCATCAAGATTAGCTATAGATTTTTTAACATCTGCTTTATACCTTATGTAATTTTGTATGTTATATTTCTTCATATTGATCTATTTTTTCAAATGCTTTTGCCATTAAGTTATCGTTTGCATAGTATATATTACCTATACTAGCCATCCACTCATTAAAGTTTTGTCTCATAATTGCTGATTTAATAATTCTTTTTCTTTTTTTAATTCATTACCCATATTTCTATATATAGTTCTAGCAGAGCAATCTAATAGACCTGCTATTCTAGTTATTGTTATTTTCTTACCATCGTCGTGAAGATCTAGCATGCATTGATATATTGATTCTTCATCTATTACAGATGATCTACCTACTAATTTACCTACTATTTTCATTTTTTCACTTAATGTTAATCCTGTGTATTCTTTAAATATAATTTTACGTGATTTATTTTTAGGTGGTCGTTCAAGATCAGACATTAAAACATCGTATACCATTTGCTCAAAATGCCAACTACTTATTTCAAATGTTACAAAGCCATTTATCTTGTTACATATGAAAATACATATATCAGAGAATTTATCGTGAGTTAATTGAGGGTTTAAGTACCATATAACTAGCATGTGCCACTTCAAGCTTTTATAAGTATTTATTTTAGCTTTACTGCGGAACAATGTATAGCATTCGTTTGTACCGTTCTCATAGTAACTACCCCAATCATACACCTCTGTTGGAATATCATTAATAGGATCTCTTCTATATATAATACGATGCTTGTTAAAAAAGTCTAATTTTCTATTGTATGACATTAGCCAGTTACTATTATATCTAAAGGCCTATTGTCACAGTCTACACTATCACAACAACCTAATGTTTGGTATATTATATTTTTTTCATTAAAAAAATCTTTTTGTTCTAGCCTCATTTCCTCGAATAATTGTTTAGTTCTACCCATTATTTCTAGTTATTATTTGTTCGCTCGCGCTTCTTACAGTGTGTTTTTCGTTTTCATAATAGTTCCAATATGCTGATACACTGTCACCTTGTACTTTGTATTCGTCTGGCATGCATTGTGGTGGTTCTGTAAAAGTATTGTCCGGTATTCCTAATGGTAATTGTTTTAAAGGTTCTTTGCATTTAGTTATTGTTAAATGTATTTTGTTATATCTTTTAGTATACTCTTCGCCTAGCGCTATCATATGATTATACAACCACATGTATTGCTTTGCGTTTTGTCTACACCATATAGTAGACGGATGATTGTAATGCGCTTTCTTATAAGGCACTTTAACCATCGGATAATTAAGTTCGGCATAATGATGATGTGCCGTACAGAGCATCTGGGCTGATTCTAAGATCATCTTTACGACATGCTTGTTATATTGTATGACTGCAGCTTTTTTAGGATCAGAATTTAAATAAAATATATTCATAATTTTGCTTTTAAATCTATTATTTTGCTATTTATTTTACTAGCTAGCGTGAAGTTTTCATCTTCAACTGCCTTGTCTAACTCTTGTTGTAATTCGTCTATTTGCATGTGTATTATTTCTTGCTCAGACATCATACGCATATTACCAAAGCCGTCTTGTTTAATGTTTTCCATTGATATTTGGAAGTCTTGATTCCATTCGTCTTGCTTTGCTTCTAAATGATCTATAATAATTTTAGCAGCTAGTTCGGCTATTTTAGTAATATCTTTTTCTGTCATTTATTGTTTTTTAAATCTGTAAAATCCTGTAATATATCTATTTATAAATCTACCTTTAGACTCAGCATCCATTAGCCCACGCCATACATGATAAGGTACTTCTTCGTACTTGTATGAATTAGCATTGGAGAATACTATTGTAAGCTCTTGGTTGTCAGAATAATACCTAGCCATCTGTATAGCTGTTGATTTTTCACTTCTAAATTTTTCAAATGTGTTCATAAGTTTTTTGTTTATTATATTATCTATAGTTAATTGTATTTAGTTTGTATTAGTGGAATACTAAGCCTACTTTGTTAGTATCGTTGAACCACTTAGTAGCCATTAAATCAATAGAGCTGGCATCAGTATACGAAGCCCTACCAAGATCAGCATGGCTTGAGAAAATTTTAGTGTGTCTATGTTTTGTCTCATCTATTAAATGTTTTTGTTTTCCAGAGTCACTGAATATTATATCGTAATTACTTGGTAATGAGGTTTTTAACATCATATCAATCATATTGGTGTAACTGTAAAACCGTACGTTAGGATTGCTATTAGCAATGTCGATCCACTTTTTTAGATATGCGCGAGAGTAATAATCGCCGCTATCATGGACTCTGACGTAATCAGGTTTCTTCTTACGTATTTCAGCGTTCATAGCTTCAACAAATTTGTCAGTTTTACTGAGCTCATAACGCTTTTCAAACGCAGGTTTTACGTTACTCCAGATGTAGGCTCCTTTCTTGGCATAACAGAATTTAACACAACTGTCAGCCATGGGGCACGTCAGTTTCCCGCTAGCAGATTTGTAGGCAGGAATACCGAAGTTAAAGACCCGGAGCCCGAGTTCTTTCGATGTTTTTTTAAGTTTAGTATTTTGTGTAAGTAGGTTCATAGTTTTTGTTTATTATATTATCGATTAGCAATCGTATTTAGTTTGTATTAACAATACCAACATT
>Ga0196889_1000179_pt1 | contig 20782 bp, 21 predicted proteins | sample VirMetDEL_Nov_12_FD_166415 | JGI IMG/M metagenome (GOLD analysis project Ga0196889, IMG submission 166415) | Aqueous microbial communities from the Delaware River and Bay under freshwater to marine salinity gradient to study organic matter... | ecosystem: Environmental > Aquatic > Marine >...
TTTTACTAGATGAAGAAGTTGGAGTAATAGCAAGAGTAACAGGCGTGTCAACATACGAATTACTCGTTGTTGTTAAGCCCCCTACTTCTGCACTAACTACCTGCAACACAGCACCCGTAGCTGCCTTGATGTTATCAATGCCAGTAGCACCCGTTATCGTTGTAGTCATAACTTACCCCTTTGGGTTAGCGGCTTTCACGGCTGTACGCAATGCTTGCAAGTCAGTCAGAGTGTCACCCCCATCAAGGAGAGCATGGACGCAGTCTTGAATGGATGGGTATGCTGCTTGGCGACTACGGGCATACGCTGCTGCATCGTACTGGCTTTGCAATTCAACAATCTTAGCTGCAATAGCTGTGTCAGTTGGTTGAGTTTGCTCGGTATCAAGCCATTCTAATTCGTCTCCACGTAAGACCCATTGGGCGTTTGGAGTTAATGCTTGTAATGCTGCTACTTTATCGGTCATGTGAGTTATCCTTTGATTTCGGTGATTGTGATTGAAGAGGAAATAGTACCGCCCTGTCTTGCTCCTTCAAATCCATTGACCATTGTTGGGCCTCCTGCATTTGACCCACCTGCCCTTACTCTAAATGTAAGTTCATTAGTAGTTCCAGAAACTACACGATGATTTATGCCCATAGGTGACAGATAGCCAGCTTGAGTAAGTGCGATAATAGAAGCTAGTGCATTAGCAGTAGTGCCTACAAATAGCGCAGTTGTAAAGCCGTGACCACTTGTTTGGTTTGAATTGGCTGCAAGTACGACTTGAATAAATAATATATTGCTGGCACTTTTTGGAGTAATTGCTACCGATAGAAACTCAGTACCCTCAGTGATTTGTGGAATAGTATTGTCAAAAGGAATTAGCACTGATGATGATGCATACGAGCCTGTGGAATAATGTACTTGTTGCACCACATTTCCTGCTGGCATACTAGCGTCAGTCATGCCGCTTAACTGATTAGTCAGGGCAATCGTGCCAGAGCCGCTTACTGTTTCAAGGACATCGGTTTTTAGTTTAGAGGTCATCCTGCAATCTCCATTAAGACTAATTGGGACTCAAGTCCATTCCCATTAAATTGCACTTGAGTGGTATTGTGAGGTTTAACTTGAACTTTGTACGTCACAGCAGAGGCAGTATTTGGAGAATCTAAATGCTTGAACTCGCCTGTTTGTCTGCTTGAAGTGGCACTGCCACCATATACATAATAATCTGTCGCAGTGGAGAATACAGTTGTTGAACCTCTGACAAGACTAGAGCCAAAACCAGCACCAGCAGCACTAAGAAATCCGTGAGCATTCCATAAGCAAAGTATCTTGCTTGAAGTGGATTTAGGTGTAATTGTTAGACTTAAACCTACGTCAATGTAACTAGCTGACGAGGTGGTTAGTACAACAGAGTCATTAGCTATTAAAACTTGCAACACACTACCCGTAGGCATAATCACGTTACCCTGTGACTTCAAATCAAGTGTCTTACCAGCCGCTATCTTAATCACCTCACCGCTAGGGTGGGATAACTCTTTTAATTCTAATGTACTCATACAATGCTCCAAGTGCCATTGACTGTGACAGTGAAATTATTTGCTATAGTCACGGGGCCGAAAGTGCCACCATTGGTATTGGCAGGTATGGTTATGTTCTCACTGATTGTGTTTGCGTTTGTTCTGATAATTGAATTGAGGCCCAAGCTAGGCCCACCCTCAGTCGCACCGATAGCTTTATACCTAGCGTCAGCTTGTGCTTGGGTATAGGTGTTAGCTACCACGAATGATTGGAAAGCGACTACGCGAACAATCGTGCCGACCACAGCACCATCATCTAAGACAACAGTCGTTCCGTTAGTGGCTACATAATCAGCTTTAGGAATATCAAGGCCACCATAAGTAACATGAATATTATTCGCTGTGTAGCTTAGAGTCTGACCATTTACGTCTGCGCCTGAGAATGAAGTCTGCCCTGCTGTAGCAATGTATTCGTAAGAATAAAGCGACACGTTGCCAGATGAACTAGCTGCAATCCAGTTAGCCCCGTCATACACTTGCATACCTGTGCCAGTTAGGAAGTAGAGGTTGCCTACGACTAAAGCATCACCATCATTATTTACAGATGGTTCAGATGATTTAGCCCCTAAATATTTATCATCAAAATTGTCAAACGCTGCTGCTGCGGATGCGGCAGAGTTGGCAGATGCGGTGGCACTTGCTGCTGACTCAGATGCTTTAGTGGTTGCTATAGTTTTCTGAGCAGTCGCCAGAGTAACTTGCGCTGCACCGTTTGTAGTCGCCAAGCCAGCTTGAGTAGTAGCTAAAGAAACTTGTGCTGCACCATTAGTTGTCGCCAAGCCAGCTTGAGTAGTCGCAAGAGCAACCTGCGCTGCTCCATTGGTTGTGGCTAAAGCAGCTTGAGTAGTCGCAGTTGCAGCACTAGCAGTTGCGCTAGTTGCGCTTGAAGCACTAGATACCTTACTGGCTTCTGAAGCTGTTGCAGATGCACTAGCCTCTGAAGCTTTTGTGGTTGCTATAGTTTTCTGAGCAGTCGCAAGGGTTACTTGTGCAGCACCGTTAGTAGTTGCTAGTCCAGCTTGCGTTGTAGCGAGGGCAACTTGTGCTGCGCCATTTGTAGTCGCTAAAGCAGCTTGGGTAGTTGCGGTTGCAGCACTTGCAGCACCAGCAGTTGCACTAGCAGCAGAAGCAACTTTACTAGCCTCTGACGCTGTTGCAGATGCGCTAGATTCAGATGCTTTAGTTGTACTAATAGCTGCTTGTGCGGTTGCTTGACTAAGCTGTGAAGTAGAAGCGGTTTCTGCCCAAGTCTTAGTCACAGCGTCTTGTGCTGATACAGGGTCAGCTACGTTCTTAATAACTCGACTTTGAGCATCAAACTTACCATCTGCTGTTTTAAAGATGGATGATGCCGCAGTGTCTATAGCTTCTTGAGCCGCCTGAAAGACCTGAATGTTTGAATTATCTAAGTCACTTTCAGTCAGGATAGCACCGTTGCTAAAGTCTACTGCGCGTGTAGTAATAGGTGTAGTACGTGCAATACGGACAACAACACCACTAGCAGGTGCGGTAGATAAAGAGATGGTGCTGGATGATGCAAAGGTGAATGATGTGGATGTGCCGCCAACAAAGACAGCGACATCCGCTTGTTGTGTATAAGCAAACGGAATGGAAAAAGTAGTTGTACTCCCATTTGCCGTGTACTCAATATAGCTATAAGCCATAGTTGTTAATCTCCAAAGTCTGCGGCAATGGCGTTTAAGCCAGCCTTTGTATATGCCTGATTAATTATTGGCAGCATGTGTATAACTGACCTGTATTCTTGTTCGGTCATCTTCCCTTCAGAGAACATACCGTGTGCTAGGTGTCCAATTCCGTCAAGATAGCCAGCTAAAGGATTAGCCACTAAGCCTGAACCCCAACCTCTTTGGAATTTGTCAGGAATCTGAGTAACCATACCCATGACACCAAACGCTCCTGTATAACCAACCATGTTTTCAACGAGGCTTAAGGGGTCTAAATGCTTCTCTAGGTATTCTCTTTGATCTGAACGACCATCTGAAGATATTTGTGTACGTGCAGTAGTTACTAGGCTTGCAATAAGCATCTGCCCCATAACAACATAAGCAGCTTCAACACCCATACCGTTCTTAGCCCTTCGATTCATACGAGCAAACTGTTGTTCTTGAGAGGCCACTGCAAAGCTTAAAAACTGACCAATAGTAGAACCTATTTGTCCTCTTAAAACGCTGTTAGTAGCACCTAAGTCAGTCTCTTGGACGTTGTTACGAACCTCTATAGACACGTGGTTAGTAAAGGCATCTTGAGCCTCTACATCATCCCATTTGGAATACCCCATAACCCGCTTACCGTCACCATGTCTTTTGATCTGCACTTGGATTCGGTCATACATAGCATCTGTGATACCTGTGTCCTGACGCATGGCTTTAGGTATGTCACCGTCTATCCATTTCTGGCGCATGACAGCAGCGTTAAATCTCTGTAGGAAGTCAGTAACTGGGGTAAGCCCTGAGATAACACCCTGAACTTGCCTAGCTTTTTGCCAATACGGGTCCATGTGTTCGACCATGCCACCAATCTCATCCATACGAGTTGATGCTGAACCTGTTAAACCATGTGTACCCAAACCTGTAGCATCAATAATATTTTGCATATCATTGTTAGATACTTCACCGTTACGTGCAGCCTTTAGCCAATCTTTGTATTGCGGAGCAACCTTAAAGATAACCCCAAGACCTCCGTAAGCAATGATGTTTGCAGTCTCAATGACGCTCATCATTCCAAAGTATCCTGAGTACGCTAAGTAAGTTAAGTTACGGCCCATCTGCAAGCCTTTAGTCTTGTTCTTTTTTAAACCTAAAGACGTGTCCTCTATTAGTTCAGAGCCTTGAAGACCTTGAATTAGCTTCCTTATTATTTTAATATCATCGGCTGTTTTAAGAGGGTCGATGCCGTTGTCTGCACCAAACTTATCAATCTTTTTAATAGCATCTTCCATAGTGTCCATACCGTCACCGTCAATACCATTTCTGGCAAAACCAATGTGTCGGCCTGATTTAAAAGAATAGCTTTGGACTATGTCAGACATATTATTATTAAGCATTTCACTGACTGACATGGTTAAACCATCAGCAGTAAATTTAGTCTCATAATCCATATCAAGACGTTGACGCATGTTAGTATCTGGCACCCTAGAGTTTCCTTTAGAGGATGACATCTTTGAAGCCATGCCTACATCAATCTCAGCTTCAGTCATACCTTCGTCTACAAGAAACTTACGTAATGCTGTGCTGTCCTCAAGGATGTCTTCTAGCCTGTTGGCTGTAACGCCAGTGTCTAAAGAAGATACTTTTTGGATAAACAGACGACTAAGGCGTACAGAGAAAGCTAAGTCCCAACCGTTTTTAGCAGCTATGGATTGACCAAAAACTTTACTGACTTTGGTTCCTCCATGCTCCTTCACTACGGCACGTAATTTACCTGAATCCCACTCAGTCGGGACGTAGTTACGGTCATACTGTGTCTCTTTAGCACCTATAACTCTGTAACGCTTTTTCTGATCTAAAAGGTCTTTAAATATTTCACGTGCATTGTCTGCGGCTAGTTGGACTTCTTTAGGAGAGTTTGCATATACGGAGTCATTACGTACTGCCCTAGTCACTAACCCTTCAAACTCATCATGCGCCCTTACACTCAGGCGACCATACTTAGTGCTTTGTCGCCACTTGTTAAAGTTAGGTCTGTGAACCCTAGCTAACTTAGCCCTAGCACTACGAGTAATTCGTGTCTGAATACTTGAAGTAGACTGTATGTTGGTACTGGATTTATTGTTTACCCTGTTGTCCTGAACTAAGATTCTACTTAGGTTACGTACAAGTGGATTATCAGAACTACGTAAGGAGGCACCATCAGATAGCAAGTTGCTTATCCAGTTAGTGCCTATAATAGTTTTACCTTGTTCTGGTGAATCAATTTCATCAATGCGCTGAGGTGAGTGTATAGGCTGCGGGGCTTCTAAAGACATCTGAATATCAGGGTCTTTCAGATCACCACCTGCTAACACAGTAGCGGCTTTTTCATGTTCTCTTAAGTCATCTGCATGTTTTGCATACTTATGTACAAAGGAACCCATGCCACCTGCGAATCCTGCTGAAAAAGCAGTATCTACAAGCACATCATTTATAGTGTAATCAGGTAAAACATTGCTGGCATAAAGACTCTCTAAGCCTCCCTGTGCGCCATACACTGCACCCATTTTACCTACTGTACGCATCCTAGTGGTGCCTGTGGTTGCTTTGTTCACGGCATTAGCTAAAGTACCAATACCTTTACCCACGTTGGTTAGTCCCTTAACTCCTGATAACCAACCACCCGCGAGAGGTATTGCAGCCATTGCTAGGTTTTCTTCGGTCAGCATACCAGCACCAAACATTGCAACTATTGTAGTGACAGGGGAGTCTCCAAAGTTCTCAGCCATAATGCTTTGGTTATTCTGAGTCTCAGCTACTTGCTCCATCATCTGCTTTAAAGCACCCTCTGACTCTGCACCAAACATATAGTCATGGAACTCTTCAGGGGTGTCATCAAAGTAGGTTTTCATTACTCTATCGTCAAACCTAAACTCAGGGTCATACTCATTATCAACAGCCCTTTGACGTGCGGCTAGTTCTACTAACGAGCCACCCTCATCTCTAAAGGCTCCGAAAGAGTCTGTGAACCCAAAGTTATCAGGCTTATCTATAAAGGCATTAACATTGGGGTCAAATATCTTACCGTTTTCAGTGGCTTGCCTAATGACCATTGAGGGGTCTTTGGGGGCTACAGAGTCTGAAGTAAAGACCGAAGTAAATTCTTCTATTGTTTCCATTGTTAAAATTCCTTATCGACTTGCCTGACGATTGTTAGCTTCTAGTTGTTTGGCATCTCTTTCTTGTCTATCTGCTAGGCCGTAGAAAGTGTCTAAATGAAGAGGGGCCACTGGTAGGACTCGACCTGCTTGGTCAACTACCCAAAAGGTTTTACCTCTGCCAGTGTGTCGGAGGGTTATTTGCTCAGGTTCAAAAGCACCTGCGCCAAAAGATTGTATAGATGCTGCAATGTATGCCTGAGCGTCCTCTTGGAACTTAGCGTTGTCTATGTTTTCAGCACCTCCCATAAATACCAACTTGCCATTAACTACGGAGTGATCTTCTACAATCTCCTTAGCATATCGGTCAACAAATTGTTTGGGATTCATGCCTGTCATTTCTCCAATAACTTTGGCATATTCCACCATCTTGGCTCTGAATAGCGTGTTATCTTCCTCACCTCCACTTACTACATCACCCCATCCCCAACCATCTAATGCCTTATCAACTTCTTCAGCAAATATATTAAGGTCTGCTGCACTTGGTTTAGTTTTTAAATAATCAGGTGAACCTATAATTCTTAAAGCGTCTTGTTCACTGTCCCCGTACATACTCATTATCTGCCAATCTGCAAACTGTGCGCGTTGTGTGGGGTCTGTAAGATACTTACGGAACATTTGAGGATTGCCAGCATAAAGCTGCTTAAGAAGCTGAAACTTCTGCATAGTGGCTTGAAAGTTAGGAGATTCTGGTAAGAAGTCTCCAGTGCCTAAGTTATCAAACGATTTGTCTGCTATTGCTTTCCATCGTTCATTAATCACGTCAACTTTAGAATACATGCCTATTTCTGCCGCTAACTTTTGTTCATCTGTTCCATTAGGTAGTTTGGCATTAACTATTTCTGTAATACGAATTTGAGTGGCTTTGTCTATGTCATCTTTAGAAATGGTCTGCTGTTTGCCGTTTTGGTCTAAGTAAGTACCACCCGTTAGATCAAATACCCCTGCAATTCTATTTTTCACCGCAGAAGCCATAGCACCGTTTCTACGGACACCTGCTTGACCCACGGCAATCGCTGTGGTGTTTGCATTAGTGATTGAGATTCTTTGAGAGGATGAGATGTCTCCCTTCTTCTCACGCCTCTTTAACTCAAGTTCATCAGCCGGAGTTAAACCACCTGCTGCTGCTGTAGCGTTAACATCTATAATATAATCTGTGACATCTGCTGAATTTGCTATTGAAGCATTAGTCTTTGCTTTTTCAATCAATCCTAAAACCTTGTTACGGTAATCAGGGCCACCGTTGCCAGCTTCAATTAAGTAGTCACCAATGACTGTATCCATGAACTCTTCACCACGTCTTTCTTGCTCTTTAAGCCAGAAGTTTTGTAGGTCAGTGTTAGAGTACCCGTACTTATCTTTTAAAATAGTTTCAATGTCAGCAGCATAAGACGCAAACCCGTCAGCAGTTTCTTGATTTAATTGATCTTGTGTTAAACCATCGGGGCCAAAGCTTCGTCCTTCTACAAAACTGTAAGTAGCACTAGCTTGGTCGATGTGCATGTCTGTAGTGCTAGAGCCAAATACCGCACCAGCATCCCGAAGGTCTTGTCTTTTGTACAGGGCAGAACTAGCGGTACTAGATGCTTTGGAAGACTGCCGCATAGAGTTAGCTAGAATACCTTTAAGGTCTTCGTCATCTACTTGGTCTAAGCTACCAAGAAATAACTTCTGATATTCAGGAGTTTCTAAAACTTCTTCGTGAGTCATTCGTGCAAACTGTTCTTGCTCCATCAAGGCTTTGAAGCCTATGCCAAAGGAGTTCTGAGCCGCTTGCTTTTTACTAGCTTGAATCATGTCTAGCTTGCGTTCTTCTTCCTTCTGAACTTGTTGGACATTGCCTGTAACGCTATCTAAAGCCTTACTGATCTGGTCGTTACGCGCAGGGCGAACAAAGGTATCAACTCTTGATGCTTGGGGAGTGAGGCGCACCTGACTCTTCTGGTATTGGGTTTGTACTCTATTAGTAGCCACGGCTATAATTCCTTTTTATCTTGAAGCTGGATGCCTCAGTGTTTTCTTTTTAAAGGGATTCTTTAAATTCTTAAAATAACTTGGATTGCTTTCGTAAGCGTTACCACCAATCTGTAGGGCAGTCGCTGCAAAGCTTGGGTATGGGACTGAATTGATACGGGACTGTCTACCAGTTTCCGCACCTTTCTTTTCCTCTGCTATTTGGGCTTTAGTAGCCCCAAGGTTAGAGGAAGCTTTAGTGTCATCAGATAAGTTTTGACGGAGTATGTCGGACATAAGGGCATCCACGGATAACCCTGATACACCTGACTCACCTGAAGCTGTCCTAGCTTTAGATACATCCCTCATTGTTTGTATGTCGGCTTCCATCCCACGTTGGGACTCTGCCTCTTCTTCTTGCCGTTGCCTTAAGTTAAGCTGTCGGGCATCATTTAGAAAAGCAGCGTTAGCGTTCTTTTCGTTTGCTGCTGCTTGCTTCTGTTCTTCGTCTGCTGCTGCAATGCTTGTCATAGCACCTATAATTGTACCTGCGTCACACATTTTGATTAATCCTTACGAACTCGTAGAAAGGAATACCCCCTACACCAAACTTCGGGACTAACTGCACAAAGGAAAATCCAATGTGGTTTAGCCATGCAATACTAATTTTGTTTCTAGCATCTACATAATTGATGAGAAGGGGATATTGTTTATTTGTCTCTTTGACCCATGCCACTGACTGTGTAAGAAGGTCTTTCTTGATCTGTGGAATCTTGTCAGAACCTAGCATCCAAGGGGAACCAATTAGATCATCAACATGGGCGCACCCAAACATTCCGATTAGTTCTCCTTTATGTATAATTGACTGGGCTTTAGACATGTCGAATCCTTTTTGAAGGGCTTCGGTAGGTGTTAAAGCGTTGGATGCTTTTACCTCTTCTACATCTGCTTGTCGCATCTTTGCAGCAAGCACGTACACGTCTTCCTGAACGGAATCGCGGTAATGGGCCATTGATTAAATCCTTGATGTTCTTTGGGTTAAGAAACCTTCGTACTCTGCGCTTTGGAATACGCAAGGTAGGTAGCTGTCTGAAGTAATGACAACCTTGGCGTACTTAGAGTTAGTTAATACAGAAACCTTATAGCTTCCTGAAGCAAGGTTAGCCTGTCCTAGTATGTTACTTAGTGAGCCTACTACCCTTCCGTTAAATTCACGTGTCTGAGTGTCCCTAGCTTCGGGTGTGCTTTCTACTTTAAAGTAAGCTGTGTCACTGTATACAATGTTAAAGTTTCGTATCTGTAGCTTGTTAGTTGTGATTGCTTTGTTGTCTTGCTTTAAGACTTGCTCACTAAACTGATACTTAAAGATGTAAGGTATGCCAGCGTATATAACGGCACTAGCTGCTATATCTGCCGTGGCTTCTGCTAGAGTTCTTAAAGACCCTGTAGTGTTCACAAAGAGTGTAGTGCTGTCTGAATAAGGCAGTGTTGCACTGGTCATCTTGTAACGCCTGTCGAGATGCAATGCACCGCCACCGTAGTTAGATTTAGATGTGGTATACACCATGTCAGGACTTGCAGCGTCACTAGCGAGACTTAGGTTTTCTAAGTACACACCATCTGAATATTCCATAACTAGCTTGATAGTTGAGCCGTTAAAAGCTGCTGAACATACCTTGCCTGTAAACTTCCATTCTGACCAAGCACTCTGTAGTTTCTCTTCACCACGCCAATAGTAGCGATATACAAAGATAGAGTTAGGCTTGTCTTCAGTTAGCACTAAAAGCATGTCTTCGTTAGAAGATGCTGATAACCCTCTTATTGTTCCATCTAGGTAGTTAGGTACGTGGGCAGATACATCGGCAGCGTCATTAGTTTCTGAAGCTTGTTCAACGTAATACTCACGGACACCTGACCATTTACCTTTAGAGAACCCGAAGAATACATAGCGACCTGCACCTACTGGCTTGGCATTTAGGTTTGCCTCAAAGTTAGTAGATACGTCAATGTGTACTGTGTCAGGTGTTAATAGTTCTGAGGCTGTCAACATGAACTGCGTCAAGTCAGAGAAGATCAACAAGGATTCATTAAAGGGTATTGCGTGTTTCAGGATAGAGATTTGATTGTTTGATACAGCCACGTCTATAGGGTTAGAGTCAAGAATAGTTAATACAGTCTTAGGGAAGAAGTTGTAGAACTCTCCTGCTTCACTGAAGATAACATTCTCATCTGCAAGGAAACCTAAGCGGTTACGATGGAAGAAGATGTCATTGATCTTAAAGCCTACAAAAGAAGGTACAGGGTTAGTGTCCTCATCCCCTGCTTCTCTATCGTCCCAAGAAAGGGGTGAGAAGGTGAATGTGCCGTTAGTCTCCTTACGTAACTGGTGAGGCATTGTAAGCTTGTTTATACGATTCTTTAGGGCTGACCCATCTACTGCATAACCGCCTACAGTCTCTTTCCAGATCAACTCATTGTTGGTGTTATCGCCTTGAGTTAGATGTACATAATGGTCATCTTGTTTCTTCTCGTTACTACCTGCTACCTTAATTCTAAATCCTACCTTACCTTTACGGGGTAGGTTCTTGAAGTCAATAGTCTGACCTTTGAACGAGTATAGGAATCTGTCGCCAGCACCATCACTAGATGTGATTGTGAAGTCAGAACTGGTGTTCTTAACGTAGATTACTGACCCTATCTTTTCTTTAACAAACGGAGAAGAAATAGATAAGTTGTTGAATAACTGAGTAGCAATATAATCTGTGCCAATCTGGGCAGAATGTGAAGATGCGGAACCATCTGGTGTGGTGTACGTAGCTGTGGCACTACCCACTGTAATTGTGTAAGTCAGTCCGTAGTCAGCCTGTCTAATGTAGAACATAGCTTCGTGAGGACGAGCGGTAGGTACGTAGGTGTCCAGTGCTATAGTCTTAGCCTTGTTTACTACAAAAGTAGTGTCACCTACTGATACCGCACTGATTGATGTTTCAAAATCAGTTATACCAGTTAGGTATGTTGGGAGCGAAGTAATAGCGTTACCGTCTGCATCATTAACCACAAGTGCTGTGCCAGCCTGATTAAACACCTTGACCCCTGCGGAACTAAAGACTGCTGTGTAGTCCTCAGTGGTGGAGTATTTAATAGGGTGTAAGAATACATTTGCTGCGTTGGCTACGTTAGCTAACTTAGCTACGTGTTCAGTACAGGGTCGTTTCTCAAGACCACGTGTTACAGAAGATAAGCCGTTCTCTTGTACTTCGGCTTGGCTTGCGTGACGTAGGCTTGCAGGTTGTTGGGATACCCCATTCAATAGATTTGGAATAGAACCTGAGATTAAAGACATTCGGTTAACCTCTTCTTCGGTTTATAATTGAATATGTGTCAGCACTGTCAAAGATATTTAAGTCTCTAACATCTGATTCGTTGTGTGTGAGTGAAGTCCATGCGGATTGCTCATCAACAGCATTAAAGCTGTGTAATATCTCTGAGCCTAGTACACGGTCTTGAAGAATACGTGCAGCTTTTATAGTTACATAACGTCTAGCTGTCTCAGGCATCTCTTCAAAGGACAGTAGAACAACTATGTCTACTTCAATAGTTTCTGTTATTTCATAGGTGTTTTTAATACGGTCGTACATACGTGAGCCACGCTGTACTAAGTCTGTGGTAGAGGACATACGTAGTGATGTAGTGTCCACGTGAATACAATTAGCTGGTAGGGTAATCTCGCTATTAGCGTCAGGTGTTAACTTAAATGTTAAGTCTGTGTTAAACGTCCACCCCATTGATTGCATATCACGACTTACGTTATCTAAAGTCTGTTCTGCAAGGCTGGCTTCAATTAAACCAGAAGTTAAGGAGTTAACAGGAGATTCACCAATAGTAGCCAACAATGTATTAACCGCTTCTAGCTTGGTTGTTGGATTCATTAGTTTTCCTTCAATAAAAGAAAAAAAAGGGCAGAGAGAAATTAATCCCTCCACCCTTTAGAGTAGAACTAGAACGAGTTACACAGCGTTCAAAGAAATGGCGCAAGCAGGGCGTAGGATGTTATGACCCATAGCGTACTTAGCAACCATCAATGTACCTTGACGATCAATCTGATACTCAGACTCAACGCCTAAGTCCAACAACTTCACAGTTGCGGCAGCGTCTTGGCTAAAGATTAAGCCACGCAAAGCAGCGTAGTTACCACGGTATGCGGCAGTACGTGTACTTGTGATTGGCTCAACGTCACCAGAAGCAGAAGATTGGTTAGTAGAAGGTAGATGATTACTCATCATAATCTTCACACCACCGACCTGTGGAACTACGCCCGAAGCTACGGAACCTTCACCGCCAACATCACGGTTCAACCATGCAGCGTTAGCAACACTAGGCACGTTCAATAGCGCGTAGTATTGGGCAGGTGGTAGTACACAAACCTTATCACCGCCTACATCTTTCTTATCGAACTCTTCAAGAGCCGCATAGATAGCAGCGACAATCTTAGCACCGTCTAAAGCATGTGCAGTAGTCGTACCAATGTTGAAGTTAGCAGTGTAAACCTCATCTGCAAAAGAAGCACCGAACGCTGTAGCTGCTAAAGAAGAAGTAGTAACCGAAGCAGCCTTAGCAATCACTCGCGCAATGTTGCGGTCGGATACGTTAGCTAGAGCGTTACCTGACTCTTTCGAGTAGATAGAACGCACGTCATAGTGGTTCATTGCTTCGTCAATCTTGGCAATGAATTGTGTGCTGATTAACAAATCATCAACGGTCACAATACGCTCACCATGCTTGATTGCATCAGCTTGAATTAAAGTTCCTGGAGTATGGTACTTTGCAGAACCAGTGCCAGTTAAAGGGAATGATGCACTCTTACCATTGGAAATAGTACGTGTGCGGTGTAGAGGCATGAAGACGTTCTTCTCTTCATACGCTGTTAATACTTCCCCTGCGTAAAGCTTGAGGAATAAGGAACGATCATCACCTGTCGCGTTGACTTGGCCTAAGCGAGAAGTGGTTTGGTCTGTTGGAAATGCCATTGTATATGTACCTATTTAAAAAAAGTAATTTATAAGTTGTTGAGTTATGTTGTTTAAACTCAGCAGACTCTTACTTCCTTTCCCGTAAAGATTGTCCACCGCAGTGGGTCGATAGATACTTGGAATAAAGTTGTTGCTTGATTAAACGAAAAAAACCCCCGAAGGGGCTTAAAGATTGCGGAGACAGATCATCTACAGAATGTTGCTTCGTGATAATTTAGAAGCTACTTGCTGTCGATATGCAGAGTCTGACTCGTACCTTGGGTCACGCATTGCTTGCGTCAACTGGGCGGCAGAATCAAAGACCCCACCTGTAACGGATTTAGTCTCGCCCATGACAAGTGAAGGTTCACTTCCATTTACAGAACGGTACTGAGCGTGTAGACCTTGTATTGCAAGATTTGCTGTCTCTATGTTTCCACTGTTTACTGCATTATTAAACGCATCAATGGATGCTTCTTGCATATTGTCAGAAGCCCAAGAAACCATATCTTCATACGCCTCCTGTCCTCCAACTTGCTCAAAAGCTTCTTGCTGCATCTGTGTCGCTACTGCCATTTGACCATCTATAAATTGGTCAACCATAGAGCGAGGTATGCCAGCTTCTACTAAAGAATCGTAAGAATCTTCAGTTAGTCCACCTAGTTCTGCGAACTCTTGGGATAAGGAATCAAAGTCAATACCTTCCTCTTCAAGCCCATCAACTATGCTTTCTAACTCATCATCTTCTAACTCTTCTTCGTACTCTTCTTCGTCCTGAGAGCCTAACTTCTGTTCAAGAGATTCATAAGCTTGCGCCATGTCTTCAACACTGTTGAACTTCTCAGGGAGCCATTCAGGACGGTCAGACGCATCAGGATTCTCAAGACCTTCGGCCTTTTCTAGCATATCTAATGTGTGCTGACCGTCTTCAACGGTTTCTTCGTGTGTGTTTACTGTATCCATTTTTAACTGTCTCCAAACAGATAATTTATTTAGACTTTTTCTTGTTTTGCTTGTTTAAGTGTTCACGTAGGTTCTTACTACCTGACTTCTTAACTTCGTCTTTAGTTGCTGTAGAGTAAGACTTACCGTTCCAAGAGAACTTAGACTTACCAGCTTTCCTAGCTTTCTTAAATGCAGCACCAAAGGAACTCACTGTTGTGCTTTTCTTCTTACCAGTGTCTTTCTTATCAGTTGTGGAAGTGGCTGCTTGAGTAGGTTTAGGTTTAGGTTTTTTAGTCCCAAAGCCAGCCTTAGATGGGCCTGTACGCTCTTTAACTTTGTCAGGATGCACCGCGTTATAAAGCAATGAACCTGCTGACACTGCTGCCAACGGGCCAAACCTAAGTAGGTTCTTACCGACTGAAGCTAACTTACCGCCCTTTGTACTAGCTTTACTGCGCTGTCCACCTTTTTCTATAGTAGTCTTACTAGAGCCACCAATACGTTCACCAGCAGGGCCGATAGTAGATGGGCCTCTAAGAAGCTTAGGCTTGGCTGTTGTGTTAGTACCCTTTACGTCTTTTATCCGATTATTAGACTTAATGACGGATTTATTACCTGTAGTGCTACCACCTGTTGTAGAAGCCTTACCACGCGCTGACGTTTGCTTAATCTTAGCACTGCCATTTGGATTCGTAGTTGACCCTGTACTTTTAGGCTTGGCCTTTGCGCTTGTTGGTTTTTCAGGTTTAGTCCTAGAATCTTTAAGACTCTGTATGAACTTCTGCTTTGGTGTCTTAGGAGCGTCAGGCTTTAAAGTACCAGCCTTATTACCTTTCTTTAAAGACTTAACAAGCTTAGATACTGGCTTACGGGTTTTCTTAACAACCTTCTTCTTAGCTACAACCTTCTTCTTAGCTACAACCTTCTTCTTAGCTACAACCTTCTTCTTAGCTTCGGGTTTTTTAGCTTCGGGTTTCTTAACAACCTTCTTCTTAGCTACAGCCTTCTTCTTAGCTGCTGGCTTTTTAGCTTCTTCCTTTGCTGCGCTTTGACCTTTGCTATTAAACTTAGGAACTTTTCTAGCTTTCTTAGCGTCTGCTAATTCCTTCACTAAGTCTTTAGCACCGCCCTTAGCTTTCTTTTTCTCAGCGATTTCAGCTTTTATCTCAGCCATTATTCGCTTGTCTTCTGCACTTAATTTTGCCATTACTGATTACCGCCTTGCTGTTTCATCACGCCTTGTGCAACGGGGCCAACAGCTTTCTCAGCCATTGAAGCCATCATTTGCTGTTGTTGCTGTTGTTGCATCTGCTGTTGTTCCTGTGCTTTCTGTTCTGGTGATTTCACCAATCCAGTAGTATCTATTCCTAAAGACGCTCCAAGTCGATCAATGTAATCGTCTACGTTTAACTCACGTGCAAGCACTTCATTGCCCAATGGGGCTAACATCTGAAGTAACTGAGAGAGTTTGTTGAGGTCTTGTCCACGGCCTAAAGCTTCCATACCAGTAACGATCTGAGGCTTAAGGGTGTTGTCAGGGAACTTAGGCATTTTGCCACTCTTCTCCATACGGGAGAGTAGTAACTTGACTAAGGGGTATTGGAACTCTTGAGATAGTATGGAGTAAACGCCACCTAATGCAGACTCAAGTTCTTGAGCCATGTAGCGCACTTCTTCAGCAGTAACACGTTCTGCTTTACGCTGGACTGAACTATTCATAAGGAAGCTAAAGGCAAGTCGTTCAGTGATCTCACGGGCTGTATCTTGTGCTACTCGGAAGTCATTAAACTTCTGAAGCTGTAGTACAGAAACATCGTTAGCATCACCTGCCGCTATACCACCGTTGGGTGTGTTAGCTATAACTCTTGCTTTGGTAGTGCCGTTAGGTCGGACTAAGAATAGTACCTTCGCTGCGGCTGCTGAACCTTCAACAATAGCTTTGGTTAGAGTCTCTAGTGAACTTAAGTCACCTATGAACTCTTCAACATAACCACGTCCATAAGACTCACCATCAATACGCACCATACGCAGTGACATGAAGGGTGATTTATCTAAGGGGAACGAGCCAAGAGAACTAGGTATAATCTGTCCCTCAACCTCTTGGTGTACTTCCCACTTCTTATTAACACGCTTTACGTTTGTAAATAGATCAACGGACTTAAGCTGTGAGTCGCCAGTTGGTTTGGTTAGTAACTCTTGGACTTCTTTAGGAAGCATAAGGGGACTAACGGTTTCTTTGGTAATAATCTCTAGGACATTACCCATTGCGTCACGTTGGCAAACATAACGATCTAAACGAAATACACGAACACCACCGTCTTTAGGCATGTGAACTAACACGTTACCTGAAACGATGAGTTGTTTTAAAGCCTCAAACACGGGTACACGAACTGCTGTAGCTTCTACTTCTTGCATAGCAGCGCGTTCAATACGTGCGAGTGCTTCTTCTACTTTACCCCTAGCACCTTCACCACCCGCTAGACTCTGAAGATCAAAGTCATCAATAGTCAAACGGAAGAAAGGTGAGTTAGGGGGTAATAAGGTCATCAATAACTTAGAACTTAAATTATTAACGCCACGCGCACCAATGGATTGGAAGGGCGTATCGTAGTACGAAGAACCAGTGTGACCTTCTGGGGGCATGAGCGTAGGTATGGTTAATACGGCTGCTTCTCTTGCCCTGTGTAAGAAAGGTGTACGGTCACTTTCGAGTTGTGCATATCGTTTAGCTGCTGCTCCTTGGGTTGGTAGCATAGCTAATCATTCTCTTTTGTTAAGTTGAAATATTTAAACCTGTGCCTTTAGATGAATAAGCAAGTCCAGCTAGATTTCTAGTGGCTTTTTTGCCTTTGGCTTTTACTTTTCTATTTGTCGCTAACATGTTCTTTTGGTTGTTCACATCTCCAGTTCGACCCGCAGTACCGCCACCAGCCAAAGCCGTGTCTTGGTTTGAGCCGCCAGAACCACCACCTGCCGAAGCACCTATAGTCAATGCGATTTTCTTTCTAGGTGCTACATCATTAACAGACGCTGTACCTTCCTTAAAAAATTGAGATGGTGGGCCAGTGTTGGGGAATGAAGTCGGCACACGATCACCGCTATAAGCCTTCTTCATGCCTATGCTATCTTGCTCGGCTTTCATGTCAGCTTGGCTTACTCCAGATGCACGTTGGGTTGCCCAATAAGCTTGGTTGTAACTCACATCATTATTGCGATATTTATCTTTTATTGCATATTTTAAAACTGGGATGTTTGTGCTTTTATTAGCTTTTGCTCTAGTCTGGTAATCCGCATTGTTAACAGGCTTAACTACTTTTTTAGTTTTGTTGTTATTGTTACCACCACTTTTGCCACCTGAAGATGCACCGTTACCTGCGCCACACATACTAACTACCTCCCTTATTACTAGGTATATTTAAACTAGGTGAACTTGAGCCACCCATGTTCATACCTGTAGTAGTACGCATGTTACGGACTCCACGCTTACCTTTAGCCCTACGCTTGCGCGAGGAACTAGGTGTCGTTTCCATGTCTGAGAAGTCTAAAGTCGCGGGGGCTTTAGCTGGTGCTGGTGGTTTTGGTGCGGGTTCTGGTTTGGAACTACCGAATAAACACATTGGTCTACTCCTCGTTGTTAAAATCGTCTTCGGATAACTCTGACAGTTTCTTAATGACACTTCTTTGACCCTGAAGAAACCTAAGTTCCTCAATTGTAATTTGTCGGGTTGGTATAGTGTCAGGAAATAACTTGTTAAGAGTTGTTAAGAGTCCTTGGGATATACCCAAAGATGTGCCAAGTATGTTTTTCATATAATAGCTTTACTGTAACGGTACGTTAATGGGAATTAGGCACATTTAGCGTTAGTTCTCGCTCTTGTGCCTTGGCTAATATTTGCTTGCGGTCTTTGTTATCTAAGTCTTTCCAAGTTGTGATTTCAGTGGCAGAGCGATAACACCCCACACAAATATCGTTGTCATCTAGGTGACAGATATTAATGCAGGGTGAGGTCATCTTGCGCCCTTGTGTAAAGCATCATCGTAAGCACGACAAGCCTTTTCAGATTTATCTATTAATTTTAAATGTTCGGGGTCAAAATCTACCCCTTCGTATTCATCTGCAACAACTAGACAATCAACACAGTCTTGCCTTAAAAGTTCTAACGCTAAACCTCTGACTTGGCCCTTCATTCGTATTCCTCTTCTTTCTCTTCTTCGTAAAGAACAAGGGCATTGTCAAACTCTTCCCATGAGTCAACACCGTAGTACATCAGGCACTCAAGCAAGTGAGAGTCCCTTTCTATTAAGTTATGATAATCTTCGTCAACTTCTATTCGTCTTCCCATATCGTCCCCCGTTGGTATAGTTGTATTGCGGTGTTTAAGTCGCAGTTAAAACCTTCCATAATTTCTTCAAAAGCAACCATAAACATCATTTTCTACAGTCCCACTCTTCCTCTTTACAGGCACTAGAAAGGCCACGCTTAATAGCGTCTTTTGGCCTAGTGTCTTCCCCTAATGGGACAGGAGATTTATTAAATAAAGCCTCCCATCCAGCATCGTAAGAATCAGTCTTAGCTTTTGTACGAATGGGTAAACCAGTTACATCACTTTTTGCTGTTACCATCTTTCATTAACTCCTTTTTTATGGCTTTCTCTATCCTCTCCACAGCGAGTGAAGAGGTGTAGATGCAGTAGCGTAAATGCCACTTCCAATAGAATTTTTTAAAGTAATTTACAAGCCTCATACGAGGTCAACAATTTCACAAGAGTCGCCCGAACAAGCTAATGTCTGAGAACCGATAGTAGTGTCTTCAACTTCATAGTCCGAAAGCTTTGACCAATCAATGGCGTCAGGCATAAGGGCTAGAAACTCTTCATACCTCTTCTTATCACACTGCTGATAAGGGGCTTGTTGGTAGATATGTTCAGAGTATGGAAGGAACGATACTCCTGACATTTCATCGAAGTTCTTGTAAACATAAGCACCAACTTCTAACCATTCATCCGCAAGGACGTTGATGGTCACTGAAGGTTTGTGTTCACAGTAATGACGCTGGTAAGCAAGCCAAGTATCTAGCTGCTGAATAGCAGTTGTGTTCTCAGTTAGCACTGCCTGTTCAGGCGACTTCTGAGGGAAAGAAAACACTACTGTAGTGTCGGGCTGGTGGGCGCAAGGCTCCCAAGGAATCCCCTGATCTTTCATAAACTGAGTAAGGGGGTCATTGAACGCACCACGCACTGTACGAATGTAGTATTCGCTGTGACGCGCATGGATACCACTAGCAGAGTTCACTAGCTGACTAACTGTGCCAGAAGGTTTAACTGCTGTGATTGCTGTACTTACTGCAATACCTAACTTAGCTGACCATTCCTTATTCACTTCCACTGAGACAGCGCGAAGACGCTCTAGTAGTCCCTGAAGATCAGGGTTGGCAGTGGTAGTTAAAGGGTTGTCCATGATGCCAGTAAGACTCACACCTAGAAGACGTTCCTCGTTGGTGTTGTCTTGCCACACTTGCCGTAGATACGGGAACTTCGTGTAGGTTGCTTGGAGAGTCCCAAGGATTGTAGCTACTGCGATCTTACGCTCAAGGTCTTGCTCAGTGTCGGTTGAACGAATTACAACCTCTGTGAGATTACAGAATTGATATGGGCGTAAGATTATCTCGCTGCAAGGGTTTGTCCCGAACTCATAGGTGGCATCTCGCCTACCATTTTTAGCTGCTTGGTTCTGTGCAGCTTGGCGATTAAAGATACCACGCTCACCTGTACCACTCTCAACAAGACTTAACCATTCCCGCATGAATGAGGTAGAGTCGGGCTTGTCGGTGTAGGCGACTGAGTTATTCGCTAAGTTACGCTGTCCGTTAGCTTCCCAATAAGCACCTGACTTAGCATGGCGCATACGGTCATCACTGAGATTCGATAAGCTAATCATTGCTGATCTACGAACTCCACCAACCACAACTACTTCACCAATTTTGCACATGATGTCATGGCAGTGGAGGCTAGTTAACCGATCACCTGAAGCTTCCTTGAACTTGCTAACTACAAACTGGAACAGGTCAACCAATGGTGCAGGGCCGCTCGCCCGACCACCGAAGGTCTTAAGCTTTGCACCAGCAGGTCTAACACGGGTTACATCCCACTTAGGGACAACACCATTATACAAAGAGGTAATTAATGTACGTAATGACCACGCCCAACCTTCTTTAGAGTCTGCAACAATGATGGTCTCATCTAGGTTGATAAGGTTCATCGGTACAATGGGCAACTCGTTAACGTACTGACGCTCTACAGAGAAGCCCACGCCTGTACCACACAACAGGATAAACATAGCCTCATCGAATGAACGTATGTCATCAACAGGTAAGTATGAACAGTTATAGCCAGCCGTGTTATCACGATCAAAAGCTTTACCGCTACTCATCATTGCTCTCATGG
>Ga0196889_1000180_pt1 | contig 20678 bp, 22 predicted proteins | sample VirMetDEL_Nov_12_FD_166415 | JGI IMG/M metagenome (GOLD analysis project Ga0196889, IMG submission 166415) | Aqueous microbial communities from the Delaware River and Bay under freshwater to marine salinity gradient to study organic matter... | ecosystem: Environmental > Aquatic > Marine >...
TGGTTTGTCAAAATGAGAACGTATCGGTTGAAGTACATTTACCGCTAGTGCTTTTATATTTTCTATTTGCTGTGGATTAGGGTTATTATTAATACCTTTTCTCTCACTAACCTGTGATTTACAAAGCTCGTCTAAAGTTATGTTCGCCGTTAATTTCATGATTTATAGTTTAAGACTGTAGTATATTATTATACATACTGCAATACCTGCAACAACTGTATTTATAGGAAAAAAAGGTTCCATTATTCAGATATCCCCATTACCCATAACACAATAAATACATAACAAATGATTTCCATTATTCTAATATTAAAGCTTTAATAGAGTAAGATCCATCTATATTTGTCTCAAGTTCTGCCTTAGATTTAATACATTTATATTGTATATTTGGCTTATCATCTCTGGTTGCTTCTCGCTTCCCTTTCAAACACACAGACATAGAGGGTTGTATTCTGTGTTCCTTGATATCAGGTCCTACAAACATTAAAAGAGCTACAATATGTTCTATCATTAATGACCGTTTCCGTTTCTTCTAACTTTATCTTTTAATTCTTCTACATCAGCTAAAGTTTTTTCTAATTGTTGTTTTAAAAATTCTATATTAACTTTGTTAGTCATATTCTGTTCTTGATTCTTAATTAATTTTTCCACATCTTCAAACACTGATTCCAACAACATAAATTGTTCTTGGTCTGTAGGTTTCTGCTCTGATTTTTTAAGTAAATCTGCCTGGAATAGTTCTCTTGATGTCTCTAATGATACTAACCTGGCTGTCAGTTCTGTGTATGCGAACACACCAATAGCTACAGCAGCTACGATTGATAGAATCGTTTTAAGATCTGTGCTTACTTTTGTATTTTCACTTACCTTCATTTGGCATCGCCTGTTCCATGATTACAATATCAGGATTATCTTTTAGATATTGTATCTTTAAATTTTCCCAATGACTACCCTCTGGTTTCTTATCAATAAACTTAACAACCCCTAATTTATTACACATATTAAATAACTCTGCAAATTCTAAAGGTGGAGGACTAATATTAGGTATTCTTTTGCACTCTTTTATAAGTTCAAGTTGGGTTTTTATTTTACTTTTCTTCTGCATTTCTGCAATATACTCATCACTACACACAGCACCTAAAGGCATACGAAATCTAAAACCTAATGTTTGATCTTGATATTCATTACTTGTACCTGTTTTATATTCGTGTTGTCGAAGTTCTGTATAAGTTTCCCAACTACCTCTTTCACAAGTTCCGTAGTCATTTAGATATTCATTTCTTGCTTGCACGTAAGTTGCAACGCAAAGAAAGAATGCGATCCAGAGTAAGTTATCTCGTAAGGTCTTTAAGGTCATAGGTATGATCCCTCACTGTGTCTGCTAGTTGTCTGTATAAATTTTCTGCCATAGACCACGTTGCTTCAGCTGCTGACAGTCTTTGTTTAAGGTCGTTAATATCTGCTGTAGAGTTAGTTATTTTAGACTCCATCTTAAAAATAGTTTCTTGGTTAGCTGTAATAGTATCTGTTAAAGATAATACATATCTTACCGATGTAAATGTTCCGGCTATGATTGCTGCCACAACAGGAACAATTACAATATTTTTCTTAAACCATTCTAGTTTACTTTTTGTTTTTACTTTTTTCATTATTTATAAAAACCTTTAAAGATCCAGTTGACCCATTTGTCATATAGACCTTTAATTTTATTCCATATTTTTTTAATCATTTTTTTTCTCCTCAATTTCGTAAAAGAAGTTGTCTGTGTCCTCTGTTCTCCACTTCCTACTATCTTCTACATTCCACTCGTTCGTTTGTACTTTCCAATCTGGAATCTCATCTTTAACTGTAAAAGAAGGTATGTCCCAAATTAGTCTATTGTTAGGTTGTGCTGCATAATTACCATCATCTAAGGCAAGTATGTGAGCGCACTTATGTTCGTGCGGAATTTCCGAATGATCGGTATCTAATATATTACTCTCTGGGTGTGCAAAATCAACAGTAAATAAATAAGCACCAGTGTGCCATTTTTTGTCTTTACCTATGTACTTGCCGGATTGTCCGTCCAGGATATCCCAAGAAGTAACAGCAGGATAGTAACTAAAAGAATTCCAAAGCTGAAGCTCATCAAGTCGTCTTCGTGGAACTTCTGCTGCCTTAAAACCCCGTTGAATAAACGCGCTAATAGGGAGGCGATAAAATACTGCACCACTCTCCATAATACAGTGGAAGAGTATAGCACGCCCAGTGATAGCTGACAGACCAAATATAATACAGTCTTCAACTTCGCCATGATGTTTTTTAAGATCATATAAATACTCTCTCCTAATTTGAGCATATGTTACAGGAATATTTGCGTTTAAGTAAGCCATAAATTAACCTCATTTTATTTCACCCCAACTAGGACCTGATTCATAATCTACTTTGTTAGGAATTTCAAGATCTACTGCGTCCTTCATAATTTTTTTTATTTTGTCTGCATGCTCTTGTGATTCAATAGATATATCAAGCTCATCATGTATTTGTATATGTGCCACAATACCTTCTTTATATAAAGCTAACATAGCTTGTTTTGTCATATCCGCTGCAGATCCTTGAATTAATTTATTTAAAGCTTTGTAAGTCATAGCTCTTCGTGATGGGTTTTCATGCCAGTAATTAATTTTTTTATTACCATCTTTGTCTTTAATAAATTCTCCTTCATCATCTTTCATATGAGGACCCATCTCTTGAAGTTCTTTCATTCTATCATAATCTTCTGCAGGTACATATTTACCCCAATCATTACCACGTAAAATAGGTTCCCATCTTGGAAATCTACATCTTCTACCTAACAAAGTTTTTATCTGACCTTTATTTTGTGAGGCAGACATAACTGCATTCATCAGTTGTTTTACAAAAGGTACTTTTGAATGGTATTGATCAAATAATTCATCAGCTTTTTCTTTTGATACACCAAGCTCTGCTTGTAGCTTTGCCTTACCCATACCATAAAATAATCCTAAGTTAATTGTCTTAGCTTGTGATCTTGGTATCTCTGCCATATCTGCTACGATCTGGTGAAAGTCTGTGCTGTTATCATTTTCATATGAATCTGCAATTGTATTTACAGATGGTAATTTAAATTTTAAAGCATAGTGTGCAACCAATCTTGGTTCCTGTTGCGAGTAATCAAAACAACCCCACTTGTGATTTTTTTCTGGAATAAATAAAGATCTAATCATTGGTCCTAACACAGGATCTCTTGCAGGTATTTGTTGTAAGTTTGGATTCGAATAACTAAATCGTCCGGTAACAGTTCCGCCATCATCAGATCTAATTTGATTTATTTCCGCATGAATCCTACCTTTATGTTCATGTTTTAATATTGTATCTATGAACGTTGTACTGATCTTGTTTATCTTTCTAGCTTCTGCTATGCTTTTAACTATAGGATGTTTATGATTAGTCAAAAAGTTTTTAGTAAAGGAAGGTTCCTTTGATTTTTCAGTTTTTTCAAAACTCTCTCCAATTTTTTCAAAAACTTTGGCAATCGATCGTGCTGCCCATATTTGAACATCTATTCCTGTTTGTGTTTTTACTTGGTGCAATAATGTCTCTTCTTGTTTGGATAATTGTTCTTTCAATTTATGAGCTTGTTCGACATCAACACACACCCCTTTCTCGCGCATCTGTACAAGGCAAGGAAAGAGATCAGTCTCCAAATTAAATATTTTTTGAAGATCTTGATTAATTAATTCTTCACTTACTTTATGCCAGAGCTCTAAAGTTAACTCAGCATCTTTTTCAGCATAAGCTCCTACTTCCATAGCAGGCATCTTCCACATATCTGCTTTAGGATCTAACCCTCTTTCTTTTGCAGCTTTAGTAAGCAAAGCTTCACTTTTACCTTTACCTAAAAAATGCCAAGATAAAGTATTTAAGGTATAAGAAAATCTGTTCTCATCAATAAGTGAACATGCGATCATGGTATCTACAATAAGTCCATTTATAGATAGACCCATAGATCTAATCCAACATACGTCGTACATTGCATTGTGAAAAATTTTAGTAGCAGGGCATTCCAATGTATCTTGGAACCATTCTAAAGTACGTTTCTTGTCCATATTGGGTCCTGTACCGTGTGCGATTGGAAAATAACCAGACCATCCATCTACAGCTACCGCAATACCTACAACTTCACCAACCCCAATAACAGAACCTGATCCCATTTTTTTTAAATTAGGATCTCTTGTTTCTAAGTCGATGGCAATCTCTTTAGCTTGTCTAAGATCTGGATATTCTGATGGCTGAACCCATTCAGTTTGTGCAAGATATTTAGGCAACTTCATCTTTTCTTCCTTTTCATATCATTTAATTTCTTAATTTCTAATTCGCAATAATGTATTATCTTTTCTAAATCTTCTACACCATTTTTTGTAAGATATCTACAAACATATTTCACAACGTTTCCCTGGAAGAACGAGAGATTATTTTTTGAAATAAACTCGTACGGCTGAATGTGAAAAGATTTATAATGTTTTCCACCTATCTGTTTATCTTGTGGTGCTATATCTTTAAATATACTACTGTCTGTCATAATTGATAACCTTTCCTTTTTATTTTTGCTTTTAATTTATATAAATTATGTTTGGCTCTTGTCGTACCAACATACCAAACACGATGCTCTTCATCTTGCTTGTCAATACTTTTCTTTATTGCTTTCTGTATTTTATCACCTTGTTCTAAAGACAAGATTACGTTATCCTGTTCGCCACCTTTTATAGCATGAATTGTTGATACCCATATTCTTGCTTTTTCATCTAGTCTTTCTCCTCTTTCTAACATCTGTCTTATATAATTTTTTTCATTTACATCTACGTTGACAAAAGCATCATACCAAGATATCGTTCTGTCCCAAGAAACGTTTCCTGTAAATTCTTTCACATCTTTAATATTTTTTTCTTCTAATGTTTTACCACTTTTCCATAAGTCATAGAATTTTTTAGCGGAGTAAACTCTAACTTTATGACCTTTTCCTTTATTACTATCATAATATAAATTTTTCTTTTTTAATTGTTCCATTATTTTAAGCATATTACTTTTAGTTCTAGATAATATTAACCACTTACCTTTAGATAAATCTATCTGACCTAGATCTGATATATGAAATGATTGTCCTTCATTTGTTTTTGGAAAATAATCTTTTATTTTTCTTTGACCTAGTATTCGATTTACAACTACACTAGACTGATCTTGCACCGCTTTTGATATTCTTTTTGAATAACGTAATACTTTTTCTTTTGCAGGTTCATTTATAAATCTTTCTACATCTGCACCAGCCCAGGTAAAAATAGCCTGGTCATCATCCCCTGCCAAATATATATCTTTACTATTTTCTTTTAGCTTGTCGTATAATTTCCATTGTAAAGGTGAAAGATCCTGTGCTTCATCTATAAAGACTACATCAAATTTTGGAACTTTATCTAATACATTATTAATAATATCATTGAAATCCTGTAGCTTTGCAGTTCTTTTATACTCTAAAAAATTATCATGGATATGTTTTAAAGTTTCCCATTTAATGTATTTCTTATCATGTTCATTTCTATCAAATTCTTCTCTTATAGTTATATCTCTATTGATTGCTCTACCTATCATTTGAAAATAAGGGTTATCATTAGTTAAATAATGTGTTTCTTCTTTGTTAAATTTGTCAACATAGTTGACCTTTATATTTAAGAGTTTTCCTAGCTCTTCATAATGATAAGGTTGCATTATGTTTTCCTCACTTAATCTAAGAGTATGGTATGAAAATGCGTGTAGTGTTTGAAAATAGGGTAATTGTTTTTCATCAAAAGGCATTCTTTCTCTAGCTTCTTTTGCAGCTTTTCTTGTAAATGCAAAATAACCTATCTTGTGTGTTGATACACCTTTTCTAACATAGGCTTTCGCTCTATTAATAAGTCGATACGTCTTACCAGTACCTGGTGGACCATAGAATTTAAATATCAAACAATGTCCTCCTTATCTTCAAACGTTAAAATTTCTTCAGGTGCTTTTTCTTTTTTAAATATATCTAAAGGAAGTTTTGCACATCTTATTGCAGGAAAATATTTACCGTTCTTATCCTTACCAGGATAGCGTTTCAATTGACTAAACTCTGCTTGAAAATATGTTTCCAACATATGAGATGTTCTTTGTTCATCTTTCTTCCATTCATTTCTTTTTAAGTCATCAAAGTATGGTTGAAATTTAAAATAAACATATCCCTCTTCTTCTAAAACTGCGCCTGTCATAAATGAGTTGTGACTTGTAGCTTGTACACCATTTAAATATTCTTTTGTAAGTTCAAATAATATTTCTCTAGGCGTGGTTCCTGATGCCGGTTTCAGTACATCCATATTAGACCACAAATCTTTTAGCATCCCGTTAAAGTCTTTTGATTTTATAGGCGGAGGTACCACTTCTATTTGAGCAGCTATCAAAGCTTTTAATTCTCTTTGTTCTATAATTTGTTTTACATTTTTCGCATGTATTGTAGCCACCTTACCATTAGGTCTTGATACATTGATGTAAAATTCAGGTTCGGGTTTGTAATCTATTTTGGTAAGTCCAGATAACATAGGCCATGATTCACTAAGTTGTGAAGCCACACCAAAAGGTCTTTTGATACATTCTATCTTAGAGCATTTTTTTGCAATAGGATCTAGATTACAAGTATGACCTGCTGTATCTTTCAACCATCCTTTTATCTTTGCTAATACTTTAGCATCTCCCCAGTCGTCGTCATAAAGAATATAATTTCTACCCGCTTCTAATACTTTCTTCTCCCAGTTATCTTTGTATTTCTTTTTAGCAAAGACCATATAATTAAATAAAAACCTATCTCTTTCATCAGGTAATTTTTCACCCTCACCTAATTCTTTTGTGATTGCTTGTAAGCAAGGAGGTCCATCTAAAAATTCTGTAGGCCCACCTGTAAGTTCCTTCTTTACTAAATCACCTGCAATTTTTTTTAATTGCTCTTTTGTTTGTAGATTCAAACCAATAATATTTATGAAGTCTTCATATTTTATTTCTTCTCCATTTGGCATTAAAGCAATACGTTCTTTTTTATTAAAGTAAGGTAAGTTAATAAAATTACCATTGATGGGTTTACCGTCTGCATTCTCTCCTAGTTTAGTTTGTTTAGGAAATATTTCTGTGTTTGCTGGCAGACCAAAAGAAAATAATAAGGTTTCTAAAAATTCTCTAATCTCACTTGCTTGTATCTTTGTTTTTGTAAATACATAAACATGAAGTCCACCACTTTTAGATTTGATGGGTACAACAGGTAAATCATTTTCTTCTATAATTTTTAGATATTTAGATGCATTGAAATTTTTATAATCAGGATCTATGTCTATGGCTCCAAATGATGCCATACCATCATCATCACAAGGCTGAATACCAATAGATTTTTTACCTTCTAAATGATCTTGATAATCTTGTTTTAGTACAGGAGAAGAAGACCAGCCATAGTCACCAGGCTTGAATTTAATCTTACCGGACTCTGGATCTTTGTAACCATTATCTATGTTGCAGAAACCATAGTTACGTTTTAACCCTGTAAAATATGTAATGAACTCTTCCATAATATGAAAAGGGGCGACCGAAGCCGCCCCAATCGATTACACAATATCCTGTGTAGACTGATTGTTCTTTTCGTATTTTGGTTTAGCTGATCCCTTAGCTACAGATTTCTGTAACTCTTGAGCAATCAAGTATACATCAGCATCTTCTTTTTTACTTACATCTAAATTTCTTGCTATAGATGGTTTGTAAACATGCCAACTTTTACTTCCAGCTGTTCTGCCTACAGTTTTTAAATTATAAACTGCAGCATATGAAGCTGGTTGATAAGGACCTTGATCATCTTTAAATCTAAGATTCTTAATCAGATTGTTAAGTTCTCTTGCTGGAGATAAGTTTGAAGATCTCATAGGCATAACACAAGGTCTCATCTCGTCATTGACAAGAGCCAACACATAAAAGTATGCAGTTTTTTCTACATAATTTCCGTTGGGTAACCTGTATCTACCATTTCTTTCTTCAACAGCATCTGCTGGTATCTCTAAATGAGTTCCAACAGGAGCAGAAGCACTATCGCCTCTCTCTTGCCATTCAGGATATCTTGTCTGTGCGTGAGCAATTAAGACATTGATACCATCTTTTTCTCCATCAATTAACTGACCAAGACTTGCTGCATATATCATTCCAGGTTTTGCACCTTCGACATATTTAGCATCTCTTGAATTACATTCAGGGGATAACTGATGTAGGATTTTCAGAATCGGTGTTGATACGTCATCTGATTTAATCTCTTCGGCTCCTTTACCGGAATCACCTCTAAGATTAATTGTAGATAGTGCACCTGCACTATTCTTCTTTTCTAGACTTTTTTCTGTTTTCACGTCTACTCCTTTGTTAGTTTATTAGTCTATTAGTTTACCTTTTAACTTCGTTTGATTTCCTTCAAACGTCCAAAATAGTTCGGATGGAACTTCTTTACCAGATTTTTTCCAATCTTCCAATACTACTTTTAGAGTAGCAGGGTGAACAGCCTCTTTTTGAGTCGGTTCATAGCCCTGCTCTTTTGCAAGGGTAGCATACGCCATTGCCTTGTTGTCTTCGCCCTGGCCAAAGGTAACGATAATATTGTTTTTAACAATATCACCTAAGCCATTGTTTCGAAGCCATTGATGTGCCTCAGCTTTTTTGTCTGCTTTTATAGTGGCACTAAAAATATCTTTGATGGATACTTCAGATCCATCTGCTAGTTTTAAAGTTTTTAAGTTCATATCCATCATCATTTTCGGAATGACGATATTACTAAAATTCTTTTCTTGTTCTTTTAATTCTTTAATTTGTTTTTCTTTAAGTTCGATTGAAGCTTTTACAGTTTTTAATTTCTCTAATTCTTCCGATAACTTTTTAGGATCTATTACGTCTGATTGATCAGGCGCATCTTCTCTTAAATTAATTGTCATATTTCCTCGCTTTCATGCAAAGTAATATAATGATTATTTTTCTAAAGTCAAGTTTATTTTTGATGGAGATTAATTTCTATTGTGTAATAAGTTTTTTCTTGTCTATCCCATTTTAGAAATTTATATTTACCGCCTGTAATATCAGAAACTATTGAACACGCTACACCAATTATGGCAGGATCTCCTGTTAATAATAAATAATCATTTGGTGTGTAGTTTTTTAGAAGCATTCTAAGTTTCATTATTAGTGGTCCGGGTGAAAAAACAATTTGTGAAAACTCTGGAAGCAATGACACAATTTCGCCATATTGTTGTGCACCAAGTACATTGTACTTAGGCATTCCTTTTGATGTTCCTGGTATTTCTTGTATTAAATATACTTTAGGTCTAGTACCTGCTGACTTTAGTTGTGCATAATCATTCATAGTTTTACTTTCTTGACATTAAATTCTAATTACTATATACGTCTTTTCAGAAAGAAAAGCAAATATGTTTTACAAATTTAAAACGAAGCCATTTGAGCATCAACTCAAAGCATTAAAAATGTCTTGGGATAAAGAAAATTTTGCCTATTTTATGGAGATGGGTACAGGTAAATCTAAAGTCCTTATTGATAATATTTCTATGCTTTATGACAAAGGTAAAATCAATGGAGCTTTAATTATTGCTCCTAAAGGTGTGTATAAAAACTGGGCAGACTCTGAAATACCTACACATATGGCTGACCATATAGAAAAAAAGGTTGTTCTTTGGAGAACATCAGAAACATCAGCTAAATATAAAAAAGAATTAGCTTCATTGTTTAGTACAGGTACAGATTTTCATGTTTTAATTATGAATGTGGAAGCTTTTTCTAGTGATAAAGGAACAGCTTTTGCTAAGAAATTTTTATCCTGTCATAAGACTATGATAGCTATAGATGAATCTACTTCGATTAAAACACATACGGCTAAGAGAACTAAAAATATTAACTCTTTAAGACCTCTTACAAAATACAGAAGAATACTTACAGGTTCTCCTGTAACTAAATCACCATTAGATTTATTTTCACAATGTTTTTTTCTAGACCCTGAATTATTAGGACATGGTTCTTTTTATACTTTTAGAGCTAGATATGCTGTGATGAGAAAAATTAATGTATCAGGTAGATCTGTAGAAATTGTAGTAGGCTATATTAATCTTGGTGAATTATCAGAAAGACTAAAACCTTTTTCTTATAGATGTTTGAAAGATGATTGTTTAGATTTACCTAAGAAAACATTTACAAGACGTACAATAGAACTTACACCTGATCAAAATAAAGTTTATAAACAAATGAAGCAAGAAGCTTTAGCGTTTTTAAATGGTAAGATGGTATCTACTAACACTGTTATTGTTCAATTAATGAGATTACATCAAATTACTTGTGGTCATTTTACATCTGATGATGGAGATATACAAAATCTAAAAAATAATCGTATCACTGAACTTATGAATATTCTTGAAGAGATGGAAGGCAAAGCTGTGATATGGGCACATTACAGACACGACATAGATATTATAGTTAAAACCATTGAAAAAAAATATCCTGGTTCTACTGCTACTTATTTTGGTGACACGTCTACAGATGATAGACAAAAAGCTATTAAAGATATTCAAGACCCTGAAAGTCCTGTTAGATTTTTAATTGGTACACCACAGACAGGTGGTTATGGTATTACGCTTACAGGCGCATCAACTATGATTTATTATTCTAATGGTTATGATCTTGAAAAGAGACAACAGTCCGAAGCGAGGATAGATAGAATAGGTCAAGAAAAACCTATGACTTATATTGACATTATTGCGGAAGACACAATAGACGATAAAATCGTATTAGCCCTCCGCAAGAAAGTGAACATCGCCACAGAAATTATGGGCGAAGAACTTAAAGCCTGGATTTAATCAACCTTAAGCTTTTTTATTTTTTTCTCTCTTATGTTTTTTAGAGAAATACTTAACATACCATTTTCAAATTTTGCTTTTTCACATTGAAGATGATCTGATACTTGCATTTTTTTTATAAAATGTCTTTTAGCAATACCTTTTCTTACATAGTTTTTAGGAGAATCTTCTTTTGATCCACCTTCTACCGTAAGTATATTGCTATCCACAGTAACACTAATACTGTCTTTGCTGTATCCAGCTAAAGCCATTTCTAAAACGTAATTTTTATCATCAACTTTTATTACATCAAAATGTGGATATGGCGCTGTATTTTGATTAAAGTATTCCAGACTTCGGAACACACTATCAAAACCAACACTATAATTTAGGAAATCTCTTAATCTATCACTATACATTTTAACCTCCTCGTTAGACTGTTAATAGTAAATAGGCCCTCCTAAAAGCGACCTAAGGTTAATATAAGTATAATTATAGTTTTTGCAAGAGCACTAAAATAACACCACCCATACCTGTGATGACTGCTCCCATAGATACTAATAATATTCTTTCTACTCTTGTAATTTGATTTTCTAATGCTTGAATCTTGTCGTGAGTTTGTTTCTGCATTATTCTGCAAAGTTTTTCGTGTGAGTCTATTCGTTGTAATGCGTTGTCTTTAGACATTAAAAACTACCCATCTCTGCAGCTGTTCCTGAGCCACCCATAAAATCAGAGTCTTGTGCAAAATCAGATTGATATCCACCGGTGCCTGATTCTATATTACTCTGTTGCATTGCACTTGCTGCAGATTGTCTTGCAGCTTCTTCTCTTCTTTGTTGTTCTTGTAATTTAGCTAAATTATTAAGTCCAATTTTTAAACCTGCATCTCTTCTTTCAATCATGTTTCTTATACGTGCATCTCTTCTTCTTGAAGACCTTGCAGGGTCACTGTAATAACCACCCGCTGCATTTAATTTATCAAGTTGTTCAGCACTATACATTCTTCCAAACTCATCTACTGTTGCTGCACCAGCTCCAATGTAAGGAGCATTAAATAAATCTCCACCTTTTATTCCACCATAAACAAGACCTGCTAATGCAAGAGGTAATCCTCCAATCATAGCGCCTGCGTTTGCTAATGCTTGTGAAGCAATTGATCTACCCGCTATGTCTTTACCATAATCTTTAAGCGTGCTTAGTATTCCATCCATTCTTGGCATTCCATCCATTCTTGAATAAGGCTGTATGTCATATAATCTACCCATTTCTTCATCAAGATCATTACTAGTTGGATATATAACTTCAGGTTCTGAAGTAGGTATAGCATTATAGATTCCAAGCCTAGGATCTCCTGCTCTTATCATTCCAAATTCTCTGCTATAGGGTTGTGCCATTATGCTAATCCTCTTTGTCTAAGTCTGATCATTTTTTCCTCATCTGATAATAAAGCAGTTTCACTTGGTGTCAAGCCACTTTGCATGACTCCTGGTGCCTGAGGCCTGCTACCAACAACTTGAGGACTTGGCATAGCTTGCTCTGGTAAAGGAGGTGTGTTTATTTCAGGTAAAGAAGATGTTTTTTGAACTGGTGTTGTTTCATCTACTGTATTCATACCTAGTTTTTCAGTTTCCTTAACTCCATATTTTTCTCTAAAATATTTATCTAATTCTTCATCATTTAAACCTAAAGGAGCATTCTTCCATTTATTTCTTATTTGAATTAATTGACCTCTTGGAAATATATCTTTGAAAGTAAGTTCAGGATAAGTTTCTTGAAGTTTTTTTAACGATTTCTTTAAAGGACTTGTTGTTTTTGTAGTAGGTAAATTAGTAGGTCTAAATTTGCCTCTGAATAAATAATTCATAGTCTTACTTCCAAACCCCTGTCTATCTTTAAATTGTTGTTTTATATATCTTTTAGTAAACATCTTCTCTGAAAGATTTAAAAAATCTTTTATTCTAGACATTTCTCTATATCTATTTCTTTGTTGTCTATCAAACTCTACTAAAATATTTTGAGGATTTTTATAAAGTTTTGTATTATCTAATATTTTTGATCTAGCATTACTATCTACATTTCTTAATCGCTCACTTAAATCACTAATTACATAGGTGTAACTTGTTTTTGGATTTTCTTTTTTATAACCTAGTCCTAAAAATAATTTTAATACTTTTTCAGTTGTATCGTATTGATCTCCTGCTCTATTTACTTCTCCATCCAATGAACTTAATAATTCTCCGGATTGTTTAAAAGTTGTAGGATTCATAGTCTGTAATAAATGAGAAAATATTTTTGCAAATATTACATCATTGTCATCATTTATGGGATCATATAATCTTTTACCTTTTAAAGTTTCACCACCTCGTCCCCCTATAGCTTTAGGAGCTACATCACCAATGGCTTCTGATAAAATTGAAGGAGTTATAAAAGGCTCAAACAGTTGTGTTAAAGCTCCATTTCTTTCTTCATCAAAATTATAAATCATTGCTTTAAAGAATCTGTCAAAAAAAGCATCATTGCTATCATCAGGATTAAACATTTCTCTTGAAAAAATTTGAAAAGCAGAAGTCGCACTTTCAAAAGGCTGCTCTTTACTCCAGTCTAAAGTTAAAAAACTACCATCTTTATCCATAGGACTTAATGCAATTAACTTAGCATTTTTTTGATACCAAGGAGATAAGAATCTTTGATACTCTATTAAAAATTCTTCGTCGATTCCTGATAGTTGAGAGGATATTCCACTTAACCCTTTATCAAAACCGTATAATACACTAGAGAAACCTAAAAATCTTCTACTACCCATTTGTCTTAAATAAGGATTACTTGATCCCATTTCTCTAGTTGAATAAGAAAGAATATTATAAATATTTCTAATGATTTCAGATTGAAACGCAATAAAGTTACCAAGAGGTAGTCGTCTCCATTCTTTTACAATTTGAGGTACCATAGAATAGTTAGGATATACATCTCTAGTATAACGAGCAGAAATTTCTTTTATTGCATCGCTATATGTTTTTAATGAACCATCTAATCTTTTAGGGTCCCACGTCTTTTTAAATACTTCTCTAAATTGTTGAGTAACTAAATCCTGCCAAGTAATAGTTTGATTATCTGAAATATTATTAGGAACTCTATGACCAGAAGCTCTGGCTTCTTTAGCTACAAGTCCTCTTACAGGTATAGCTGGAACTAATTGTGATTTAGTAAATTCATATCCATAAGCTTTCCATAAGTTATCAGCTGCTTGATAAAATTCTGTTGCTTTTCTAAAAATAGGATTCTGTGCTAAATATTTAAGCATGGCTTCTGTTGTTTTATATTTTCCAGTAGCAATATCTTTCATCACTGCTTCTACTTCTGCAGCAACTACAGAGTTGTCAAACACACCGTATTGTAAATATTCTTCTAACTTCTTCTTCATAACATTAGGATTGACAGTTCCTTTGCCCGTTACATCTTGAAACGCAATACGCATCGCATCAACTACACTAGCATTTCTACCCATATGTCCATTAATAAAAGAAAAAAACGCAGCAGTTTCTACGTTTCTCATTTGAGTCATTAAAGAAAGAACTGTTTTACTTAACTGTGATGTAACTTTTCCAGCTAAAAAAGTTTTATAAAGAGGAATTTTTAATAATAAATCTGTAACAAGTTGTTCGCCGTTTAAAGCGCCAGCCATTTCTGGAGTTGTATAATAAGGTAGTCTATTTCTACCTGATTTATATGTCCAAATATCACTAACATCTACATTCATTCTATTCTTAGCAATTTGGACAGGAACCAAAGATCTAGCGGCTTCTTTTTGAATTCCTAGTTTTGCAAAATCTTCAGGTGTTTTAAATAACCAACCATTTTTCAATCCCTGCTCAACCAATCTTCTTTGCACTTGTAAATGAGCTAATAGATTAGCTTGTTGAGAAACCGTATCTAAAATAATACTTCTAGGATCTTCTACTTTTCCTAAAAGTTTTTGTATTTCAACAGGTATGCTTTGATTTTTTTTAACTAAATTTGAAATGGGAGTTATAATTCCAGTAATAGCATTCATTCTTTTTACTGGACTTGTTCCTTCTTGTGCAACTTGAATAATTTCATCTACTTTTTGTGTAGCCAATCTTGAAAGTAATTGTTCTTTTTCGGCTGTCATTGTTCCTTTAAATTGTTTGTCACTATTTTTTATTAATCCTTTAAAGTAATCAACAGATTTATTAATAACATTTTGTTTAGGCTTATAAGATCCTCTAAATATTTCATAAGAATTTCTTAAATACTTACCAAAATTATCTACAAATTCTTTTTCAATTTCATCGCTTTTTACATAAGGTTTTAATTTTGTAGTTAAATCATCAATTGTTTTTCTTATATCTTTTGCAGGTGATCTCAAAATTTCAGGTAGTCCTTTTTCAGTTATTTTTTTCTGTAAAAATAATACAACATCATCCATATATTGTTTTGCAGCAACATTAGTTGATGATGAAAAAAGTCTATCTTTAAAACCTAAATTTAATAATTTATAAACTCTTTCTTCTAATTGTTTTAAACTAAGGTCTGCTGTTTTTTGATACTTACGAACTAAATCATCTGCTGAATTCATAAGATCTCTTGCTTCTGGAGTAAATGCTCCTCTAGTTCTAAAAGGTTTTAAAATAAATTTATCTGCAGCTCCCATAATTCTTTCTTTAAGAGGTCCAGCAGTTACGGAAAAGAATTGCCATTTTTCTAAAGGAGGTATACCTGCTTTAGTTGTTGCCCATGCTCCGCCTTTTTGTAAAGCTCTTACGGCTTGAGGAACACCTGTTTTTTCACTAGCTAATACTTTACTAACTGGATTAAGAACATAATCTCCTACTCCTCTAAATACAGGAGCAGCAATACCTTTAACCGCTCCCTTAACTACTGGAGCTACAGCTCTAAATCCTAAATTTAATCCTCCTACAAAAGCTGTACCATCTGCTGCAAATTTTAATTTATTCTTTAAAGTTTCAACTGCTTTTTCTCTTCCACTCAAACCTTTTGTATTTTTTACTTTTAAACTTTGAGATACATTAAAAGCGTCTCCTAAAATGGTCTTATCATTTTCATCTCCTCTTAATAAAGCTTCACCTACTCCATATCCAATAGCAGTGGGTATTCCCCAATAAGCTAATTTTTGTGCAACGGTAGAAGTATTTTTTATTTGACCATACTTATCTAAAACATATTTACCGGTTTTATCTTTTACAGGTCTCGTTTTATTTAATTTACTAACTACTTTTGTAGTAAAACCAGGTGCCATTTTACCTGCCACTCTTCCAAATAATCCAACAACTTTCTTTCCAGCAACAAGAGATAATCCAAATTGTGTTAAGTCTTCACTAAGCTGCTCTAAACCTTCTCTTGATTTATCTACTTCAGGCCATCTGTCTTCAAGATAAGTAAGAACATCACTATTTCCATCTGCTGCATCATAAACAGCAGCTACTCCTCTGGCTAAATTTCTAGCAGAACTTTCTAAAGCTATGGCAGCGCCTTTTTGAACTTTATACTTTTTAGTTCCTTCGTATTCTCTTTGTCTTTGCTGGCCAATTATATCTTGTCTTGTGCTAACATCATAACCTTCATCACCTTGTAATAAATTAATAGTTAATCTATTAACATCATCTTCAATTTCAGGGTTATTTTTAATATTATTTAAAAATTTAGTAGGATTATTAAGACCCGCAGAGCCTTGTTTTCTTGCTTCTTTTGTTGATCCATATCTTCTTAAATCATTAATGTATTCAAGAGCCGGTGTGGGGTCTTGTCTAAAAATATCTAGGTATCTTAAAACTTTATCTTTATCTTGTTCAGGTAAACTTTTTACGTATCTTCTTATTTCAGGATTAAGTGTTTTAGTATTATCTAAAGTTTGATCAAAAGTAACAACTTCATCTTTAACTTCAGGTTTAATTTCTTGGGGTTCTACGCTTTTTAAAGCGTCATTTATTAATTTTTGTACTTCTGCGTTTTGTCGTTCTTTTTCAAGATTTGGTAAAGTGTCTGCCATATCATATTACGTTGCTTCTGTACCCATTGGTAAAACAAGTTGAACACTGTATTTATTATTAAAATCAACCACATCATTTTGTGTTTCAATATTTGCAAAATCTGCAAATGCAGATTGATTATAATAAATTAAACTAACAATATCATCTGGAACTGTTGCAGGGATTCTATTTCTAAATTTTTCAAAAGACATATCTACTGAAGATTTTTCTTCTTTAGGAATAGTTATTTCTGTTTTAGGCTCCATTTCTTCTTCTTCTTGAGAAAGACCACCTATTGCTTTGTCTTTTCTCTCTCCAGATCTTATTTGATCCACTACACTTGTTGCCGCTGATATTGCTTCATCTATAGTATCATATACTTCACTCTTAACTAAACTATTTGCTAAATCAAGAATTTGATCTTGTCTAGAATCTCCAGGTATTAATATTTTTAATTTAGCCTGTTCAGCTTGTTGTTGTATTGAATCTCTTTGTTTCTCTAACTTTTGTTTAGCTTTAGCTAAAGGTGATCCTTCTTCCACATTTGCAAATTGTGGATCTTTTAAAGCTTGATTTATATTATCTAATTTTTGATTAAAAATTCCTTGTACAGCTTCTGCTTGTTGTAATTTAGCAAATTCTTTTTTTCTAGCTAAGGCTTCATCTCTTTTAAATTTATATTGTCCTTCTATAGCTTTAAGTCTTAATTGTCTTTGAAAAGCATTTTCTCTTGAAGCTTGATCTAAAGCTGCAGCTGTTGGTTTTTGGAAAGCTGTTGCTATTGAACCTAATGTTCCTTTTCCTGCACCTTCTCCTGAAACTAAACCTAAGCCTCCTTGAATTAACAAGTTTGCTAAAGCGTCTGATCCAGTTGGTCCTGCAAATTTTTTGTATGCTGCAGCTTCTTCTTCCGCAGCTCTAACTAAATCACCATTATCATAATTTTGTCTAGGTTTAATTCCTGTCATAATACCACTCATGACTTCACCACCTTTTCTAAACATAGGTCTTTTTAATATTCTACTCATTAATTATTACCTTGATATAATCTATATATTCCAGCTAATGTTGAACCTACACCTAAGGCAGTAGATAATGGAGAAGCTGATGGTGTAACTTGCGTTTGTGTTTGACCAGGGTATCCAGAGATAAGTCCCATGATGCCTGATCCATAAGTCTGTGCTGCTTCTAAAGGTTGGTAAGCTTGTCTTTGAGCTAATTGTTGCTGTGCTTGTAACTGTGCTTGTGATTGTGCTTGTTGTTGAGCACCTAAAGATGATAATGCACCAATCTGTTGACCTAACAATGCAGGAGCTGCTTGAGCTAATCCCATTTGTTGTTGATATTGTTGAGCTGCTAAACCTTGTGCTTGACTAAAACCTTGTTGTAATAATTGAGCTTGTAACGCTGCTCTGTTTCTATCTGATGCTGATTGATACTCTGCTCTTTGTACACCTTCTCTACCACCACCAAAAGCTCCAGCGCCGATAGCTTGAGCTGCTAATCCTGGTAAACCTTTTTGTGCTTGAACATCGTATTCTGCTAATGTGGTATCAATAATATCTTGTTGATACGGAGACATATAAGCTTGGTAAGCTGTGGGTCCTGTTGCGGCTCCTGCAGCTGTTAAAAAAGGTTCATAACCTCCAAGTCCAGTTGCTAATCCTTCAGCTTGTGTTTGTAAGGCACCTGGTTGTGCAACAAATTGTGGGCCTAAAATTGTAGATAGATCAATATCTTTAACTCCACCAACTGCTTTTTGTAAATCTGTTAAATAAGTTTTACCTGCTGCTTCGATAAATTCTGCTGGGGCTTGTCTTACTGTTGATACTTCTGCCATTATACCCTCACTACTTTGTTTTCATATTTTTTCATATCATCATACATTCTTTGTGCACCTAATTCAATGTCGCCATCTCCAGCCCCTCTTACGGCATCAGCTGTAAATACAAATTCATTATTAGATAACATTGCTGGAATGTCGTCTGCTTTTTCTTTTACACCAACTGGTGGTATAAATCCACCACTTTTTCTTAAATCTAATTCTTTTACACCGGCTTTATTAATCCTTTTAGGTAGTCCCATGATGCCTGAGGCCTGATCCACTTTTTCATCGGTACCCATAGCATACTTCATTCTACCGCCTTTGGCTTTTTTATCTTTTATAAGCTTAACAGGATCAGTCATAGGGTCTTCTATAAAAGGACCTCCACTTAAAACAATTCCAAAAGCATCATCTACTGATATACCTTTTTCTTTTGCTAATTCTTTAGCTCTTTGTAATTGAGCATCAAGATTAAAATCATTTAAATCTACAATAGTTTCTTTTGTTTCTTTAATTTCAGGAAGACCTCTTTGTCTTTCGTTAAAAACTTCTTTAGCTCTTTTCATAAACTCATCTGATAATCCACCTGCAAAACCTATTCTACCACCTTTTGCATAACCACCTTGTCCAGCTGTATATTCAGATACATCTTTTTCAACTTGTTGAGCAATAGCTGCTTCATCTATCTCTCCGTCTGGAGTTGTAAATGAACGAAGGTTTCTATATCCTTCAGTTAAATAACTTTTTAATGATTCAACATTTCTAGTAGCAGCAATAGCTGACTCATCACCTTGTTCGGCTTTAGCAGCTAATCCACCTAATAAAGATGCAGCTCCTATACCTAATCCTATTTTATCTCCTAAAACTTTTTTGCCTATTTTACTACTTGTGATTCCTGAAAATTTATCACCGAGAAAAGAAAAAGGTGACATGGCTCTAGACTTTAATAATTCTGAACTAAACTGTCCTCCAAAACCTCCACCTAAACCATAGATACCTGCTCCTACTAAAGCAGCTTTACCTATGTCAGAACTTACAACATCTTTAACAGCTCCAACTGCTTTTTTACCTAAATCTTTTATATCATCAACTATTCCAAAACCTATTCGACTACCCATATCATAACCTTTGTAGTCACCACCACCAATACCTTCTTTTGAAAGGCTCATGATTCCACCGCCCATGTATAATTGTCTGTTCATCTGTCCTCTTGATATTGGCATAATTTAAATTAAGTTCTTAGTAAGCAGGGGAAACCTGTAATCCCATACTTTACTTGGTTTTTCCAAATAAATCAAGGCTTGGCATAATAACTTTAACATCTCTTCTAATGTCTTGTTCTGGAACGTTTTTAGCCTTCCATTCTTGATCATCCTTATATACTTCGCCTGTTTTTAAGTTAGAAATGGTCTCTATTATCTTTTCTGGTTTTAATGTTTGCATCATTTCCTATGTTCTATCAAACTCTAATATTGCAACTGTACCTTCAAAAATATCAGCTGTGGCTGCTTGTAATTGTAATTTGTCGCTTTCTTCTAATATAACAGTGCCATCTGCTATAGATTTTGAGTTACCACTATTAACCGTATGCTCTGCAAACTGAAAACTAGTTGTTGCAGAATTATCATATATAAAAGCTTTTATCTCTACATTACCTGCTCCTACATTAGCTGTATGTATATTTTGTACAATAGCTCTTGAGTTAGAAGGACAAGTATAAATGTCCGTTTTATTAGTTGAGTTTAAATCAAATTGTGCGTTCTTATATCTATTCGCCACTACTTCCCCCTGTACTAAACCATGTTAATCTTTGTGTTTCTTCTCTTAAATCTTGTTGAAAGGTAGAATTTAATTTTTGTACTAATCCATCAAGATCTCTAATCAATGCATCAGCTACTGGTTGACTGTATTCTTTACTAGGTCTTGTGA
>Ga0196889_1000184_pt1 | contig 20396 bp, 33 predicted proteins | sample VirMetDEL_Nov_12_FD_166415 | JGI IMG/M metagenome (GOLD analysis project Ga0196889, IMG submission 166415) | Aqueous microbial communities from the Delaware River and Bay under freshwater to marine salinity gradient to study organic matter... | ecosystem: Environmental > Aquatic > Marine >...
GGTACAACCTTTGGAAGAAGCAGGACATACTGTCTTATTGCTTACTGGACGTAATGACATTGAAGTTACTTTAAATTTAGTACATGACGTTGGAGCTGAAAATTACATATTAGGTAAAATTGAAGCATTTAAGCCAGACATGGTTATTAACGCGCTCACTTCAATAGTATTACCTCTTTCAGATAGTTATATTTATGTGGGTAACACTGAACTTAGCGCAAAGTTAGAAACTCACAAATGGGAAACACGAACAAAGGCGGGCGAATTAGGTTGGTCTTTACCTACTCTTTTAGAAGAGTGTAAAATGAATGCAATATCGGACTATAATGATACTGTGTATGTAAAACCTAAAAATGATGTTCAAAGATTTACTCAAATTTATAAAATACCAACTTCTTTAGAGCGCACAACGCATGATATAACTGAAAGTGCAAGTACTGTTTGGAATCAAATAGCAACTGCCGAAGGCCTTGGTAATACTGATTGTTATGTAGAAGCTAGCGTAGATTATTCAGTTGAAGCGTGGTGTTTCTTTACAATATCTAATGGTTCATATTCTATTATTAGAACATTAGGATGTACAGGTTTTGGTAACGATAAACTACCAACTAGTAATGGTGATTGGACTAGCGAAGATATTACATTATTAGATCTTACAGATTCTCAAGATGCAGCATTTAGATCTAAATGTAATACATGGTTGGATTATGCAGTAACTCTTGGCGGTAACTACGAAGGAACATTAGGTGGAGCAATTACTGATGACAATACAGTAGTTTGGTTCGAACAAAACAGTAGACCCGGAACATATAATAATGGTATGTTACCTGGGACTATACAAGATTGGATTGATGGTTTAACAATTGATTCAACAAAATCTATAAATCAAATTTCAGCAGCAACAATTAGATCTGCAAAAGGTTATGGTTAATAATTAAAGGAAAGAATATGAATATTGAACAATTAAGAGAAACACTAACAATTGATGAGGGTAAAGTCAATGAAATTTATGAAGACCATTTGGGCTACGCAACTTTCGGAATTGGCCATTTGGTCCTCGAATCAGATCCAGAGCATGGAATGTCTGTGGGAACTCCAGTATCAGAAGATCGAACAATCGAATGCTTTGAGCACGACGTACAATCAGTACTTAAAGACTGTAAAATATTGCACGAAGGATGGGATGATTATCCTGAAGAAGCTAAGCAAGTAATTGCTAATATGATGTTTAATATGGGTAGAACAAGACTAAGTAAATTTAAGAATCATAATGCAGCTTTGCAGTGTGGTGATTGGAAAAAAGCTGCTATTGAAGGAAGAGATTCTAGATGGCATAAACAAGTAACAAACAGAGCGGAACGATTAATGATCCGTTTAGAAAACATTTAATTAGGAGAACAAAATGAAAATTAAATTACTAGGCAGTCAAGGCAACTTAACAACTGCAACTTCTCTAGGATATGCTACTCTAGTACGAGTTTATAATAGTGGCGATGCTGATTTACTATTAACACAAAAAGAGGGTGCTACAATTATTGGTACCATGACTATTCCAAGTAAAGGTATTGAGCTTATTAGAAAAATGCCATCTGAAACTTTAGAAGGCGGAGCTTTACTTTTAGTTGTCAGTATAGCTAAAATTTAGTTTATTAACTAGAGGAAATATTATGCGTATATCATATAACAGCGTTGGATTGCTATTGCTATGGACTATCATGTTAAGTGCACCGACTGTGCATGCACAAGAAGTATTAATAGATGATACTATTACAACAGATTCTACTACACGAAGTACTGTTGATTCTAATTCTACTAGCACAACTACTTTGAAGTCGCCACCAGCGTCTGCAATATCTCCAACCATTAATACGTCGAATTCTGATCTTTGTACATTTGGTGTTGCTGGAGCTATTCAAACTCAAATCTTGGGTATATCTACAGGGACTCAGGTAACTGATGATAACTGTGAAAGGTTAAAGCTTTCTAAAACATTATATGATATGGGTATGAAAGTTGCTGCTGTTTCTACTATGTGTCAAGACGAACGAGTTTTTAATGCCATGATGATGGCTGGAACTCCATGTCCTTATGATGGAATGATTGGTGCCGACGCTAAAGCTGCGTGGGAAGTAAATGCCGAGGAGAAACCAGATGCTGAAAAAGAAAAAGAAGGAATGGAAGATGGTACTAAGACATTGTTGGGTGGCGCTGGCGTTGCTAGCTTACTCCTCTTACTCCTACTCTAACGACGAAACAGTATTTGGTTCAACCGGAAATGCTGCTTCTGCTGGTTATAGTTGGGTTATGTCTAACATATTACCACAACAAGCAGGTTTAGCTGTTAATGGTATAATCTATCGTTACACAACAGTTAAAAATGCTGATGATGCTATGGTAGTTTCAGTACAGAATGAGAACGCGCTTGGCGATGGTTATATTTTTAGAGAAGTTGATGATTGGACGGGTATTCCGGGTAATACTATAAATAAAGTTATACCAGTTGATAATATTGACATATCGTATTGGGGACGTGGTTCTATAGATTGGACCGGTACTGGAAGCGTAGAAGATGCAACAGTCATATACACGTATCAATATGATACATGCTTTGATCCGCAATCTGATCCATCTTGTCCTGGATGGGATTCCGGAACTTACGCAATTGATATGGGAGTAGTTGAAGCTATAGACCCATTAGATGATGATATGATTCAGGATGAACTTGATCGGAAAGCTATGCTTGAAGATGAAGAGCAGGATGCAAAGGATAGCAAACAGATGAAAGAAGAAGTAGTACTTGAGGAAACATTAGAAAAGATTTTAGGCATTGTTAATACTACACTATTATCAATGGATTCGGTTAAAAGACATGACGAATTAAAAGCAATTAATTATATGCCTAAATCTTACTACGATACTATACCGGGTGGTAAGATCATAGACGTACCAATGTTAAATGATTCAGATCTACCAGAAAATAAAAACGCTTTACGTAATAATTTAGCGCAACAAATAAAGCACAAAGAGCTTGTCAACTTACAATACAAGTAGTGCTTAACGGGAGAACATAATGTTCATGAATAAAGTAAAAGTAAAAAATGCGCTTTCATTAATCGCTTTGTCTGTTGGTATTACATCAACTTTAGTATCAGCTGAAGACATACAGATTACAGGAAACGTTGCCTCTAAGTGTGTAGTTACAACCGATACTATTGGAGTGTTTGGTAACCCAACGCCTAGTATATTAAGTACTGCACAAACTGATGGTGGAGTTCAACCAATCATTCGTTATGATGTAATTCAAGCTGATTTCTATAAAGCTAGAATCATTGTTCCAAATAGTTTTTCTGAAAGCCCTTCGCTTGATGATGTGATTAACTGGACTGGTACTGTTGCTGTCGGCGAAGTGTCAGATGCTGGAATGTCAGCGTATGATACTAATAAGATTCAATATGAAAATGTAACAGAAATTGATTTAAGCGTAGCTGGTAGTACTTGGTTTATGGTTGATTCAGTTGCTACTTATGGATACGATAAAGCTTTACCAGCAGGTACATATAGAGCTGTTGTTAGCGCTGAATGTATTGCAAACTAATGATACAATTTATATTGATGTTTTTTGCGATTCTGAGTGGGTCTACCCTGGCCCACCAGTTTACTCCAACATATCCTGAACTATCTAGTTCTTATGTAAAAGGTGTATCGTCAACTAACATGCAATTATTTAATCGTAGAAACGATGCAAGTTACTATGAAATTGGTGTATTCGATATCGATTGGAATAAAGTACCCTTTGCTACACCAACTAAAATTATAAGAGTTGACTATCTAAAGACTGTAAAGTTTGATGTTTTTATCAGAAATAAAGATAAATCACGAGCAGTTTACGTATGCACAAAGTCTAAATTGATAGTTAACAGATCTGCGATAACTTCAGTTAGTTCAAGGATCTGTTCAAAATTTAGGTAAATAATATAATGAAAATTAAACTGATATTAACATTGCCATTATGTATGATGAATTTTGCTGTAGCCGATAGTAGTTCTTTAAATCTTAACATGCCTAATTCGCCACAGAGTTACCAGTCTGATCGTATTAGAGCAGACGGCGTAGAATGCTCTATGGCAATTGGTTCATCAACTAATGTTGAGTTTGGAGTTGTTGGTATTATTAATGAACAAGATCCATTTAATAATAATCAATTTGCTAATGATCTCAATAATTCATATGATCCAGGATTAGTAAAAGATGTTGGCGTATACGCCAAAATAACTATACCAATTGGCGCGCCAAAAGAGAGACTTAATTGCAATACTCTATATAAACTTGAGCTTGAAAAGAAGCGATTAGAGGTAATGAAGTTAAAACAAGAAATTGCGAATCTGAGAAATTTACAGTTCGAAAACGATGATTAGGAAATACAATGGCTGAATTCGAATTTGGTGGAATGACATTTAAAGGCGGCAAGATGATGATCATCTTGACTGCACTATCAACTCTGGGCGGAGCAACTTGGGCTGGATTTGAATTTTATAACGATTATAGAAACATGAAAGAAATCGTAGAGAATATCGATGTAGGATCTATTGATGCTCGCAATGACGTTATTGAATCTAAGCTTAATGACGCAATTGAATACACTCGTGATATCAAGTCTGGACTACGAGATGATATTATGGGTATTGAAAAACAAGCAGACCGTGTAGAAGACATGGTTCGTGATTCTGAAGAAAAGGTCAGAAATATGATAGATAAGGCCAATAGTAGATTCGACACAAAAAGAGATATGCTTCAATCTGACTACGACTTAAAGTCATCATCGCTGAGAAATGACTCAGACGCAAAAATAGAAGCGCTTGAAAAGCGACTGAACGACCAACTACAAAGAGCTTTAGATAATCCATTAGCTGATTAGTAGTCTCCATATTCCCCTACCTGGGACCGACCTGAGTATGTCACGAAACTGCTCATATATCCTATATACCCAAAAGTTATATGCTTATAACTAATTGATCTAAAAAGAAGTGAATTAAACGTTTACAAAGCTCCCAAAGTATAGTATAATATACCCCTATTAAATGATAAAGAAAGGAACCAATATGCCACATTTTAAAATATCAGGCCGGATCAAAAACAAAGCTAGGGTAGAAGAATATGTTAATACTCTTGCCAAAGAGCTTGGAATAGGACGTATGTGGTCAAAGATTATCTTTATTAAATTTAAAACAAAACTTGACAACGATGCTCAAGGACTCTGCTGGGGTGATACTAAGGAAGGTTATGCTGAAATAAACATATCACGTACCGGCAATGGTGAACCTATTCCATTCGAAACAATAATGCAAACATTAGCCCATGAAATGGTTCATGCTAAACAGTACATTCGTGGTGAGTTATGTGGTTACAGTATGGCATGGAAAGGACGTAAACCTCGCAACTACAAGTATGAAAATGCTCCTTGGGAAAAAGAAGCTTATGGTCGTGAAGAAGGGTTATATTTGAGGTGCTGGTTATGAGTTACTATGTAGCAAAGTTTAGTTCTCATTGGGAGGATTGGGAAAGGTATAGTGTTAACTTTGATACACTAGAAGAAGCTGAGTATCGGTACCAGAAGTGGGCGGAGGCGACCGATTATGATGTCAATGCCCGATGGGCTCTTATTCATGTAATAGAGCAAACTAATGGTTATAAGCATATAACTAAATGATCTAAAAAAAGTGAATTATTTTCACTTAGGTCGTTTACAATGCTCCCAGACTATGATACAATATACCTATATTAAATAATGCTGAAAAGGAAATATACTATGAAAAAATCAATCTTAAATGCGATCAACTCCATCAGTTCTACTGAAGAAATGAACGAAGTAATTAATTTAATAAAGCTCAAGCAACGCCAGTTACGTGATGTTAAAGCTTTCTCAATTAAAGCTAGTCTTAATGTTGGTGATACTGTTAGCGTCAACGGTCGACACGGTAAGAGAACTGGAGTGATCGAAAAAATCAAAGTCAAAAAGGCAATTGTTAGAATCGATGGTGGCCTTTGGGATTGTCCTTTAACTCTTTTGGAGGCAGTATAATATGTCATTAAGTAAAACTGAAAAATTCACTGCAATTACATGGGGTTTGGCTGGAGCTATTTTAATTACACTCTGTGTAAATGCTGCTCAAACTGTTCTCGATCGACCAGATGTCCACTATAGTAACTCAACAGGAGAATGCGTAAGAGTTCTTAATTACGCTGAAAACGATCGTTATTCTTGTGATAACCTTCCTTCTAAATATAACAAAGTATGGGTACTTTAATATGATTATAACTCAAAAGACTTCTCCAGTAACTGGTGAAACCAACACTATGGCTATCAATGCCACTATCGATCAGGTAGAAGCGTGGCAAGGTGGTATGCTTATCCAAGAAGCTATGCCTTTAGCAACTGCTGATGAGAGGGAGTTTCTGATCTCAGGTTGTACTCCATCATGTTGGGATCAATTGGGTGGAGAAGAATAATCTTATAACTAATTGATCTAAATAAAAGTAAAATAAACGTTTACAAAGCGTTTAAAGTATGATATAATATACATATTAAATAATTAAGAAAGGCGATATAAATGGATAGAATGGCAATGATCAAAGCGGCGTCTAAAAAGATGCAAGAAGAAAAAGACTTTAAAAAGACTGTTAAGAAAGTCTATTCTCGTCCTAAGTACAAAGCTCCAAAATTAACAGCTTCAGTTAAAAAAGCTGGTCACCAGTCTCCTGGTAGTCTAGAATGCTTTAAAGAAGAAAACATGTACTACTCTGATAAGAACACTCAAGCATTCATTGCTGGTTCTGAAATGATGGATGCTTACAATGATCAAAAACAAGATTGGGATTAAGCTATGACTCAGTATACTGAAGAAGTTCAATCAATTATACGTAAGCAGCAAGTAGAAATGTGGGCTGCTCAATGTCAATACATCCTAGGTGAAAAGGGCTATATTGAAAAGGCTTATAATAGTGGATTAGTCACTCGTGAGTATAGGGATGGTACTATTGTAACAGTTGAAGAATCAAAGACTATGGCCACTCTATTACTAGAAGCACCAAGTAACCTTGACATGGACGATAATAAATATTGTAGGCCTATTTAAATGAACTATATTGGATCTATAAACTACACCCCATCGGGTCGTAAAAGAAAGAGTAAAGCTCTTAAGACAAGGCGTAAAACCCAGCAGGTATTTGTACCTCTCAAGGTCGAAAAGTCTTTAGCTGAACTTAGAATGGAAGAATTCAATGAAAAGTATAAATCTCACTCAGTAGATACTAAGTATCAATCAAGTGAAGATCAATCATGGAAAATCGAAGAATCGAAGAATTTCACAGTTGCTCCGGCGTTTAACAAAGGGGCTTATCAAGTAATTCCACAATCTGATGTGGAACACATAGGAAAGTAGCTATGGATATTTTAATTGATATATTTAGTGTATTGTTTGCATTAGCTTTATGTTGGATTGGTATTATGGGATCCATTATTGCAGAAGAAGATAAATGTGCTAGAAAGGCAGCACACAGAGCTGGTACACACGATTATTATGGAAATAAGCTATTAATAGGAGAAACCGATGACAAATAATATGTTACTTAGCGAGTTTAATGGCTCAGATAAATTTAAAAATCGTAAAGCTGAGGTACTACGTTCGTTTGGAGATAGTCCTACTTTTGGCATTCGAATGTATATTGATGGTGAATCACTAGGCATTGAATGGTACAAAGGAAAGGCTGAAGTTTATGCAGAAGATGCAGCTGATAACTATGTACGTGGCATCAAAAACTATGAAAGGGATTAGGTGAAATACTTGTTTACATTTGGTGTAAACTATGATATAATATATCTAACAAATTGAGGAACATATCATGGCAAGTAAAGCATTAGAAAAAGCTAGGACTAAAGGTCGTAAAAACCGAAGTTCTATTGATTCAATTAAGATGGGTCCTGAACCAGTCTTTAACAAAGGTGAAACTAAATCAAGTGTTAAGAATCGCCAAGGGTTATGGCTTAAAGGGGCAACATGGTACAATTACTATAATAAGCCTAAGGACTACATTGATGGAGTTTTAGCTTTTGCATCTGAAGTATACAAGTATGACAAAACTCAAATCAAAGCTCTTAAGAAGCTTAAGGACTGGGAGCTTACTCTTACACTAGGTAATGTAGCAAAGCTATGGCAACGTGGCTATGAATATACCAAGCCAGAAATCAAACGCTTTGGTTTAGAATTTAAAAGGATGTCCGAACAAGCTGATAAGATCGCTGATGTTGAAACTGCAGCTGTAGTTACGGCACCTAAGATATCAGTTCAAGATAGACAGCGTATTAAAGTTAATGATACCATAGGCAGCGATTGGGACGATATTGTTGAAGGATGGGTTGGTGGTACTTATAATCAAGAGATCGATGTGTTTAAATTGTTTAAGCAATATGATCTTAAAGGTTCATGTATCAATATGTTTAATGATATGGTACAAATTGAGTATCGCCCACTTAAAGATGCTTATGAAAATGCGTGTGAGCAAGCTGTTGAAGCTTATGGTCATATCACTAGACGTAAGCAGAACAAAATGCTTAAGTTAATGGAAGGTATCTTCAGTGATTTAGAGCAGTTAAAAACAGCTAATAAAGCTGCTAAAGTGCCAAAGGCTAAAAAGCCTAAGGCGTCTGATGTTCAAATCAAAGGTCTCAAATATCTAACAGATAGCATTGAATTTAAAGTAAGTTCAATTAATCCTATAATGATACCAGGCAAAGACGTATTGTTCATATACAATACTAAGTCGAGGAAATTGATTCAGTTGATTGCAAATTCAACAAAAGGGTTTGAAGTAAGCGGTACCACTATTAAAAACATCTGCGATAAAGAGTCTAGGGTTACTACCTTAAGAAAGCCAGATGAAATACTACCGCTTATTTTAAAGAAATCAATCAAGCAAATCGACAAGCTAGTTTGGGAATCTATTACTACTAAGATCAGTATACCCAATGGTAGAATAAATGACGATTGCATACTACTTAGGGTACTATGAATATAGATTTAGAACAAAAGATAATGACAAAGAAGCGGTTCTCAACTACCGTAGAACAACTAGTTGTGAAAGGTAATATGTCTTATATAGATGCAGCTACTTATATTATTGAAGAGAGGGGTATGGACTATAGTAATCTACGTAAACTATTGACAGACTCACTCAAAGATAAGATGGAAGTTGAAGCAATAAGACTTAATTTAATTAGAGGCAAAAAGGGTAATCAATTACCCATTTAGGAGAATATTATGAGTAACGTTATTATACCATCATCACCAGCAGATGTTAAGCGAATCAAAGACTGTATTATTGAAATTAGTAATGCTATGACTTTAATCCAAGCTCAAAAAGATTTTATCAAAGAAGCTGTAGAATCATGTTGTGAAGATGTTGAAATTGATAAGAAGCACTTGAAAAAGATGTCAACCATCTACTATAAGCAAAACCTATCTGAAATCCTAGGCGAGATCGAAGTTGTAGAAGCTTTGTACGAAGGAGTCATGGCTTAATAATGTTTGATTTTTTAACCGCGATAGTTAATGGGATTGTTAAACTAACAATTTGGTCTTTAATTGGCGCGGTTATTTTAACAATCTACTTGTCAGAATCAGGAGCTATACAATAATGGATCCATTTGAATCATATAAGTTATATAACGCGTTAAAGCTACACTTTGAGTCTGGATATGACGCTGTTAAATATAACTTTAAATCCAATGTAACTCAAAAGAGTTTTTTTAAACGACGAGATAAGTATTTCTTTGCCAAACTAGCAAAGAAACATGAAGGTGATCTAAAGGATTACTATGTCTCTAACTTTAAAATGGGTCTTAGTTACATTGGAGATATGATGGATGAAGATGGAGAACGCAATTACAGAGAGTTTAAGCGAATACGTGAAAGTATTCATAGGGTGTTTTCTATCGATATAAATAGATTACAAGAAGCGGATATACCCTTTGATCGATTGTTTCAATCTGTTGATGGACAACTACCCCCTCTTGTTAAACTATGGCTGCAAGAAGAGATTAGTCTAGAGACTGTTGTTATTCTTAATGCCATCTTTGGATTCATACCTAGAGAATCTGCAACGATAACAGACACTATTATGTGGCCTGATACCAAGCGGAAGATCGAAAAGTATAGTCCATTCGTAAACTTTAGTCGTAATAAATGTATAAGTTTATTACAAAAAACGTTTACAAACGCATGAAAATGTGTTATAATAGATCTATATTATGCATTATGTGAAATACAATAGAAACGACAATTTTGTCGTAATACAACGCAATACGGAGATATAAAATGTCATTTGCAAACCTAAAGAGCTCGCGAGGCTCGTCAATCGACAAACTCGTACAAGCAGCAGAATCTGTTAACTCTAAAACTGAATCAAAGAACTATGACGATGATCGTTTCTGGAAACCATCCCGCGATAAAGCTGGTAATGGTTATGCAGTGGTACGATTCTTACCTGCTAAAGAAGGCGAAGATCTTCCCTGGGTTCGTTATTGGGATCACGGATTTAAAGGTCCTAGCGGTCTTTGGTACATCGAAAATAGCCGAACTTCAATTGGACAAGATGATCCTGTTAGTGAATCAAATGGTTTACTATGGAACTCTGGTCGTGATGAGGATAAAGCATTAGCCCGTGATCGTAAGCGTAGGTTACATTATGTAAGTAATGTGCTAGTCGTATCTGATCCATCTAATCCTCAAAATGAAGGTAAGGTATTTGTATACAAGTTTGGTAAAAAGATCTTTGATAAAATCATGGATGTAATGCAACCACAATTTGCAGATGAACAACCAGTAAATCCATACGACTTCTGGGAAGGTGCTGACTTTAAGATTAAAATTCGTAAAGTCGAAGGTTGGGTAAACTATGATAAGTCAGAGTTTGCACAGGCTGCTCCTCTTATGGGTGGTGATGAAGAACAACTTGAAGGTGTATATAATAAACTACACTCTTTAAATGACTTCATTGACCCTAAGAACTATAAGTCATATGATGAACTTAAAGCTAAGATGAATAAGGTACTAGGCGTTGATGCTGGTCACATCTCTATGGATAATAATTCCATGATGCAATCAGCTCCAGTTGTTGAACAACCAACAATGGCAGCGACTGAATCTGTATCTATGAGTTCTAGTGATGAAGCTGAAGAGGATACTTTGTCCTACTTTGACAAGCTAGCTCAACAGGGCTAACTTAAATAGGCAACGGTGAAGTCTATAAGGATTGGGAGTAACCTGGTCGAAGAGCCATAACAAATATAATAATAAGAAAGAAGGATGTATATCCTTGTTGTAATCTTTAAAGGGACTCTTCGGAGTCCTTTTTTTTATTTCCTAGGATTATAATCCGGATTTCTTTTTCCTACTAATACTAATTCAGGTATCAGTTCTTTTTTGCCATTATTTTTTTCAACTTCAATAATATTACCCGTCTCAATCCATTTGGATGTCCAGTATACAACAGGACTACTATCCATAAGCATTTTGAAGAGTATCGTTAATTCTATTTTTAGGTTGACTATTGATTATAGTTGTGGTAACATTAGACTTCTTACTATTATCGGCCACAGCTACTGTACTACCTTGAGCCGCTGCTTGTGGCATTCTTAATTCTATATTTTCAGCTGATATAGTGATGATCTTATTACCAGATTGAGACTCTTCAGCTTGCATTTGAGAACCTGAACCAGATTGTAATTGTAATACATCACGTACTCTATTAATATTACTAACAGCTTTATCAACATCACCTGTAAGATTAGCAAGACCATCAGTTTCAAAGTTTGTACCTTTGGTCAATTTACCACCCTGTAATACAGTTTCTAAGAGCTTGGTATATTCTACCATTTCTTCAATTGCATCATCCATATCAATTGATATATCACCCATCGTACTCATTCTTTCAAATACATCAGCAAACGCACTAAATGCATTTGCACCAGCAGTAATAGTATCTGCCTTTTCGCCTACTTCTATAGCTTGTTCTACAGGACTCTTAGATCCAGTAAAGAATCCAACAATAGAAGACCCTAGGTCAGCAAGAGCATTGACACCTTTACCTGCACCAAATGCAGTTAGACCAGCACCTAGGGCAGCAAGAGATCCAGTAGCCGCTAGTGTTCTTTCTATATCAGCGCTATCGCCAATAGTTAATAGTGTATCGACTTCGCGTTTAATATCTTCAGCAAAATTATCACCAGCTGTAAATTTAGTAAGAGCATCTGCAGCTCCAGCGCTGCCTTTACCTATTGCAAATGCAACTAAACCGGCTGATAGAGCTGTCATAGTTCCTACAAATCCACTAACATCGCCTTTAGCACCCGTATCAATTGATAGTAATGTTTCTACTTCTTTCTTAATATCAGCAGCAAAGTTATCGCCCTGAAATGTTGTTATTGCGTCACCAACACCAGATCCAGCTTTACCTATAGCAAACGCTGATAAGCCTATTCCTAGGCCTGTTAATGTAGCAACTAAACCGGCTGTATCTTTAGCTGATGCAGTATCTATTGATAATAGAGTCTCTACTTCTTTCTTAATGTTATCAGCGAAGTTGCCTTCACTAAATGATGATATTGCAGTACCAACACCGTCTGCAGCTTTACCTATACCAAATGCAGCCAGTCCAATTCCTAGACCAGTTAATGTTAAGCTTACAGCAGCAGCATTTCCACCCATGCCTGGTATATCACCAATAGATAATAATGTTTCTACGTTATCTTTAATATCTTGTGGCCAGTCGTTACCTTCAGAGAACTTAGCAACAGCTTTTGATGCGCCTTCGCCTATAGTAAATGCAGCTAAGCCAACGCCTAAAGCCAGCATTGTAGCAGAAACTGCTGCAACATTACCTACAGTCATTCTATCAGATTCAGCCATTGACAATAGATCATCAACGTTTTCTTTAATCTTTTTAGTGTCTAACTCTTCCATCTTGCCCATAGCATATGTAAGACCAGCTGCACCTATACCTACACCTGCAAGTAATGCGCCAGCGGCCATAGCAGCTCCGCCCATCATACCACCGAGCTTGCCCATCATACCAGGACCAGATTTACTATCCGACTTACCGTTATCGTTAACTACTATACCACCATCTAACGACGCTCTAATATCTTCGAATAAAGATAATCTTTCCATCTCTCCTTCTGCATCAGAAAGCCTATTAGCGTCCATAGCCTCAAAGAAGTTTTCAAATACTGTTGATATACTCTTATTGGTCTCAAGAGCAGATGTTTGCAGTTTCTTCATTTCCAATAAATGACGTCGTGTATTTCTACCATCACGTTCAATCTCAATGGTTGACTTATTATTAGCCGCCATTAAATCGATTAGTTCTTGAAATTGCCCTGTGTTATCATCTGCCATGAGTGTCTACCTTTATTTTTTGTTAAATGCCTGAGCCCCAAAGAATGCTGCAACAATACCAGCAACAGCTACAAAATATGTAGGTGCCATACTACCTAGAGTTGCTTGCGCTTGGTCTAGACCAGCTAATGATGCTAGTACTACAGCAAAAGGATACAGTAACATACCACCTAGCGCAAACCAAGCCATTGATCTTTGTGCATCTCGCATAGCATCTTGATCATCAAGCTCTTTACGTTTAAACTCAAGGTACATAGCTTCTTCTTCTTTGGATACCTTACCATCACCGTTGCTATCTGCTGGGTGATGTACTTTTGTTTCTTCTGTCATTATCGATTCCTCTGTTTCATTTTTCGATTTTCTTCTTCAATATATTGGTGTAATAGACTAACGTATATTTGCCTTTCCCATGGTAGCATATCTTCCAATTCTGTCAAGCTGTACTTATGATGTTGTACTAATGCAAAGTTTGTCTTATAATAATTGGTTAAGCTTTCGTGCGAAAGGCCTATGAAAAAAAACTTTGCAGACCCTTTAACTCAATCTCATTCTCTTCTTTGCATTGGTGACATATCAACTTAGTCTTATACTCTACAGCTGGAATGTCTTGAAAGAATTCTTGCACCTTTTTAAACTGTGCTGAATTTAAGTTGTCAATAAAATTAACTAATTCATCTTTACCCATTTCATCTCTATTGTATACTGCATCTGCATCAAATATACTTTCAATGCATTCCATTATTAGATCCATTAAACCTTCAACTGAGTTTAACTTTGTTGCATCAATGCTACCAAATGTCTTAACTGAAGGCCACTTCATTTTAAGACCTACTTCATCATTTATCATTACAACATTAGTTTTATCACTAATATTTGTCATCTTAACATTATTAACATTAACAACAAGTGGATTTAACGTATCGCACTTATCGCACTTAAGCTGTAATTCCATATCCTCACCAACTGATTTACCTCTTAGTTGTAAGAACAAATATTCTATATCAAATGTTGTTAGATCATCAATGTTTTCAATTGAATAACACGAACTAATAACATTCCGTACTGATTGTGCAATTTGTCCAGGGTCACTGGATTCTAATGCTATCATTAGGACCTTTTCTTCTTTTACTAAGTAAGGTCTCATATTTAGTTTTGCACCTGTTGACGGTAAATACACGTCATACATAGGTACGTTAATCTTGGGTAAAGCCATTCTATTCTCCTAATTATAAAAAATTATATTAAATCATATTAACCAAGAAGCGAATTGAGAACCGTTCCTGCTGTTGAGAACGCGGTATCCACAATATCTTCTGGTACGTAGTTTTCGTAACTCATTGTCACTGTCATTTTCTGAACGGTGTTTTCACTGTTGTTGTCCAGATTAATTGCACTGATTGTTGTAGGGAATGCACCCTCCAGTTTTACAGCATAAACTGGGATATTGTTTTGATCTAACTGTTGTATAACAATATCTGTAACGAAATCTTTTTTGTATCCTGCCCTATAATTTTCAACATCGAATATACCAGTAGACCACGCATCAAACATCTTTTTGATATAGTAATCATTAGTAAGAAGAAAGGTCATACTGATATCTTCATTGATAACCGAGTATGGGATCTTAATTGCTTGTCGTTCAGCAATATAGTCTATAGTACTAATTTGCCTACCAGGAAAGCTAACAGCTTCGCATAGTAATGCAATATCTCTTGGATCTGGTATAAGATTTTTTGGTGATCCACCACTAATAGCGTTCTTTGCAAGGTCACCAATCAAACTACCAATATCCTGATTAAGTAATGACCTAACACTGTTGGCTGTAGGAGGAGTAAAGAATATTTGAAAGCGATTTTGCATTGCAAGACCACCCTTCTTAGATATTACTGCTTTAAGGTTGTCTATACTGTTCATGATGCGTATTGTTTCCTTGAGTATCTCCAAACAGATTCGGCTTTAACACCTTTGAACTGTTCTGTTGGTAAGAATATTGCAATAGGCCATTCAGTCATAGGCACACGTACTATACGAGACTTAACATGGTCCATTAAGTAATGCTTAAAACATGGTGCAAATTCTTTATATTTTTTAGCGCCAACAATAGTTGCATAACGTAGTTTCTGCAATCGTGTAGTATCATTCATAGTCTTAGGTGCTAAGTCCATCATTGCATCTAAGAACCGAGCACGTACTCCTGGTGATAGATAGTGCAAGTTTAGTCCATAGAAACCACCCTTAGCAGGTTCAACCATAATCGTTAGAGGGAATCTATCGTAGTATGGTAATGTTGCCTTATGCTTAGGATCATAGAAATACATCATCATATCGCCAACTCTTGGCTTTGTTGTAGGTTCTAATGCTGTATCCTTAAGCAATGATCGTGGATTAGTATCACCCAACTTCTTAACGTTGCGCTTAAACCAGTTTTGAGCGTCCTTAGTCCTAGGTGTTATCCCAGCTCTAAATGCTTGCGATTGTAGTGTATCGAATAATGAATCAGCCATATAACTATTTATATCTTCCTATTGGTAGTTTACCAATTTATTTATAAGGCTTCTTCTTAGGAGACTCGTTAATCATCTTAACGCCGATATTTTTAAGAGTTACTTCGGTCCAAATTTGGAACTTCCAACCACGTGACTTAGCGTACTCTTGTGCATAGGTCCATTTAGACGTATTCTTTATATAAGCACTTACTTCGTTGAGATACTTTTTTGTTTTACGCTTAGGATTCTTAGGTGGTACAGTCTGTTTTGCAGGTTTGATTTCAACTAGGATGATGTCACCATTAGATTGTTCAATCATCATATCGATAAAGTATCTATGCCATCTACCATCAGTGTTGCACTTATATGGAATGACTACCTCTTCACTATTCCATCGTACTATAGCAGGATTACCATCGAACCAACGCATTGCATTACGTTCCCATAGTGATCTGTATTTAACCTTAGTAGGATCTCCAGCATACTTCTTTTTGTTCTTAACAGTGTATTTTCCAGAGTATGTAGACTTCCAAGCCATATAAATAGTTCTATAGTTATTAATGTATTAGTATTTATATAGGTAGACAAACACATGACAATCTTAACATTCCCTGAGACACTCAGGTCAAGAGTATCCGAAGATGGATTTCCACACGTATCTTTCTCAATGGCAAGAAAAGGAGTTCCTGAGTTCACTCAGATTCACTTGTTCGTCCCAGTGGGTATAGGATCTAATGACGGTATGAACTACGGGTCTGCTGAATTAGGCATTGGTGGTATGGTTGCAAATGCCGCAGTAAATGGTCAAAGCGTTACTGGAGCTGACGTGGCATCAGTAGGCATTAAAAACATAACAGGGGCCCTGGGTTCTGTTCCTGGCATTGGTGGATTTGCAAAATCAGCTGAACTGAAGAGTGGATTGATAGTTAATCCCTATACTGCAACGACATTCGAAGGAGTCAATGTAAGACAATTCGAATTTGCATTCAAGCTTGTACCTACATCAGCTTCAGAATCAGTAACAGCTCATGATATAGAGAATGCGTTTAGAAAGTACATGTATCCAAAGGATATAGGTGCAGGATCGTTAGAGTATCCACCTACGTTTCGTATCAAATTCATGGCTGGTGGTAAGGTCAATAAGTATATGCCAAGAATCATAGATACATATCTTACTGGAATGACAGCGAGCTATAATGCAACAGGTAATTCCTTTCATGCAAACGACGGTAAGCTCGGAGCTGCACCAGTAGAGATCGATCTTACGTTATCATTCCAAGAGGTACGTGCAATTACAAGAGATGATCTATATGGATCAGGTCTTAACTATATAGATGGATATGAATCAGCCGGTCATGTTGTTGGCGATTCTGCAGATAGCCTTAATCAGAATAAAGAAGTAAACGTATCTAATAGAGTAGGAGGATAATATGAGTTACTTTAGACAGTTTCCTAATCTACCTTATGATTTTGATCGTAATGGTATCAAACAGACAGTAGTCGATATCTATAGAAGTGCAAGACCACTCAAAGCATTCCTTGATGATCTTAATGCGTATAGCTTCTATGATATAAAGAATGGTGAAAGACCGGATATTGTGTCGCAACGCTTGTATGGTACTACTCAGTTCTATTGGACGTTCTTCGTTATTAATGATTTCCTTCATGACGGACTTGCTGCATGGCCGATGAGTCAAGAAAAGCTTCAAGCGTATATGGCACAAGAATTTGAGGGGGTAGTCATTACAACGAATCCCTATGTAGATGAGACAGGAGATCCAGGAGTGATATCATCATATCCTAATAGCTTAGCAGGACGATTTCAGTTAGGAGAAACAGTAACAGGTACGACGTCGAATGCAACAGGTATTGTAGTAAAGAAGAATCTAGATATGAATCAACTCGTCTTGCAATCTGTTGTAGGATCATTCATAGGATCTTCAGCTCCAGGACCATCTAATGCAACAGAATCTATAACAGGATCTGATTCAGACGATAGCGTTAATACATATGATGTCTATAAGTATATCGATGCACCCCATGACTACTATAGGACAGACGATCCAGATATGAGATTGCAAACAGTTGGGACATTCATTAATGGTGGACAGCCGAGCGGAGAACTTTCATATCATACGAATAGGAATCAACTCTTTACAAGTAACGAAGGCCGATCTAAGATAAGAGTAATAGATCCAAAGTATATAACAGACTTCGTAGAAAAATATGAGGCGATAATAAACAATGTCTAATACTAATAGTAAACTTGCTAATGGATCAGATGCTATAATACCATCATCGTACGAGTTACAAGAAGCAGTACTTACTTGTAGTAATGGAACAGAGTATAGTATAGGAGATCTTATAGCATCTCTCTCTATAGAAGAGTCTCTGTATAGTGGTAGTTTGCAAGGTGAGGTATCTATATTAGATGCTGCCCAACTGCTTGAAAAAGTGAAATGTGTGAGTGGGGAGGGACTACACCTAGTACTGAAGAGACGACTTCAAGATGGTCAACAGGACAAATACTCGCACAAATTCAGAATCGCAGAGATACATAGTTACGCTAAACTCAGTCCAGGTACAGCGACGTATGTATTCAGAGTAGTCTCAGAGCATGCCTATATCAGTCAGTCTAAGACTATATCTAAGCCGTTTAACAATGTACCAGGACAGTTAATAAAGAATATCTGTACAGATGAGTTGTCTATAGATGAGAAGAATCTTTCTATTAATACAGAGACTAAACAGACTATAGTAGGTGTATATCCACGTATGAGACCTATGTACCTTATTAATTGGTTAGTAAGGAGATCCTATGATAATGGTACACCGTTCTTCTTCTATGAGACTCTTGGTGATGGTATACATTTTAATTCTTATGAGAACATTGTTAATAAGGAATCCTATAGAGAGTATAAGTACGCTCCTAATATTAATACTATAGTTGGTAGTGAAGAGAACAATAAGTTACTTGCTCGGAAGGTATTAACGTTATCATCTGAGTTTAATATGAGTCAGTATATGAACATAGGTGCTGGAGCTTATTCATCTACATTACATACTATAGATATAGCAACTAAGTCATACGAGACACACAGTCACTCATACAGTGATAAAGACCTTAGACTCAATGCTAATGGAGTATTACCTAAGGGTAGTCAGATACAAGAGAGAGTACTCAATGAGCATAGTGATTCGACTAACTTTTATATCAGTCTTAACTCCCAAGCCGTATCAGGGGGGTCTAGTTACCATGCCCCAGCGAACACTGAGATACTTTCAGCGAATGCTTATATACAGAATATGGATACCTTGGAATTAAACGTTGAGATATACGGAGACTTTAATCTCTCTGTTGGTATGACTATAGATATTAATGTAGTTAAATCGGTGGAGGCTGGAGATGATAAGAGAGGTAAAGATTTGTTCTTATCTGGTAAGTATATAGTATCTTCTATACTACATGACTTTAAAGACGAGTATCGTATGAAGTTACTCTTAGTAAAGGATTCCTTTATAGAGTCATTAGATAATATACAGAAAAGAGATATTTAAGTTGAATTTAGTTCTGACAGAAACACATCAAAAAAATTTTTCCGCAGAAAAAATGAGTCGGAAAGGGAGTAATAATGAATAGAATGGATCAGTTTATAGGTGGTGGATTCACATGGTTTACCGGTGTAGTGGAAGATCGATTTGATCCTTTAGAAATGAACAGAGTTAAAGTACGATGCTTTGGATTTCATACAGAGAATAAAGGTACTATAGATGTCGACAACTTACCATGGGCTACAGTTATGTTACCTACTACGTCATCTGGTACTTCTGGTATAGGAGATACGCCTCACGGTTTAATGGAAGGTTCATGGGTAGTCGGTTTCTTTAGAGATGGTGTATCAGCTCAAGATCCTATTATCATGGGTACTATCGCTTCTCAAAATTCTCCTCGGTCCAAGTCATTAGGCTTTACGGGAGATCATTATCCTTTACAAGAATATCAGAATGAATCAGATATAAACTTCGCAGGTCGCCAGACTAAGTATTCCGCTTCTGATCAGATGGATATAAGAGCTCAAGGTTCCTCTCCATCCGATATTCAGATTGCGGTTCCTCCTAAAATTCCTTCTGTATCCGATAATAAGGCTGACGCATATTATGCTGAGAGTCCATGGAATGAATTACCTCCTATGAATGGTCATATACCTGATTATCCATATAATAAAGTAAATCAGTCAGAGTCAGGTCATGTTACAGAAATTGACGATACACCAGGTAATGAACGTACTCATCGTATGCATACATCAGGTTCTTATGAAGAGATTTATACAGACGGTACAAGACAGGTTAAAATAGTCGGTGATGACTATGAAGTAGTATTTAGTAATAAGAATATTCATATTAAAGGTAATTGTTCTATGACTGTTGATGGCGATTTAAGACAGATGGTCTATGGTAA
>Ga0196889_1000185_pt1 | contig 20396 bp, 13 predicted proteins | sample VirMetDEL_Nov_12_FD_166415 | JGI IMG/M metagenome (GOLD analysis project Ga0196889, IMG submission 166415) | Aqueous microbial communities from the Delaware River and Bay under freshwater to marine salinity gradient to study organic matter... | ecosystem: Environmental > Aquatic > Marine >...
CAACTGCTACAAACGAAATTACTCTTGGTAACGCAGCGGTTACAGCACTAAGAATACCTGGACTACAATCTGGTGCTAGCGACGGTGATGTTTTAACATTTGCTTCAGGTACAGGTTTAATTACTTTGCAAGCCGCTGGAGGCGGTGGTGCTTCAAGCTTAAATGGCTTAAGTGATTGTTTAGTTGATACAGATTCACTATATGTAGGAGAAGTACCTGCTGGACTAAGCGGTAATCCACAAGGAAACACTATTCTTGGTGTTGATGCGGGTAATTCAATGACTACTCAAACAAATAGCACTTTTATAGGTAATGAGGCTGGTAGTGGAATGACAAATTATTCAAATGCCACTGCAATAGGATTTCAATCATTAAAGGGTAATGGAGGTGGAAATTCTGTAGCAGTTGGATATAGAGCTGGTGTTAATTACTCTGGTTTATGGAGTGTGTTTATGGGTTATGATGCTGGTTTCAATGCAAGTTCTAACTATGTTGTAGCAATAGGAACAAATGCTATAAATAGTGCTTCTGGTGGTACTGGCTCAATAGGTATTGGTTATTATGCTGCAAAAACAAATACTGCTACTGGTCACATCTCAATAGGCTACGAAGCTGGTTTTTCACAAACTTCTGGGGTTAAAAATACTAACATTGGTTACAGAGCTGGGTATGCTCAAACTACTGGTTTTCACAATACTACATTAGGTTATGAAGCTGGAAAATCTTTAACTACAGGAGATAGAAATGTATTAATTGGAGCTGATGCTGGAATAAATATGACTGATGGTCAAAGAAATATAGTGATAGGTGATGATGCTGGAGATGCAATAACAAGTGGTCAAAGAAACATTTTACTAGGTTCACCAGCTGGTGGTGCTTTAACAGATGGTCAACAAAATATAGTACTTGGTACTTTTGCTTTAAATTCAGCAACAAGAGACACTGGAACTATAGGCATAGGTCATGGATGTTTACAAAATCAAAATGCTGGTTTTGTTTCTGGTTTTAACACTGTTGTTGGTCATTTTGCTGGTGGAAGTATAACAACTGGTCAAAATAATACTATAATTGGAAATGGTGCAGATTCATCGTCTGCGACTGTATCAAATGAAATTACTTTAGGTAATTCGTCTATATCAACTTTAAGATGTAAAGTAACAAGTATTACTGCTTTATCAGATAAAAGAGATAAAACTAATATAGAAGATTCTAATTACGGCTTAGAACTTGTTGAAAAATTAAAACCAGTAACATTTGATTGGAACACAAGAGACGGTGCTAAAGTTGGTGTTAAAGATTTAGGTTTTATAGCTCAAGATCTTCAAGAAGTAGATAATGATTACTTAAAATTAGTATACGAAAATAATCCTGAAAAACTTGAAGCTACATATGGTAGATTAATACCTGTTTTAGTAAAAGCAATACAAGATTTATCAGCAAAAGTAACAGCATTAGAAAATGCTTAATAATAAAAATAAATAAAAATGTACAGAAACGTAATTACATCAGAAAACACACCAGACAGCCACAAAGCGGTTATTGTAAATCAAGTAGATGGTCAATTAGCACAAGCTGCAGATTCAGATACTTCAGCAGAGCAATTACAGTGTCTTAAAGATCACTTTAAATGGTTATTATCAAATGACTTTTATAAAAACGAATGTAGCGCTGATCAAATTTCTGGTATGGAGTCATATTTACCATCTGATTATGCAGATGACTACGAAGATTTACCTGAATAGTAGATTTACTAAAACAGGTGTAACTATATAAATATAAAACAATTAACTTAAATTAAATCAAATGGCAAAAATTACAGAAGAAGAGTTAGAATTAATTAAAACTCAACAAGAAAAATTAAAAGTCGTATTAAACGATATTGGTATACTTGAAGCTCAAAAACACGGATTATTACACGAGATAGGTAATATTAATTCTGCAATTGAAGAACACAAGGTAGAATTAGAAAAGAAATACGGAGCTATTCAAGTTGACATAGAAACTGGTGAGTATACTGAAATAGAAAAACCAGAAGAAGCTGAAACTGAAACAGAAGAGTAATGGACTCTGTTATAAGAAAAATCAGTATTGGATCTGATTATAAAAACGATGCTATGCATTATTCTGTAGGACAACAAGTCTATGGAGGTCATGAAATAGCATATATTTTATTTGATGAATCTGATAATTCTTATAATATACATATAAAGAAAAACAACGAGGTATTGCCATGGAAGAAGTTTAACTCTAACATGGCTGTATCTGTTGAGTATGATTTAGAGTATTAATGAAGAGTCTATATGATTTTATCGTTGAACCAGTTGGCGATAAATACAGCAATACTGTTAATATAGGTGATAAAAAATTAGTTGTAAATACTAAAATAGAAAACTGGAAATTTGTTAATAGAGTTGCTAAGGTTATTGAAACACCAGCAGCTTTTTCTACGCCTATTAAGAAAGGTGCTTTAATAATCATACATCAAAATGTATTTAGAACATTTTATGATATGAGAGGTGAAAAGAAAAAAAGCAGATCTTATTTTAAAGATGATTATTATTTCTGCGCAGTTGACCAAATTTATTTATATAAAAATAAAAACAATTGGAAGACTATAAATAATAGATGCTTTGTAACACCTATAAAAAGCAAACAAGATCTAACGCTTGATAAAGAAGCAAACCTTATTGGTATATTAAAATATGGTAATAAGTCCTTAGAAGAGCTTAATATCAACCCAGGTGATCTTGTAGGATTTACTCCTAATAGTGAGTGGGAGTTTTTAGTCGATGATAAACGACTTTATTGTATGAAATCAAATGATATTGTAATTAAGTATGAATACCAAGGAGACGAAGAAGAATATAATCCAAGCTGGGCAGAGAGCAGTAGAAGAGTTGATCAAAGTAGCTAAAGAAGCTATTGTTGATTCAGATGATGATATATCAGCTGATAGACTTAAAAACGCTGCAGCTACAAAAAAGCTTGCTATATTCGATGCGTTTGAAATACTTAGTCGTATCGAAGAAGAAGAAAACTTATTAAACGAAAAACCAAAAGAAGTTAAAGAAGAAAGAACTTTTAAAGGTTTTGCAGAAGGTAGATCTAAGTAATGTACGAACAAAGTTTATATAAAGTTTTAAAAGACCATATTAAACCTAAAGTTCTTAAACGAATGAATAGGTATAGCAAATGGGAATATGGATACAATAAAGAACACGATATTGTTATAATAAGCAAAACAGGTAAAATAGGTGAAATATATGAAATACAAAACCTAAAAATAGCTTTACCTGTAGAAAATAAAATACATAAGTTTGAAACAGATAAATGGGAATACACACCGTATCCTAAAGTTTTAAAAAAAATTAAATCTGTTTTTGACTGGGAACAATATCCACTAGATTTTAAAGAAAAATGGTATGATTACATCGATGAGGAATTTAATAGAAGAGAGCAAGGTTTTTGGTTTTATAACAAAGGCAATGCTACTTATATTACTGGTACTCATTACATGTACTTGCAGTGGAGTAAAATTGATGTCGGTCAACCAGACTTCCGCGAATCGAACAGATTATTTTACATATTCTGGGAAGCTTGTAAGGCCGATCCTAGATCCTATGGAATGTGTTACCTTAAGAACAGACGTTCTGGGTTTTCCTTTATGGCGTCCGGGGAGTGCGTTAATATGGCAACAATATCAAGCGACTCTAGGTTTGGGATATTATCAAAGTCTGGTCCTGATGCCAAGAAGATGTTTACCGACAAGGTGGTACCGATATCGGTTAATTACCCCTTCTTTTTCAAACCAATACAGGACGGAATGGACCGTCCAAAGACAGAGCTCGCGTACAGAGTACCCGCAACAAAGTACACGCGTAAGAAACTCGAGACGAACCAGCAATTACAAGAGATCGACGGTCTCGACACCACGATCGATTGGAAAAACACGGGCGACAACTCGTACGACGGTGAGAAACTCAAACTCCTCGTCCACGATGAGAGCGGCAAGTGGGAACGTCCGACGAACATCCTCAACAACTGGAGGGTCACGAAAACCTGCTTACGATTAGGTAGTAGAATTATAGGTAAATGCATGATGGGTTCAACTAGTAACTCATTAGACAAAGGTGGTGATAACTTTAAAAAACTATATAATGACTCAGATGTTACACAACGAAACGCGAATGGACAAACTCGCTCTGGATTATATAGCTTGTTCATACCTATGGAATGGAATTACGAAGGATACATTGATTCTTATGGCATACCTGTCTTCCAAACACCAAACAAACCTATTGAAGGACCACAAGGTGAAATTATAGATTTAGGTGTAATAGAATATTGGGATAACGAAGTAGAAGGATTAAAGCAAGATCAAGATGCTTTAAATGAATTTTATAGACAGTTTCCACGCACTGAAAAGCATGCATTTAGAGATGAATCAAAAGAGTCTTTATTTAATTTAACTAAAATTTATGAGCAAATAGATTTTAATGAAGATTTAAGAAACTCTTTAAATTTAACACAAGGTAGTTTTCAGTGGGAAAACGCAGAACAAGATACAAAAGTTATATTTGTTCCTAATAAAAACGGAAGGTTTACTATTAGTTGGGTTCCTCCTGTTCATTTGCAAAACAAAAGATATAGAAAAAATAATACAAATTATCCTGGCAATGAGCATATAGGCGCTTTTGGATGTGACCCTTATGATATATCAGGAACTGTTGATAAAAGAGGTTCAAAAGGATCTTTACATGGTTTAACAAAGTTTTCTATGGAAGACGCACCACCTAATCATTTCTTTTTAGAATATATAGCTAGACCTCAAACAGCAGAGATATTTTTTGAAGATGTACTTATGGCCTGCGTATTTTATGGTATGCCTATATTAATTGAAAATAATAAACCAAGACTTTTATATTATTTAAAAAAACGTGGTTACAGAGGATTTTCAATGAACAGACCTGATAGAAAATATAATAAACTATCAATAACAGAAAGAGAGTTAGGTGGTATACCAAACTCAAGTGAAGATATAAAGCAAGCTCACGCTTCAGCAATAGAAACATATATAGAAACATTTGTAGGTTTAAAAGAAACTGGTTATGGTGATATGTATTTTCAAAAAACGTTAGAAGACTGGGCTAAATTTAATATTAATAATAGAACACGACACGATGCTTCTATTAGTTCTGGTTTAGCTTTAATGGCTTGTAATAAGCATAGGTATTCACCAGTAAATAAAACAAAATTACAACCTGTTGATTTAGGAATTAAAAGATATGACAATAGGGGAACTTCATCAAAAATTATAAGTTAAATGAATATATATACTAACTCAAATAGCGCTTTTCCTAGTCAAGTAGTAAGTGATGCTGAAAAAGCAAGTTGGGAATATGGCAGTCAAGTTGCTATGGCTATTGAATACGAGTGGTTTAGATCTGGAAGAGTTAACGGTAACAGATATTTAACAAACTGGAACAATTTTAACACTTTAAGACTTTACGCTAGAGGTGAACAACCCATACAAAAATATAAAGATGAATTATCAATTAATGGTGATTTATCTTATTTAAATTTAGACTGGAAACCAGTACCTATTTTATCAAAGTTTGTAGATATTGTAGTTAATGGTATATCGCAAAAAGCTTATGAAATAAAAGCTTATGCTCAAGATCCTAGTTCTGTTAAGAAAAGAACTTCATATGCTTCTAAGATGTATGAAGATATGTTAGCAAAAGAATATATTGAAAACATAAAAAATACATTAGGTATTGATTTATATCAAACACCAAATCCTGATGTAATACCTGAAACAGAAGAAGAGTTAGAGCTTCATATGCAATTAGGTTATAAACAAGCTATTGAAATAGCAGAAGAAGAAGCAATATCTTCTGTTATGGCTCAAAATAAATATAACTTAGTTAGAAGAAGATTAAATATGGATTTAGCAGTATGTGGTATTGCTGCTTGTAAAACTAATTTTAATACATCAAACGGTATAACGGTTGATTATGTAGATCCTGCATATATGGTTTATTCATATACTGAAGATCCTAATTTTGAAGATATATATTATGTTGGTGAAATAAAATCAATAACAATACCAGAACTTAAAAAAGAGTTTCCAGATATATCTGAAGAAGAATTAAAAAGAATACAAGCTATGCCAGGTAACAGACAGTATGTTACAGGCTGGGGTGGTTATGATGAAAATACTGTACAAGTTTTATATTTTGATTATAAAACATACCATAATCAAGTATTTAAAATAAAACAAACAGATCAAGGATTAATGAAAGCTATTGAAAAGCCAGACACGTTTAATCCACCAGAAAGCGATATGTTTGAAAGAGTATCTAGATCTATTGAAGTATTATACAGTGGTGCTAAAGTTTTAGGAACTGATACATTGTTAAAATGGGAACTTGCTGAAAATATGTCAAGACCATATGCTGATACAACAAAAGTTGAAATGAATTACTCTATATGTGCACCACGCATGTATAAAGGTAGAATTGATTCACTAGTTAGTAAATGTATTGGCTTTGCTGATATGATTCAAATAACACACTTAAAACTGCAGCAGGTTTTATCTCGTATGGTACCAGATGGTGTATATTTAGATATGGACGGTTTAGCTGAAGTTGATCTTGGTAATGGTACTAATTATAATCCTGCTGAAGCATTAAACATGTATTTCCAAACAGGTTCTATTGTTGGTAGATCACTTACGCAAGATGGTGAAATGAATAGAGGTAAAGTACCTATTCAAGAATTACAAAGCAGTAGTGGTGGTGCTAAAATACAAAGTTTAATTACTACGTACCAATATTATTTACAAATGATACGTGATGTGACCGGACTTAATGAAGCAAGAGACGGTAGCTTACCTGATCGTAATACATTAGTTGGATTACAAAAGTTAGCAGCCAATGCTTCAAATACAGCTACTAGACATATAAATCAATCAAGTTTATATATAACTCTTAGAATAGCTGAAAACATTGCTTTAAAAATAGCAGATGCTTTAGAGTTTCCATTAACTGCAGAGTCATTGAAAAACTCAATATCTGCTTTTAATGTTGAAACATTAAGACAAGTAGAAGATTTAAACTTACACGATTTTGGTATATTCTTAGAATTAGAACCAGATGAAGAAGAGCAAGCTAAATTAGAGTCTAATATTCAAGTTGCTTTACAAGCAGGTAATATTGATTTAGATGACGCTATAGATTTACGTCAAATAAAAAATATTAAACTTGCTAATCAAATGCTTAAAATTAAGCGTAAGAAAAAGCAAAAAGAAGACATGCTTGCGCAGCAGTCTAATATCCAAGCTCAAGCAGCAGCTCAAGCTGAAACAGCTGAAAAAACAGCTATGGCTGAAGTACAAAAACAAGAGGCAATATCTGGATCTAAAGTACAATACGAGCAAGCTAGAACTGAAATGGAAATTAAGAAAATGGAAGTTCAAGCACAACTTGACCAACAAAAAATGCAAATGCAACATCAGTTTGATATGCAATTAAAGCAAATGGAAACTCAAGTGCAAACGCAAAAAGAAACTGAAAAAGAAAATAGAAAAGACAAGCGTATAAAAATGGAAGGTACGCAACAAAGCGAAATGATAAGCCAAAGAAAAAATGATGGCTTACCAATAAACTTTGAACAACAGCAAGACGTTAACGCTTTTATGTAAACGTTTATTTAATTATTTAATTATATTATATTATGTCAGAAGTAAAAACAAATGAACCTGTTAAACAAGAAGGTGACTTTAAGTTAAAAACTAAAAAGAAAACACCTAAAAAATTAACCGAAACAAAGGATAATATTACGAAAGTAAATATTAATCCAAAAGAACCTTTAGTAGAGTTAGAAAGTAACGTTACTAAAGTAGAAATAAAAAAAGAAGACGATGCCATTCAAATCGGAGAAGCAAAAAAGGTATCTGTGGAAGAACCATCCGGAAATAGCGCAGAGGTGGGAGAACCTGTACAAGAGTCCAACGAGACTACTGAAGGGTTTTCTCCGATCCAAGAAATAACAGAAGCTGAAGTTAAAAAAGTTGAAGCTGACGTTAAAGAAGCTATAAGAGACGAAAAAGTATTAGGTAAACCATTACCTGAAAATATTGAAAAGCTAGTTGCTTTTATGGAAGAAACTGGTGGGACAATAGAAGATTATACTCGTTTAAATGCTGATTACAGTAATGTAGACGATAAAACTCTTATAAAAGAGTATTACAAAAAAAATAAACCTTATTTAGATAATTCAGACTTAGATCTTTTGTTAGAAGATTTTGATTATGATGAAGATATAGATGAGGAAAAAGATATTCGCAAGAAAAAGCTTGCGTTTAAAGAAGAAGTTGCAAAAGCCAAAAACTTTTTAGAGGAAACAAAGAGTAAATATTACGACGAAATCAAGTTGAGACCCGGCGTAACTCAGGAACAAAAAAAAGCTATGGATTTTTTCAATAGATACAACAAGCAGCAAGAACAAGCTGAGCAACAACATCAATTGTTTAAAGAAAATACTAAACAACTTTTTAGTGATGATTTCAAAGGTTTTGATATCAAAGTAGGTGAAAAGTTATATAAGTATAATATTCAAAACAAAGATAAAGTTGCAGAAAACCAATCAAATATTAACAACTTAATCGGGAAGTTCCTTGATGAAAAAGGTAATGTTAGTGACACGAGTGGTTATCACAAAGCTATGTATGCTGCTGAAAACGTAGATAAAATCGCAGCTCATTTTTATGAGCAAGGAAAAGCAGATGCAGTTAAAGAAGTTGTAAACAAATCAAAAAACCTAAGTGACACTAAAGCTAGAACTACTCAAAATGATGTGTTTATTAATGGATTTAAAGTTAAAGCTATTTCAGGCGCTGATTCTACAAAACTAAAAATTAAAACAAGAAAATTTAACTAATTAAAAATTATTAATTATGAGTTTAACTCCTCAATTTGGTAAAATTGTTCCATCTCAAAGTCAAGAGTTATTGAACAGTAATTACCTACAATTTGACAGTACTGCAGGTGGTGCGTATGATGCTGAAAAAACAAGCACTTTCGCGCAGCAGTATTTGCCTGAAATTTATGAACAAGAAGTAGAGCGTTATGGAAACAGAACGTTATCTGGATTCTTAAGAATGGTTGGCGCTGAAATGCCAATGACATCTGATCAAGTAATTTGGTCTGAGCAAAATAGATTACACATTGCATACAACGACTGTACTTTACCTACTAACTTAAGTATTAAAGTTAATACTGTAGCAGGTACAACAAACGTTATTTCACCTAGAGCTACTGTTGTTGTTTTAGACACAGTAACTGGAGCTGAAGAAAAATGTTTAGTAACTGATTCTAATACTACTTCTGGTGTTATCACTGTGCAGCCTTATACTCTTGCTAATTTAGGAACATTTACATCCGGTGCTTTAAAAGTATTTGTATATGGTTCTGAATATAAAAAAGGTGGCGATGTAACAAACGCTATTGCTGGTGCTAACACTGGCACTTCTTACGTTAGTGTTGAACCTACTTTTACTCAATTTGCTAACTCACCAATTATACTTAAAAGTAAGTATGTAGTATCAGGATCTGATATGGCTCAAATTGGATGGGTAGAAGTTGCGACTGAAGATGGTGCTTCTGGATATTTATGGTACTTAAAAGCTGAGTCTGAAACAAGACTACGTTTTGAAGATTACCTAGAAATGTCTATGGTAGAAGCTGAAAAAGCAACTGGTGCTGCTGCGGCTTCTGCACACGGTAGTGAAGGTTTGTTTGCCGCTATCAATGATCGTGGTAATGTACAAGTAGGATTTACAGCTGCTGCTGGACTTGACGACTTTGATGCTATCTTAAAAAACCTAGATACTCAAGGTGCTATTGAAGAAAACATGTTATTCTTACAAAGACAAACTGCTCTTGATTTTGATGACATGCTAGCTTCTATTTCTGGTGGTGCTGCTGGCGGTACTGCTTTTGGATTATTTGAAAACTCAGAAGAAATGGCTTTAAATCTTGGATTTAGCGGTTTCCGTAGAGGTTCTTATGATTTCTATAAAACTGATTGGAAATACTTAAACGATGCTTCAACTCGTGGCGCTATCGATGGAATCAACTCTATTGAAGGTGTATTAGTACCTGCTGGAACATCAACTGTTTACGATCAAATTTTAGGAACTAACATCCGTAGACCTTTCTTACACGTACGTTATAGAGCTTCACAAGCTGACGACAGAAGAATGAAGTCTTGGTTAACTGGTTCTGCTGGTGGTGCATTTACATCTACTCTTGACGCTATGGAAGTAAACTTCCTATCTGAAAGATGTTTAGTTGTACAAGCTGCTAACAACTTTGTATTATTCAAAGGAGTGTAATCACTCAAAACTAATATACATCCCGTCTTAGGGCGGGATGTTTATTTTATAACTATTTAATTTTATTATATCATGGCTAAAAAAGCTCAAGCAGAAAATGTTGAGGTTGCAACTCAAGAAGCAGAAGTAAAAACTGCTACAAAAAAACAAATAAAACAAGTTAAACCAGAATGGGAAATTAAAGATAGAATTTATTATTTAAAAGGTAATAAATCTCCTCTTACTTTCACAATACCTGGAAAGCATACTAAAAAACACGCGTTACTTTATTTTGATGAAAAAACAGGTAAGCAAAGAGAAATTAGATATGCTACAAATCAGGATTCGCCTTTTGTAGATGAACAAAAAGGTGAAGCAACTTTAGGTCATATTATCTTTAGAGACGGTGACTTAAAGGTTTCAAAAGAAAAACAAAATTTACAAAAATTACTTTCTTTGTATCACCCTTTAAAAGGTAGAATGTATGAAGAATTTAGTGCTGTACAAGAAGCTTCTGATGATTTAGACATTTTAGATCTTCAAATAGATGCTTTAAATGCAGCTAGAAATATGGATATAGATCAAGCAGAAGCAATTTTAAGAGTTGAACTTGGTTCAAAAGTAAATACTATGAGTTCTAAAGAACTTAAAAGAGATTTACTTATATTTGCAAGAAATAATCCAAGATTATTTATTAATTTAGCAAATGATGATAATGTTCAATTGAGAAACATAGCTATTAGAGCTCAAGAAGCTGGTATAATTAATTTATCTCAAGATCAAAGAACATTTACATGGGGATCAAACGGTAGAAAACTAATGAATGTTCCATTTGATGAAAATCCATACTCAGCTTTCGCTGCTTTCTTAAAAACAGATGAAGGTGTTGAGATCTATAAATCTATAGATAAAAAACTATAAAAACAAGTGATACTATTATAAGGCGGTTTCGGCCGCCTTCTTAGTATTTATATAAAAGTATAAAATGGCAGTAAACGTAAACACAGTATATAGAACCGTCTTGTTAATATTAAACAAAGAGCAACGTGGTTATTTAACACCTGATGAGTTCAATAAAACTGCTACTCAAGTACAGTTAGATATATTTAATTCTTATTTTGAAACAGAAAATCAACAACTAAGAATACCAGACAATGACTCTGAATATTCTGATAGAATTAAAAATGTACAAGAAAAAATAGCAATATTTCAAACATCAGGCACCTGCAGTTATGTAGGGCCTTATTTTACTTTACCTGCGTCAACTACACTTTTAAGTGATTCTTTCTCAACTGTCGCAGGTCAACAAACATATATTCTTCCCACAATAACATCATCTGATATAGATCAAAACTTAGTCACTGTTACTTTTGGTGGTGTTGTACAACCTAATACAGAGTGGTCTATATCTAGTAACGTTATAACACTAACAACTATACCATCGGGAGTTTTTACAGTTGTTGTAAGTGTTAGTTTATCTGATTTTTATAAATTAGGAACAGTAATTTATAAAGATGAAAAAGAAGTTGAATACGTACAGCCTAATGAATTATTACAACTTAATTTATCACCATTAACAAAACCTACAGAATATTTTCCTGTATATAAATACAAAGATTTAAAAATACATGTATTTCCTACATCTATAACTTCAAATATATCTTGTACTTATCTTAAAAAACCTCAAAATCCTGTATGGAATTTTGAAACACCATCTGCTAGTAATAATTATCAATATATTTACAACTCTGCTACATCAGTAAATTTTGATTTACATCCTTCTGAACAAGCAACTATTATAGAAAAAATATTACTATATTCTGGAGTTATTGTTAATGATCCTACTATTATTCAAGTAGCTGCTCAACAAATACAACAAGAAGAAGTTAACGAAAAATCTTAATAAATGAGCTTAATAACAGAAACAAATCAACAATATTATCAAGGTGCACAAATTTTTGTTGTACCTGCTACTGCTACTGGGCAAGAATTTACTACTACTTTTAATACAGATTTAGTTTTTGGTTCTTTTGATCCTACTATAACTAATTATGCTTTAAATAATTTTAAATTATATACTAGCACTACTGGTTTACCAGGTAGTTTTACAGAATATACTTCTGCTTATACAGTCACAAGTAACACTATAAAAGTAACTGGATCTTTAACTGCTAATCATTACGTAGTTGTTCAATTAAAAACATTAGATGGTGGTAAATATGGTAATCAAGATGCTTTTGGAACTACTGTTGAAAATAATTATGGTGGATACGAATATATAAAACTTAATGATATTGTTAATAATTTTTTAGTTGGTTATGTAGGTGATCAAAAACTAATATCAGATGCTAAAAGAACTGATATTATATTTCATGCTAAAAGAGGTTTACAAGAATTTAGTTATGATACATTAAAAAGCATTAAATCTCAAGAATTAACTATACCTCCAAGTTTAAGTGTTGTTTTACCTCAAGATTATGTTAATTATGTTAGCGTGTGTTATATAGATGAATTAGGTGTTAAAAGACCTATATATCCTGCTAATAACTTAACTACAAGTCCTTATAATAATCCTATACAAGATACTGCTGGTGTACCAACGCAAGATAATTTTGGAGATAATTTAGAGGGAACATCAATTACTGAAGATAGATGGAAAAAAGCAAATGATACAATAATTAGTCAAGAGTTTTTTGCTAATTTTGATGATTATTTATATTGGGCTAATTATTGGGGATTAGATAACTTTGGTTTTTATGGTCAGCAATATGGTATAATACCTCAGTATGCTCAAAGAAACGGTTGGTTTAATACTAATTATAGAGAAGGTAAAATATCTTTTTCAAGTAGTTTAGTAAATAAATTAATTGTATTAGAATACATATCTGATGGCTTAGCTTACGATTTAGACTCTAGAGTACCTAAAATGGCTGAAGATGCTTTATATGCTTATATATTACATGCTATAATTTCAACTAGAGCTAATCAACAAGAATACACTATTCAAAGATTAAGAAGAGATAAAAGCGCTAAATTAAGAAACGCTAAAATAAGACTTTCTAATATTAAACTTGATGAAATAGTTCAAGTTATGCGAGGTAAGTCTAAATGGATAAAACACTAAAATTAAATGGCTAAACTTAGAAATACTTTTCTAAAGTCTAAAATGAATAAAGATTTAGACTCTAGACTTGTACCAACTGGTGAATATAGAGACGCCTTAAATATAACGGTAGGTAAATCAGAATCTGCAAGTGTAGGTACTGCACAAAACGTATTAGGTAATTCTGAAATAGGCACAGGTGGTTTTGTAGGTGGAGTTCTTAATGCTATAGGATATATAAAAGATGATTCAAGAAATATAGTTATATTATTTCAAACTACATATGAAGATCCTAGCGAAACACAAATAACACCAGCTCCATCAACAGCAACTTGCCGAATAGTTTTAGTTGATTTTAACGGCACAGCGCCATTACAAACAACTTTAGTTGAAGGTAATTGGCTAAATCTAGCAACTAATAATCAATATAGTATAACAGGTGTAAATCTAGTAGAAGATTTATTGTTTTGGACTGATAATAGAAATCAACCAAGAAAAATAAATATAGAAACAGCATTAGCAGATAGTGCATATTACAAGCATGAGCATCAAATATCTGTAGCAAAATACACGCCTGTTGAACCTATCCAATTATTTAAAAAAGTTCAAACTAGAACAACAGCAGCTTCTACTACTGCTGTTATATCTGTAGCAAGTACAGTAGGTATAGAAGTCGGAATGTTTCTTGTAGCTAATACTAGCCCTTCAATAAATGGAAATCAATATATACAGGTTATTTCAAAAACATCATCAAACGTAACTGTTGATAATGGGAATGCTTCATTTAGTGGAGTGACAGTAGCAAATAATCAAGATATAATATTTTTATCATCAACAATGACAGATCAATCTTCTGATTCTACTTGGCCAGGAGATCCTGATTATTTAGAAGGTAGATATGTAAGATTTAGCTATAGAATTAGATATGATGATAATGAATATTCTACATTTGCACCATTTACGCAAATATGCTTTATACCTAAACAAAAAGGTTATTTAATAAATGGTGATGAACAAAGTGCTTTTAGAAGTACAATACTTGATTTTTTTGAAAACAACGTAAACAATATTGAATTATTAATACCTTTACCAACAATTGGTAGTAAATTAATATCAGATTATAGCGTTTCTGAAATAGATATACTTTATAAAGAAAGTGATAGTTTAATTGTAAGCGTGTTAGAAACAATTAATGTTTCAGTACTACAAAACAGTATACCTACTACTAATATATTTAATTATACATATAGTTCAGAAAAACCTTATAAAACACTACCAGAAGCTCAAACTACTAGAGTATATGATAAAGTACCAGTAAGAGCAAGAGCTCAAGAAGTATCTGGAAATAGAGTTATTTATGGTAATTATAGAGATAATTGGACTATGCCTAATGATATTAATTACAACGTTGCTGTTCAAGCTAAAACATCTCAATTTAATAATTTTATAGAATATCCAAATCATACTTTAAAACAAAATAGAAATTATCAAGTAGGTTTTATATTAGCTGACAAATACAATAGACAGAGTTCTGTTATTTTATCTTCTAATGATACTGGCACATCAACTACAGGAGCTTTTTTTGGTGGTTCTACTATTTATTCAGCTTATACAACAGATACTTTAGTTGTAAAAAGCTGGTTTGGTAATGCTCTTAGAGTTTTAGTTAATTCACCTATATCTGCTTTGAATGACACTGCTGCTGGAACACCCGGTTTATATGCTAATCCAATAAGTACAGGTTTAGGTTTTGCTGTTACTGATGCAGTTACTATAACACCAACAACATATACATTTACGTTAGATAATGGAGGAGGAGCTTATCCTTTATTAACACAAGTTCCTACTGTAGGATCTTATTTGAGAGGTCAATTTACAGATTATGTAGAAGTAAAAAATATTACAGGATCAGGTTCTGGTCCTTATGTTGTAACTACAGATGGTCAAGTAAATGACATATACAAGTATGATCAAGTAAATTCTTCAGTTGCAAATACTAAATTTGCATACGATATAAATCCAATAGGTTGGTATTCTTACAAGGTGGTTGTAAAACAACAGGAACAAGAATACTATAATTCATATTTACCAGGTATGCTAAACGCGTATCCAGATTCTCAAACATCTGATAGTAGTGTTAAATATGTGCAATCAGCAGTAGGTTCTGTTGTTAGTCTTATTGGATCTGGAACTATACTAAGATTAACAAGAACAGAATCTACAGAAGGTATTATTATAGGTATGGTTGCTACTAACATAACAACGCCTTTTACAAATGCTTCACCAGTAACTGTAACAAATGTTGTTATTGGAACAACTGTAGATGTTACTGTAAATCAAGCGGTAACCGCTGGTGCAACTCAAAATATTCTTTTTACAGCCACTCAAGAATTAATAGAGCATGGTGTTAATACGACTATTTTTCCAGTTAATGAAGAAAATAAAACAGCGCATATTGTTTTAATAAATGATAATATAAATAAAATACCAAGGGACTTAACAGAAGTTGGACCTGATCAAAAACAATATAGAAGTAGTGTTGAGCTTTTTGGTAGAGTTGAAAATTTTGGAGATACATATACAGCGCCGCCAAATAACTCTCCGGTTATAATAAATCCTCAAGCTGTAAGTGTAACAACTGATACTATTACATATAATTTACCAGCTGGTAACGCTATAACTAGATTTAAATCAGGAGATGCTATTCAAGCTGAAAATGGAGGTCCTTCAGGTGGTACAGCTGTTTATCCAAATGGTTGGCTTAAAGACACTGTAATAGTTTCAAACACTGTTAATCCAGCTGGAACTCTTGGTACTATAGTTTTTTCTCCACCTCAACTTATATATGGAGGCGGTGTTTCTTCTCAAACTGATTCATTTACATTTTTAAGAGAAGAAAATAAACAATATTTTCCAGAAAGAAAAGCAGATACTGTAAACACTATATCTACAGCTAGAGATTTAGATTTTTTACCAAATGGTATAGATAATGTAAGAGGTACTGCAGCTTTAAACTTTTATCAATTAGATACAAATCCTTTAATAGCTAGAATATCTACAGTTAAAGGTATTGGTGCTACTGCTCAAAGTATGATACCATTTTTATCAGTATATGAAACTAAACCTATAGAATCTCAACTTGATATATTTTGGGAAACGGCAAGTACTGGTTATATATCAGATTTAAATGCTGATGTTTTAACTGGGTTTGATGGCGCAGTAAGTCTTACTAATCCAGGTTATACACATAGAGAAAACCAAGACGCGACAGGAAGTGGAACAACAACAGGTGCTGCTAATAGTAAATTCATAACAAACACATTTTCTTCAGTAGATTTAAATGGAAATATAATAACAAGCGCGACTATGACGCTTGATAGTGTTTTTGATTTTACAGGTTCTGGTATAGATATATCTTCAAGATTTCAATTAATAAGTTCTGGAAGCGGTGGTTATAGATTAGCAATACAAGATGTACCTTTTGTTTTCAACAACGATGCAGAAACTGTAGAAAAATATACATTTAATATAAAAGTTACTGTAGGCACTACTGATACAATTTTACCTATTGAAGGTCGTTTAGAGAATATAGCTCCTTTTATAGTAAACGGTTGTAATCATTATACTACACAAATAACACAAGCAACAACACTTGTAACTACTATAGAAGCTAAAAATGGAGCTCATCAAGCTACTGGTGCTTCAGTAGATACAGTTCAGTCAGATGTATTTTTTGAAATTTTATCAGGTGATCAAGGTTATTTCGAGATAGATGCTCAAAGCGGTGAAATAACTACAGTAGGTATAGTTCCTATTGGATTTTATGCATTAAATATACAAGTTACAGATGCTTATAATGGAAGTCCTATTAGTCCAGTAAACGGTAGTGCTTTTACTAGTAAAACAGGAAATTGTGGTTCTCAAATAGTAGGAATTACCGTAGGTCAAGAGCAAGTTCCTCAAGGCTATAGAAATCCTCAATCAAATATATTAACAGGTATATTTAATTTTCTAGGTACAGCAAATGCTAATCAAACTGAAACTCCAAATAATATAAATCCTACAGGTCCTGTAACTCCAAGTGGTGGAAATGAGTTTATGCATCAAACTGATCCAATTAATACTATTTCTACAAAAGTAACAAGACCAACGCATTTAACGGCATTTAATACAGGTGCTTCAGCTAATAACGTAAAATTTGCATGTCTTTATTTAGGACCTCACTATGTACATATAGACACTGATTTAAACAGTTCTACACATGGTTTAAATATAGATGATGGTAATATGCCAGCTGGAACTTCTTTAGCTAGACTACCTCTTGGAACAGATGATCAAAACGGAAATACAGGGCTTGCTACTTTAGTTAATAATATATTAGGAAGTGACGTTTCAATTTCTAGCGTTTCAGCAGGACCATACATGAATGGTAAAAGTCTACCTCAAGTTGCTAGCTCTTCAGATCCAGTAGGTTTATTATCAGGTCAGTTAGAAATATCAAATAAAATACAAGGAACTGGAAGTTGGATTGGAGGTACATCATTTTTTAGAAATGTTAGCAATGGTCAAATAAATTTGTATTATAAAATATTTTATAGAGGATCTACATTAAATGCTGACGGCAGTATTGATTATGCTCTCAATTTTGCAAGCTCTTGGAACCAAGTAAGCGATATGAATGGTTCTGTATCTTCAACAGGCTGGACAAACGCGGCTGGCGGTAATAATGCTAATAACGCAAACAATCCTTTAAGAACTAAAGTATTTGTAGGAAATAATAATAATAACTCTTTTGGAACTTGCTCTACATCTTCTGGAAATTGTGTAGCTCGTACAGCTTCTAGACAAGATACAATAATATTAGATGGTACTGTAAGTCCAGGTGAATATTGTATAATATACAGAATAGAAACTAGTGGAGGTGCTTTGCCTAGCGGAACTCCTTCTTCTGGCTATAACACTCAACCTTATTATCCTACTGGAGCTATTGCTGATGGAAATATTCAAATATCAACTAAAGATTATAATTATAATTCTTCTGGTAATTTATTATTTCCACCAGGCGCTTCTACTGCTGCTCAATATGTTGTTAACCCAAGTTTAACAACAGGTTCAGCAGAAAGTATAGGATACGTGAATCAATCACAAGATACTGCTACTGTAAATGCTACTTACAATCCTAGCACATCAGGATATAAAGTAGCAACTAATGCCGTGGCAAGTCAAAGACTTATAACTTTAGATGATTCAATAGCAGTAAATACAACAGATAACCCTATATCTCCATATTTAACTATAACATCTACAGCCACTGGAGCTATACCCTCAGGAACTTATATTGCAAAAATAAATGTAGGTGGTGATCCTAATACTATAGAAGTAAGTCAAGATTTAGCAGGTACTATTACACCTTCTGCTGTTATAACAATAGGTAGATCTATATCATCACCTTTTAACAATCCTCCTACAAACGGAGTAATAGTTTATAGTACGCAAGGGTCAGTAAATGGAGTAAATCAGTTTTTTACAGATGCTGATTGTACAGTTCCTTATAGTATATCTTCACTTGATGGATCATCTAATTTGTTTAAAGTATATAATCAAAGAGATGTTGCTGGAGCTGGGCCTGGAGGTAATCCGGCAAGAATAGTATATCAAAACTTAACAGCTGGATACAATAATAACAATGCTACTAATGGTATGCCTCCTTTAGATTACGGCGCTGGTTCACAAAATAATAGAGCTTTGGCTAGTGGTAAAATAGATGGTACTGGATATATAACAAATTTAAATCAAAACGGAGTTGGTAATAGAGGTTTCAGCCCAATGACTCAAGAAAATACTCCTTAAATTAAATAAAAAACAAGTAATAATATAATATGGCAGCAACACTTGAGCTTAAATATTTTAACTCTTTTTGGATAAAGAAGCTAGATAAAATTGTTGATGTTGAAAATGGATCTGCAGCATATAACAGCGGTTCTACTACTATAATTATATCAAATGTTTTAGGTCAACCAGCTGTTGGACAAGTTTTACAAAACTCAACAACACCTTTTACAAACACTGTTTACATTACAGCTATAAATTCACCTACATCTATTACAGTAAACGTAGCACCAACTCCATCACCATCATCTGGTGACAGTCTTGCTTTTGGACCTATAGAAGATTTTACTTTTATACCTGGAGCTTATAATGAAACACCGGCTAGTGATTGGTATGTTGAAGAATCTAGAATACGTGGTGGTTATAATAATACAGATGTTGATTTAGGTGTTAAAGCTTATATAGTAGAAGATGATAATAAGCAAAATCATAGATTTAATTCAATGATATATTCTGGAATATTTAATTCTAGAACTGGTGTTAATGATACAAATCAGTTTTCTGTAGGTGAAGAAATAACTAGAAGTTTAGATCCAGTAAATGGTTCTATACAGAAACTATACGCTGAAGATACTAATTTAATTATATTACAAGAAGCAAAAGTTAGTAATGCTTTAATAGACAAAGATGCTATTTATTCTGCAGAAGGTCAACCACTTACTACATCAGTTAATTTAGTTATTGGACAAGTTAGAGCTTATGCTGGTAACTATGGTATCAGTACAAACCCTGAAAGTTTTGCTGTATATGGATATAGAAAATATTTTACAGATAGAGTACAAAATGTAGTTTTAAGATTATCTGGAAATGGTTTAGAAGAAATATCTAATTACGGCATGGTGGATTATTTTAGAGATAATTTAGCTTTAGTACGTGATAATGGTAAAATAATTGGTGGCTGGGATCAACATAATAAACAATATACTATATCTTTACAACCAGGTGAAGTTACAGGTAAAACACCTCCTTCAGATACATTAGTTTTTGATGATAAAATTAATGGCTGGGTTAGTAGATACTCATATA
>Ga0196889_1000186_pt1 | contig 20369 bp, 32 predicted proteins | sample VirMetDEL_Nov_12_FD_166415 | JGI IMG/M metagenome (GOLD analysis project Ga0196889, IMG submission 166415) | Aqueous microbial communities from the Delaware River and Bay under freshwater to marine salinity gradient to study organic matter... | ecosystem: Environmental > Aquatic > Marine >...
TTAATAAAGTGTTTCTTTATAACTCATAGTCTATTCCATTATACATATCAATAGGTGTTTCTACGCCAAATGGATTAGCAACACTGTTTACCAATCCATGCGCAAATGTATTGTGTTTGATTTTTTCATGAACTAAAAATCTGTCTATGCCGGCGTATTTGCGCATAAAATAATCTCGGTTAGACATGAAATGATCCCACACACCAAACAATTCACCAGCCGTCCAAGTTATCACAGAACTATTTATGTGTACATCATAAGCATGTGGAGCCATATACAAATCATCTTTCCAGTAATCACGCAGTACAGTTAACCCGTCATAATTATTAATAAACCCCGAAGGATCGCCTTTTATATCCATATCTAAGTCAAAGTATAAACAAGTTCCATTGACGGGAAAGTCTTTACTGAACATTGCTAACTTATTCCACCACAAGCGTAATGTTGGCTTTTTAAATACTGGAATACACTCAATCATAACACCTTCTGGCTCATCGGTGTAACAATAATAGTTAGCCCGCGGATAATAATCAAGCAGTTGTTCAACTAGTCTATTGACATGTTTAGCACTATACTTGTCACCGTGTTTTACGAATATAATATTATTAGGTTCCATGCGCTTCTCTTAATTGATGCTGCTTTTTGCTTCTACTTGAGCAATTATTTTCGCAAATTCTAATTGGATTGTCGGACTTAATACTGTCTGGCAGTGTCTTAGTGTACCACTTGGATGTCATTATTTCTGTTAACGGAGTGTGGAACACGTTATAAGCTTTTGCATTATCTAGGTATTCTTTATAATGTTCACTACCTGGCCCAGCCGCCAATCCGTTTTTGTGGCTAGCAGTTCCACCGTAGAGTGAGTTTGCGTGGAAGCAGCATGGAACTACTTGTCCGTCTGGATTAACAACAACTTCATTTCTTGGCATAGCCCATCTGCATACTATCGTAGATGATAACGTGTTAGTTTTAGTGCCAGATATTATTCCCTTAGGTAGTACGTTGCTATCCGCCATTTCTAAATTAAACTTTTCACCTTTATCAGACCAAAATACACTCTTAGTTTTAGATTCTTCGACAGCATCTTTGTTTCCAAATCTATCAGAAATAATATAAGTGTGTAATTGGCTTCCGTGTTCCATAGCTAAAGTTTTAATTTCATCTTTATAATCTTGGTTATGCTTAAACAACACAGTTTGAGACGCTACAATAGCATTAGTTTGGCTCAGTATTTCCATATGAGTTAGAACTTTATTTAAGTCAGTAAACCTGCGATATGTATCATGCATCTCTTGATTAATACCATCTATATCAAAACATACTCTTAAATTTTCACCAATAGTAGTACCCAGCTCCCACCAAAAATCTTCGTTTCTTAGACTGCCATTTGTATCTGCACTTAATTGTATATTAGGTTTTTGTTCTTTACAGTATTGCATAATCTTCATAATATCTTTGGCCATCATAGGATCGCCCCAAGTTCCGCAAAAATGAAATTGTTGTATGTACTGTAACTGCTCTGGTGGAAAAGCCTTTTTAAAGTCATCTATCGACCACTGTACGAGCGGCAACCAATCAACCTTACCTAAACCATTTGAGTCTGTCCTATGACACTGTGGGCATCCTGCATTGCAGTAGGTGGATATATCCATAAACACCTTTAAATTAGTATGATCCCATCTCATTATGAACACTTCCCACAAACTTTTGCGCACGCATAAGGAACAGACTTTGTGTCTGACCACGATTTTTTTAAATCTTTAAACCATTGATTATCTAATACATCTAAAAAATTACTATGATTTAGATTAAAGCTTTTCCAGTTATCTACAAAATCCTGTATCAGAGGATTCATAAGATCGCCGTGTTTACCAGAAGAAGTAATATGTGTACTAGCTATTAGATTTCCGTTGATAGCTCTTTCTATAGGAGTTGATAGATAACAACAAGGCGATACTTGGCCACCGGCAGTAACTTTAATATTCTTATTCTTAAGAGATAAGCACTCTATCGAATCATACTTAGTTGCTATATCTGTATGCCTATGATCTCTTACTCTTCGATCAAATCTTTCTAAACCTTGCTCTCTATCTTTTCGAGTAACTTGTTCTAATTGTTGTTCATTACCATATTCATCTTGAAATTTATATACATTACTATTCTGAAACTGATTACCTTCTACATAATCAAAATCTATTTGCTTAAATGCCCGGCTTTGAGCCATGTCTTGAATTTGATCTAAGTAATCTTGGTTATGTTTAAATAAAACAGTAAGCACAGTAACTTTAGCAGGTGTCATAGAAACAGCTTCTACAGCGCTTAATACTTTTTCTAAATCAGAACCTCTTCTATAAGTAGAGTGCATATCTTGATTAATACCGTCTATATCAAATATAACTCTTAATCTTTCTTTACCGATAGAACCTATATCCCACCAGAAGTCTTCGCCTCTCATTGTACCATTAGTATTAATACCAACATTAGTTTTAGAATTACTTATAATGTATTCAACGATTGGAAGTAGATCTTTGCACATACCAGGATCACCGTATGTTCCAGAGAAATGCATATATTTCACACAGCGCAAATCTTCAGGGCTGAACCAGCTTTTAAACTGGTCCAACGTTACTGAAGTAAGAGCAATGAAAGGGTATGGATTTAGATTGTTTTTTTCATCAGTACGTGAACACTGCGGACATCTCAAATTGCAATGAGTAGTCAGTTCAAGATCTACTGTTAGATTTCCAATGTTACTGTACTGTTTCCACATAATATAAAGTTCTTCAATTACTTATTTTTAATAGTATTAATTAGCGCTAAGCCTTCCAGAATAGATTTTGATTTTCTTAAAGAAGATTTTTGTGTTTTAGTTGCAGCCTTAAAGATATCTGTTTCTAACGCCCAAAGTTTAAACTTGAATAGATTATCTTTATCATTATCAAATACAACATGCTCATATACTTCAGATGAACTAGTATCTATTAATGTTGGAGCAGGATTTTCTTTTTCTGCCTGGGCAATTAACGATTTGGCTGCGTTGTTAATTTCTATATTCCACGCCGCAGCTTGCATCCTTTTAGATTCTGCTGTTGCTTCTACAAGTTTTTCTGTATCCCAGCCTTCAGCTTCTAACGCTTGAAAGTCAGGGTGGTTTGGATCTACGTCTAAATTATATACAAAGATCTTGCCGTCTTTATCATACTGTACTTTAATTATAGAATACTCTGCATTCACATATTCTGCATTTATAATCTTACCGCTGAATTCAGCCATGTTGTTCTCCTCAAATTTAGTTTACGGTTCTTGATCTGCAGAAAGAAGTACAGTACCAGATGCCCAAACAGTACCAGTTAATATTTCTCTTATTTCCATTAGTCCTGACATACTATTAGTACCAGAAGCATTAGAACCGTCGTATATTGACCAAGATCTAGAAATATTTAAACCTAACCAGACGTTGTCGCCAGGAGAGGTAATACTACCACCACCACTTAAGTTACTAGTATAATTCCATCTTACCTGATATTTCTCAGGGTTGCCACCAGTATACCAAGTCTGTGGCAAACTACCATCACTGCCTGGGTTACCGAAGGTGCCAGTGCCGGTGATAGTACCATTACTGTTAACGTTTATTTGTGCTGTACAGCTTCCGCCAAGTCCACTAGAAATAGCACTGCACACGTACGGCGTATTCGGCATTGCAACTGGGGCCGAGCCAGGTCCTTGATGTATTTTAAATCTTTTGCTTGAAATGACTGATGATGTGCCGTTAGGAAATTCCTGAGTACGATAATCGTCAACACCTACAAATCGCGTATTATATCCGCTACCGCCTACACCAGAAGTTCTCGTGTCGGTATAAACTAAACCGTTAGTGGTACCGTCTATACCATCTACGTTGTACGATATAGCATATTGAGTACCGCCACTAGGACTTAAGAAATATCTTAGAAACGGATTTAGCAAAGCAGCCCAAGTAGCAGGTGTATGTTGTTTAATTTGATCACTACCAGCATCAAAATACAAAGGCAAATCATATAATGCGCCTGTGTCCCATAAACCATTTACGGTTGGCGAATAATTTACTTTAGCTATGTAATAACTTTGAGTATTAACCTGAGTTATTGTTTCTGGAATTTCGGCAGCTGTATAAGCAGCAACATCCGCTACTTTGTTCTGCGCGAAATGTGTAGTGCCCGTTAATGTACCTTGATTCGGGGTGGCATCATTAGTTACATAATAAGTACCACCTTTCGCTAAACTTTGACCACCACCACCAAATTGAGCTAACACGTCAGCTGTTATGAATGTGTCGACAAAATCCGTAACAGACATAGATCTAAAACCAATATCTATATCGTCGCCTGTCGGACTGTACAAGTATAGTGGATACTGATGATTGTTAGTATCACCGGTAGGTAAAGAAACCGCGTCTGTTACAACTGTAAGTCTAGAATAGTTTTCTGTAACCATAGAAATATTCGGGGTTGCTGCTTCTGAAGCATACCCAGATATATTAGTAGTACTGTCGCCAGCAATCATATAAGTATCTACAAACGGCTGATTAGCTAATACAGTTCCGACTCCAGAATTAACTTCTATACGCGGATTCGGATCAAGTGCATACGCGTGCCCAGCCATTTCTTTTAGCTGGGTCATCATAGTTGTCGTGAACGGATATATTTGTGCTTGAGGCTGACCTACTGGTGCTAGGTAATATAATGGTGTTCTGACTGTCATTTTGAAATATCCTTAGATTACGCAGTACCAGCACAAAATAGTGTTCTAACTTCAACACCGGCTGAATTATAAATGCGCAGGACATTATTATTGTTTATTACTGCATTATTGATAACAGTTTCTGATGCAGCGTCAGCATCTGTAATGTTAGATAACACCCGAGTGGTGCTAATGACTTCTGTACCATTTATTTTAATTGCCATCTTCGTCTCCTTTAATTTCGACTATTAGCATATGTCTTATTTATTATTTATTATTTATGAACATGTGGTCTTAATTACTTGTTCCTTTTATTTATAAATAGTTTTATTGAAACACTATTCTTTGTTATGCATTTTTTAACGTATTTGGAGAAACAGTATGACAAAGAAAACTATCGATGCTGCAGCAGTAGAAGGTATGGACATTAATGGCGATGGCCATATTAGCAAAGAAGAAATGGATATGGCACTCGAGTTTAGACGCAAAGCATTAGAAGATCAAGACGCGCAACGCGACGCAATGCGCAAAATGACATGGTTTGCTCTAATGGGTATGCTGTTATATCCTTTTGCAATTGTGTTAACATCGTACTTAGGTCTAGATTCAGCAGCTGGTATTGTAGGTGATATTGCACCAACATATTTTGTTGCAATTTCAGCTCTAGTTGGCGCATTTTTTGGTGCTGATGCATGGAAAAATAAATCATAACTAAACGATAAAGGGGCGGATCATAAGAACCACCCCTTTGCTTATTCTTGTCTATTAATACACCGCGTAAATAAAATCCTCTGATATTAAAATTGCTTTTTCACCTTCAATGGTGATAGGCATACCTTTGCTCCAATCTAACGCAACTTTATCTAATGCTTTTACGGCAACTGCAGCCGGTCCTACTGATAAAACAAGACCAGGTTTTGAACCTGTTTCTACAGCTGTTTGTAGAATAATTCCGCCTGCGGTTGTTTTACTAACAGTATCACCGCCGTCGGCTACGAGTACATAATTTTTAGTTGGTTTCATAAATCTCCATTATTTAAGTTATTATCTATCTTTGTTGCTGTCTTCGGTACGTGCAGCAATTTGTTCATCAGTTTCACGCAAGTTTAAATCGCCAAGCCCAATTTCAGCCATTGCCAATCTTACATCGCCTTGTGCATCAATATCTACGAAAGCATGATCAATAACAACTTCTTCACGTATTGTCGAAAAATACGATATATTATATTGGTATTCATTAGACGCGTTTACTTCATTGAATGAACAAGTAAGTATCTCCTGCGGAAAGCCGGCATCGGTACTAAGTTCGTTAATTTGATCTAGCGTTAAAGCTGTGAGATCTTCCATTGTTTCCTCCGTTATTACTAATATATACTGTTTCTAAGAAATGTCAACTGTTTTTAACAAGAAACACTTAATTCTTTAAAGCATTCCATAGCTAATTTGCATTCCTTTTTAAAAGCTTCTTTTTCCCAAGGTAAGTCCATATAATCTACGCTAGTTTTTATGGCTTTAGTTTTCCACATAATCAATTCATTGTTACCAATAACTCGCATTTCGCGGCGATAATATTGTTTAACATGAACCATCTCGTGGCAAACAGTGCTTATAAGATCAAAAAGACTCATGCCTTTATTTATCTCAAGCTCAAATGTTTTATAATCATCAGTGTTAAGACAGTACCCCATTGCTCCTTTAAGAGGCTTAATCTTTACCTCGATAGTGAGGGTACGGACGCGAGGCAATAATTTCTTAATACACCAACATACTGTAGCTTCTGCTATTTCACGTTCTTTAGCTTTGCCACCCGCAACCTCAATATCATTCATACTGTAAAACTCTCCCCGCAACCACACTCTGCATCTACATTAGGATTTTTAAATACAAATCCTTCGTTGAATCCTTCTTTAGCATAGTCTAATACAGTTCCATCTAAATAAATGTTACTTTTAGGATCTACCATTACTTCAACATTACCACACTTGAAAATCAGATCTTCAGATGTTTTTTCATCAACGAATTCTATCACATATGAAAACCCTGAACATCCAGTAGTGCGTACGCCGAGACGAATGCCGATACCTTTCTTTCGATTTTCTAAATGCTTAGTTACATGCTGTTCTGCGGCAGAAGTCATCGTAATTGCCATAAACATCGTTCCCTATTAGTTATGAGTCTATGCTTTATTTATCACTTAGACCTTAAACTATGCGGGCAAATCTAACGCATCAAAAGCTTCCATTATCGCTTCTAGAATTTCGTCTTCTTCTGTCTGATCGATTTCATTACTCATATTCTTTAACCTCTTAGATTAACGTTTAGTGTTAAGCAAAACACAAGGAAGAAGTGACAGTATAACAACTACTGCTACTATAACATCAAAGTTGGGTACAGATTGTACAAACGTTATAAATTCTATCATTCTAATGTTTCCTTATGCTGATGCGAATACGAAGGTTTGAACACGTTCACTATCATATATTTCTTTCTTTGGGAGGGATACCTCACGAGCTTCATCGTTAGTCTCTACGATAGTAGCTTTACCGTATTTCGTTTGAGCCCACACTGTAAGATCTGACATTTTAGCAAGATCGAACCAAACTTTACGGCCGCCTTGAGACTGACAAGATCCTGCTTGGAGAGTAACACCCAATTTGCGCATTATGTAACGGTAGGCTTTAGCAGCTATGCCTCTTCCTGCATAACGATAGTCAAGTTGAGTCATATCGATGTGGAAAGCATTGTTGAATTCAGCAGTAGATAGCTGAACTGAGAGGACTCTCTTAACACGCTGGGGGCTTCTTCCGTGAACAACAAGGGTATCCACCACATCCACTTCAAGGTAACCCTCTTCCATCATAGAGTCGTCAACCCACACTTCCAACTTAGAGAAAGAGCCTATTTTGCGCCAAGTATCATCAGCAGCTTTAGTATCAAAGAACCCTAGGGCTGCTTTCTTCTTCATTGTAATGCGATCCATAATGTATTCCTTAACTCAATTTATAAGTATATTATATCATTTTAGATGATAAGTGTCAACTAAATATTGAGCTTTCTTATATCGTTTCGTTATAAGAACCTTCCTCTATATAACTAATCATCTTAGTACATAAGAAGACTGATTTCTGCAGATTGAAATCTTCTAAGCTCATTGAGTGCACAAAGTCTCCACCAACACTATATGTTGCTATAACGACATTTTGATCATCAACCTCACGTAGGTCTTTGTCTTTGTACTCAATGAAGCACTGAAGCAAGCCATCACCTTCAAACTCGAGCCCAATAGAAGGACATGCGTCGTTACCATAAGAAATGTCTTCAAAGCCAAGCGGCTCTAAGGCGTCAAGGAGCGCTTTGAAGAATTCGTTGTTATCGTAATCGCCATTGATTTGAGTCATAATATATCCGTCTTTATTAATTTATAGTACCATTATATCATCTTAGAACACAAGTGTCAACTAAATAATGAGCTTTCTTATACCGTTATGATATAAGAAAGGCTTTGATATAACTTATTTTAGCTTATATTTAGTGCGAACGTGTAGGCATTGGATGTTATATCCACCAGTATTTTAGCTTATATTTAGTGCGAACGTGTAGGCATTGGATGTTATATCCACCAGCATAAATGGTATCAAACGAGAAGATCTGCTCTCCATTAAGCTTCCAAGCGCCTTCAATGAAACCGTCTTTGCCTTCATCTAAGTAAAGCTTCTCAACAGAATTAACATCGAAGTTGATCTTCTTTTTGACCGCTATATCAATCTTAGCTAGCTTATGAGCTGCGTCTTTTTGCATCTTAACTCGTATGTCACGTTCACCTTCATATATAGCTAACTGGATATCACCTTTAGTGAAACCCTTTCCGATCATCGTAATGAACTTGAACGTAGACTTAGAAAGATAACGATTGTCAGATTTATGCTTTGCGAATTCTTCAAGGAATGCATCGTCTTCTATTGACAAGTAAACCTTTTTGATATTCATAACATAAGCTGTACGATCGTCAACCCACTTATTCATTAGGGGAGCAACTGTATCCTTGATGTCTGATATTATGTCGGTCATATTGGTCATAATGTAGCCTCTTTATCAATTTATAGTACCATTATATCATCTTAGAACGTAACTGTCAACCCCTTATTTCATATTAAATGAAATTAATTACCTTATTTCTTCTCATTTGCTTCTGCAAGCACCATTTTGTCATAATCTGCCTGATTTACGACACCTTCTGCCAAAAGACGTACTCTATTTGCCTCATGCTGGGCCTGTGTGTCATCTTTTGATCCACCGTGATATGGTACACAGTGACCTTCTTCAGACATAATCTGAGTCACTAGACGCCCATCTGCAGCTCGAAAATCGCCTAGAATGCGGCCAAATTTGCCTTTCATGTCTTCGCCAGACTTATCTTCTGTAGTGATAAGCTTAGCACCGTTCTTTAGTAGTTCGCCCAAACGACGTCCTGCTGCCTTGCCGAATAGCTTCTCAACTCTATCTGATGTGCGTGATTCAGGCGTATCAATGCCCATAATACGTACGCGTTCATCTGTTAAAGTTACGCCAAAACCAAGATCAATATCTACATCTACGGTATCACCATCAACTACTCGTATTACTTTAATATCATATTCGTTCGTGTTCATCTTATTATCCTTACATGTTGAATTTATCACTGTGCACATAATATCCATCTTATTTATGTTACCAGAGCGTTTAATGTATAAATAACGGTATAACGAAATAACACTGTTTTTATGATTAAAATGGAGAAATATAATGAGAGTATCAATAGTAACCTTTCTTACGGCTATAGTGATGGCAAAAATATTGTTATTTGCAACAATGAGCCAAGCTGAAGCTGCGGACGAATGTCCAGAAGGTTATGTATGCACTCAGTCAGATAATAATAGCAATGTTACAACTAGCGGCAACATGAATACGAATATTACTCAGCCGCCTCCATCAGCTATTTCACCTCAATTTAGTGCTGGTACTAATAACGATTTGTGTACCATCGGTGTATCGGGTGCAGTACAAACACAAATTCTTGGTATTTCTATGGGTACTACATTCACAGAAGAGAATTGCCAACGACTAAAGAACTCTAAAGTGCTGTATGATATGGGCATGAAAGTTGCTGCGGTATCTGTGATGTGCCAAGATCCATTAGTATTTGAGGCCATGAATCATGCTGGGACACCATGCCCGTACGAAGGCCAAATTGGCGACGCAGCTAAATTGGGCTGGGAAACACACGTTGAAGAAACTGAAAAAGAATTAAAAACGATAGGACCTGTTAATGCGGATAAAGCTGCTGCTTTTGGTGGGCTTGGTTTCCTTGCCTTCCTACTCTTACTCTGAAAGTATTGTACCGTACTATGGTACTACGGGTAATGCTATAACTGACCAGTCTCTGATGTGGTCAATGCCTGATGTCCTGCCCGATCCAGCTGGGTTAGATATACAGAACGTTATCTATAGTTATCGTATAGAAAAAGAAACTGAAGACACAACAACAGTCTACGTGCAGAATGAAAATATAGATGGTGTTGGTTATATCTTTAGAGAAAGAGATGATTGGTTGCCAGGTTCTTTAACAGGAACACAAATTAATAAAGCTGTACCTGTTGGAGATATCCCTAGAGTTTTATGGGGCGCTGGTAGTATAGAAGTAGAGGGCATTGGCAGTGTCTATGAAGCTAGTGTGATGTATACTTATAAAGTAACACCATGCTTTGACGCGCAGTTTGATCCGAATTGTCCTGGTTATAAGATACTAATTCCAGATATATACGAGTTTGATTTAGATAGTATATACGATGCTATGAAAGACGAAAACATTGATTTAGATAGAAGTGTTATTCTAAAAGAAAATGAAGAAGTATTAGACGAAAACGAAAAGAAGAAAAAAGAAAAAGAAGAAGAATTAAAACGGAAGTATAGATTAGCGAAAGCTATGTCCATCTCCGACACAGCAGCACTATTTGCAGAGACACAAATGATTGACGCTATGAATCAATTAGCAAATAGAGCTATTACAACACAAGGATATTATTCTGCTAGTTTAGCAGGTGGTTATTATAATGACGCGGTAGTTCTGCAAGATACACAACTACCCGATAATAAAAGTGGTCTACGTAATGGTTTTGCTCAACAATTGCTACATCAGCAAATGGTTGATTCACAATACAACTTAACCAAAGGAGATTAACATATGCTAAAGCTAACTACTATAGCAGGAACACTTATATTATTGGCAACTATTGCTCAAGGGCAAGCTGAAACACAAATTAATGGTGTAGTACAATCACGATGCATTATACAAACCGATATGGCAGGTACTTATAGTAACCCGAATGCGTACACGCTAACAACTTCTACGCAAGACGGCGGTGAAAATGCTGTAATTAGAGTAGATGTATCATTGGCTGATTCATATTATGTTAATATCACTGCGCCATCATCTTTCTCTTCAAGCCCAACACTACCAGATATTATAACGTGGTCTGGTGACACAACAGTTAAAGCTGTGTCTGATGCTACGTCAATGGGTGTATATGAGACAAATAAAATTGAACTCGGTATGACAGACAGATATGATATGACTGCTACTGGATCTACTTGGTTTGAAACTTCTTCTATTGCAACTATGGGTGGCAGCAAAGCATTCCCAGGCGGTAATTACACTGCGTTAGTAATGGCTGAGTGCATTGCTCAGTAAACCAACGATTGGAATATTATGAAAATATTTATTATTTCTATTGGTTTGATTTTGTCTAGTGCTGCATCTGCACACGAGATGGTTCCAACGTATCCAGTTTTAGAACCATCTTACTTAGATGGATTGCATAAAACAACTATGACCATGTTTAACAAAAGAGAAGATGTTGATTTTTATGAAATAGGTGTATTTGATTCAGAATGGAATTCTATTCCCTTTGTTTCGAATTACACCATTTTTAAAATACCATATTTAAGCACAGTCACTTTTGACGTTTTTATAAGAGATATAGATAAAAATAAAGTTACATATGTTTGCTCACAATCTAAAATAAAAAAAGGCACTGCCGCAAGAACTGCTATTTCTTCGCGTATTTGTTCTAAATTCAAGAATTGGAAAGACAAACTATGAAATTGAGTGATTATATTATTACAGTTATTTTAATCTTATGCGGCACAAGTTCTGCTATAGCGCAGCAGAGCGGCATAGGAATGACTCTGCCAGGCGCTTCACAATCTTATGGACAAGACAGTATTCGTGCTGGTGACTTAGATTGTAAGAATTCTATTGGTGGTGCTACGAACTTAGAGTTTGGAATAACCGGTGTTATTGATAACTACCAAAAGCCGTTTGGCGGCTATAACGATATGGATAGTTCTAGAGATATTGGCATTTATGCGAGAATTACTATTCCTCTAGATAAACCGAAAGAAAGAATAAACTGCAATAGTTTGTATGAATTAGAATTGAGAAAGAAGCGTTTAGAAGTTCTTAAATTACAGCAAGAGCTTGAAGCTTTAAAACGTTTGAATGCGTCCGGTGGTCAAGAATTTGAAAACTAATGAGGTACTAAAATGGTAGATAAAGACCTTGGAGAAGGTATTGAAAAGTTTGAAGAGGAAGTAGAAAACCTCAAAAATACTAAGATGAAGATCTTTGGTATTACTATGACACCTACCACAATCGGTACAGTCTTTGTTATGATTAGTTCAATGATAGGTGGTTTATATGGATCATTTCAAGTTTATGATGACTATATGGGCATGAAAGAAATTGTACAGAACATTGATATTGAAGCTATTCAATCTGAGAATGCTTTAGTACTACAGAAAATGGACGAAAATATGGTTCGTATTGAAGATGCCATAGAGTACACCCGCGACATCAAACAAGGATTGCGAGATGATATTCTTGCAATAGAAAAGCAAGTTGACCGCATGGAAGATAAGTTGCGAACTCAAGAAGCTGAGACTCGAGAAATTATACAGAGTGCAGAAGAGCGGTTTGAGAATAAGCGCGATGGTCTTCAAAACGATTATGACACAAAAGCAAATAACCTAAGGGATGCTAATGATAGTCGTATGACTGATTTAGAATCTAAGGTTGATCGTGATTTAGAATCTGTTATAACTCGAGTAACGAGACAAATGACAGAGCTCGAGAGTAATCTGAGTAACAAATTGCAACGAGCGCTTGATAACCCATTAGCTAATTAAAGAATTACTAATTGTTGCTACAAGTATAAATAATGGTTTTAAGGATTGTATTATGAAAATAGGCTTTATTGGAATTGGCAAACTTGGTCATCCTGCATCGGAATTCTTTGAGGAAAAGGGTTTTGATGTAACTAAAGCAGATATAGGTGATAGCATTGAGGATTGCGTAAAAGATAGACAGTTCGTATTTGTATCAGTTCCAACACCCCACGATCCAGACTATGACGGTAGATACGTTTGCTCAGATTTAGAGCCAAAAGATTTCTATTATCATATCGTACAAGAAGTAATTACCGAAGCAAATAAACACATGAATAAGGATCAATGTTTAGTTCTTATTTCTACTGTCTTACCTGGAACTTGTACGCGCGAAATAGCACCGTTAGTCACAAACACAAACTTTCTTTATAATCCGTATCTAATTGCAATGGGCTCAGTTAAAGAGGACATGCAAAATCCAGAAATGATTATGATTGGTGGTAATGAAGAGTGGGCTAATATGCTAATGTTGATGTACACTAAAGTGTGTGATAATTCGCGTTATGTTAAAGGTACCTACGAGGAAATAGAATCAGTTAAGATATTCTATAATACGTTTATTACAACTAAAATTACTCTTGCGAATATGATTCAGGATGTTGCTGTTAAGCTTGGCAATATGAATACTGATGTAGTTACGAAAGCACTATCAGAATCTACTGACCGTATTATGTCTCCAAAGTACATGAAAGCTGGTATGGGAGATGGCGGATCTTGCCACCCTCGAGATAATATAGCATTACGATGGTTAGCAAAAGATTTAGATCTAGGTTATGATCTTTTTTCCAGTATCATATATGCTAGGGAAATACAAGCTAAAAATATGGCTAAAGAAATACTGAAGCATGGAAATAAGATTAAATTCTCGAGCAATTCTTTTAAGCCAGGTGTTAATATTGAAGATGGTTCTTATAGCATTCTTATTCAACGGTTTATAGTAGAGCTTGGTGGGCAAGTTACAGATATAGATCCGCAGGTTTATGTATTAGTTCATCAAGGCGATAAGCCTATGGAAGATGTATATAATTTTGATCCGTGGAATAATTATGGAAACTGATATTACGTTTTGGCTAAGTCCTAATGCTAAACAACGAGAATGCAGACTTTACGACACCATAATTAAACCATATTTTCATCAAAACGATAATAGTTTATCAAAAACTTGCCCCTTTTCCTTTAAAAGAATAGGAGATAAAATTAATGCAAGTCATAATAATATATTCTTAATGGCAGTAACAGACCGTTATTATAGTAGAACAGGTAGCTTAGAGCAACTTGATATATCTGTTGATTTAGAATATATCAAAAGAGCATATGGCAATGGAATGAAATGTGTTATTGATTACTCGTGGGAAGCTTCTGGTCTTAATATCAAAAGCATGGATTTTTGGAAAACAAACAAAGATATTATACAGAAATACGAAATTCAATTATTAACTAATGCTTCATCACAACACAATTTTAAATTGGAATCTGGAAAAGATTTCTTTTTGAGGTTTAATTTGTTTCAATACGAGGTTCGTAAAACAAATTCATATCAAAATATAGATTACCACTTAAATACCTACAGCTGCAGAAAAGAAGATAAAAAGCATTTCTTTAACTTTTTTGTTGGCGATATAAACAAATTTAAAAATGTACTTACTATGTCAAGTTATTTTAAAAGAAATCTAGATAAGCATTCAATTTATTCATCTGTGATAGGGTCTAATACTCATAGTATTGAGTTGTACCACGGACATCTAATACATTATATGGAAAATCTAGATAATAATAAAAAGTACATTCAACAAGATATTTTAGATACATTCAGTTACTTAGAAGAACACGAAGATGAAATAATTGCGCATATGCCATTCGAAAGATATGAAGGATTTCCAGAATTTGATGTAAACGGATCAAATGGAAGTAATTCAAATGAAAGAAGAATTCCGCAGCTTGCGCACGAGTGCCACCTATGGGGTGTAGTGGAAACTTTATGTGTGCCCGATATAATACATCATACGGAAAAAACATTCAAACCTATATCGGCTGGTGCACCTTTTATGATTCTCGGATCTAAAAATCAAAATACCGATTTAAAAAGATTTGGATATGAGATATTTGATGAGATTATAGATTACCGTTTTGAACAAGAAAAAACCAATGCAAGTTGGTTGGATTATACCGGGGCAGTAATTGAAGGATATTTTAATGAAATGGAACGACTTATTAAAGAAGGTCCTGAGATATTCTATATACCAAGTGTTAAAGAAAAATGCGAGTGGAACAAATATAATTTTGAAAAATTAACAACTAAAGATAATTTAGAAAAAGAATTAAAATCGCTTTTTTCCTAAATACAATAATACAATACACACGGAGTAATAAGTATGTTTAACCTGAATTTTAAAATGGCTTTGATGGCTCAAATGGCGTACCTAAGCGGCAAAGAAGCCAAAGCTAAAACTAAGCAATATGGTATCACGGGTCACAAGTTTTTTGAACATGATGGTGCTCAGTGTCATGCTTTTTGGAACAAAGAAGAATATGTACTAGCATTCCGCGGTACTGAGCCAGATAAATTGAATGATCTTCTCGCAGATTTAAATGCTATTCCTCGCGGTGCTGCAACTCACGGATTAGTTCATTCAGGTTTTAGAGGTGAATGTGATAAGCTATGGGATAATATTGTTAAACATCATGGCCGTGGGCACCAGAAGAAAAAGCTTTATATTACTGGGCATTCATTAGGTGCCGCAATGGCTACTATTGCTACTTCACGGTTTGAAGAGTTTATGGAAGTAGAGCGGCTAACAACATTTGGTTCACCAAGAGTTGGTACTCGTAGTTTTGTTAAAGCTATCGAAACACCGCATTTCAGATTCGTTAATAACAACGACATAGTTACAAAAGTTCCTTTATGGATTATGGGATACAAACATCACGGTCTTCTGCAGTATATTAACTTTTACGGCAATATACGTGAGCTAACAACTTGGCAAGCAATTAAAGACAAGTGGCGCGGATATAAATCAGGCATTCTTGATGGTGCCTTAGACCACGGAATGGCTAACTACGTTAAAGCGCTCGGCGACCAACACTAAACTTAAGATAAATAACACATAACACATAGAGGAAAAGCAATGGCATCTACATACAGAGCATACGCTGATAAAATGGGCGCTACAGCAGCAACAGATTATATAGGCAGACCAGGAGATATTTTCTGGGATCAGACGAATGGAGCATTACGAGTATCTGATGGGGCAACCGCAGGTGGTACTCTAATCGGTGGTGGCGGTGGTGCAACCGCTTGGGCAACTATTACTGACATTAATAACGCAGCAGGTCCAGATAATATAGCAGTAGGCAATAGTGCAGGCTTTACTAACCAAGGTACATATGGCATTGCACTTGGATTTGGTGCAGGCGATGAGAACCAAGGCATTGCAGCAATCAGCATCGGCTACACGGCAGGTCAAACAACTCAAGGCGGTAGTGCAATAGCAATTGGTCAAAATGCCGGTAACACCACTCAAGGTATTGACGCAGTAGCAATTGGTGTACAGGCCGGTTTAACTACTCAAGGTCAATCCTCGGTAGCAATTGGACAAGACGCCGGCCAAGAAACCCAAGGCATATCAGCAACAGCAGTTGGTCAAAATGCAGGCCAAACAACCCAAGGCGCATCGGCAGTAGCAGTTGGTGAAAATGCTGGTAAAAGCAATCAAGGCATTGCGGCATTAGCAATCGGTGCTGACGCAGCGGTGACGGGCCAAGGCCACAGCGCAGTAGCAATTGGTTCTGCGGCTGGTACCACTGCTCAAGGCAGCAATACAGTAGCAATCGGTGTTGACGCAGGTCAAACAACTCAAGGCGATAATGCAGTGGCAGTTGGCAGCGGGGCAGGGTTAACAACTCAAGGCGCAAGCGCAGTAGCAATCGGTGTTGACTCGGCTACAACAACTCAAGGCGCGGCTGCTATAGCAATTGGGCAGCAGGCAGGTAATGACACACAAGGCTTATCAGCAATAGCAATTGGTCCTTTGGCAGGCCGAATAACTCAAGGTATTGGTGGAATAGCAATTGGTGCTACGGCTGGGCAAACTACTCAAGGCATAAAGGCAATAGCAGTTGGTGCCGATGCTGGACAAATAAATCAAGGTGACAGCGCAGTAGCAATTGGTACTTTCGCAGGTAGAACTAATCAAGCCGCAAACTCAATTGTATTAAACGCAACCGGGCTGTCTCTGAACAACATCGTAGAAGATACATTTGTAGTTAAACCGGTTAGAAATGCTACAATGACAACCATACTTGGTTACGATGCTACAACAGGCGAAGTTACACATAATGCGGCAATACCAGGATATACTAATACAGCAGACTTGAAAGCATTAGTAGCAGCAAGTACAGACTTTGCTGATTACCAAACTAGAATAGCAGCACTATAATGGATATGATTAACGCAATGTTTGGAGATACTCTCTGGATTTATACAGCTATAGCTGGCGCACTTATTGGTGCTGCGTTTTTGGCTTGGTTTAAAGGAACTCGTGCTGGTCTTTGGTGTTATTCTATATTTGATAGAACACTAGATTTTCTAGTAGATCGTTGGGGATGTACTTGGTTACAAGAACCCGAAGATGCTTGGAGAAAGAAGTATCCAAAGATCACTAAGAAAGTTGATGATCTGGAGCTTAGGCTAAAAGTTCTTGAAGCAAATGCCGGTAATAAGATCATCAGACAAAAGAAGTAAAAAAAAGCCCGACAAGATTTCTCCTGTCGGGCTTTATAAAGATGGTGCCGGCACCAAGAGTCGAACTCGGGACCTACGCATTACAAGTGCGTTGCTCTACCAACTGAGCTATACCGGCATTTAAATGGTGGGGATAGAGAGACTCGAACTCTCACACCTTGCGGTACCAGAACCTAAATCTGGCGTGTATACCAATTTCACCATATCCCCGTTAAATTTTTATTCTAAACTTTTGATCTTGCGGGCTTTGTGAAACCGTCGCGTGGGTGTGCGTTAGCAGCCATGCTACTACGGTAGCCACGGTACAATATTTTTAAACGCTCTTTATCTATACTCTTTGTATTTTCTATTGCTTTTTTAACCGCTTCTAATTCTTTATCACGAGTCTCAGATTGTGCTGACTTTAGTTTTTCTACTACGATTTCGTATAACTTGTACAATTCACTAAATCCCAAAGGGCGAATAAGATTATCTGCTTCTAGTCTATAGTTGCGATCATCTACGTGTACTGCCTTGCGTCTATCATAGCTCATAGTTTCTTCTCTAAGTCAGTTATTTCATCAAGTTCGTCGATCCATACTAGATCTGCAGTGTAACCGTTTATTTTAGATTCTTTCTTTTTATCTAAATGTGTAACTGGGCGATTGAATTTCTCCATATTTTTAGCAACGAAATTCTGGTGTTTAGTCTTTCTATTTTGGGTCATACATTCGCCTTATATCTGTTTATGTAGCAATTATATCATTTAAATACACGAATGTCAACACTTATTTATAACTAAGACTAGAACACAAAGTAAGAAATTATACTACCAATAAGAAGAAGTCCCCAGAATATAATACTAGTTACGCTGTTAGCGTTATCACGCGCTCGAATATAATCTAAATGTTGTTGTTCTACTGATTTTTTAGGTTTACGTGCTGCCATAATATAGTCTCTCTTCATCATTTAAAGTGGCTCCTCGAACTGGACTCGAACCAGTGACCTGCGGATTAACAGTCCGACGCTCTACCAACTGAGCTATCGAGGAATAATCTGTGTATCTAAAAGAACCAACGGTATATACCCATCAAATCTATAAAAAGAAAAAACCCGTTTTGAGTAGCCATTGCCCAGTCTTTATGTTTAACAAAGTAAAAACTTAATAAAACATGTCCGGTAAAGAACAATAGAAACCCAAAACGGGATATCTCAATGTTTAGAGATAGTAAGGTGCCTGCGGTTAAGAAAAGGATTGTTGCCAACCATTTCATAAATTCAATACTCGTAATAAAGGTGGTACCAGTCGGGGAATCGAACCCAGCTACTCCTGTGATATGACACCTTGATATCTGTAGAAGTTAGCAAACCTGCACTGGCGCATTTGGAGCGGGTACGGAGAATCGAACTCCGGTCAGTAGGTTGGAAACCTACAGCTCTACCATTAAGCTATACCCGCAAATATGTGGAAGTTGTGTAGACGACCCTTCCTAGCCGTTTCGTGTCGGCCGTTTTACTAACAACCCCAAGTACTACACTTACCCACGAAACTCTTAATAAGTAATTCTTTATTATTTAACCATTATAACATGCTTTAAACCGAATGTCAATAGTTATTTACCATTTAACTTCATATCCATCACGTTTAAGACTACTTGTCGCATACATCATCATACTGTTAGAATACATTTCATAGATGCGACTTTCGACAAACTTCCCATCTTTATAAAGATTAACTCCGTATGAACCAAATTCATGATTAGTTAATGACGCAAATGCTTGGGTAGATACAAGATCAATAGGATATTTGTACTTATGTATCTGTTGCATTTGGTACCTCTTTTAACTCTTCAAAGGATTTGGTATAATATATCCAGCTGGATACAACTCTGCCCGTGTTTGCCCACGATTAAAGAAGTACGGATCCAAGTTCAGTTGTTCCACTTGGTAATTTGCTTCTTTTTCAGAACGGCAAGTAGTTACATTCTCATAATCTTTACTAGATCCGCCAATCCGGATCTGCCAACGGTCTTCACCAGCTACATTAGTTATTTTATGCACTGTGTAGTCATTGCGTATTTTTGGCATTGTATTCTTTCTTTGTTGCTATGATTAATTATAGTCTATTAAGCTAGCATTGTCAACAGTTATTTATGCGCTGCTGAAAGTTTTCCAATTGCTAAGTGGAGCTAAACTTCTGTTGTACTCTTTAACACCTTGTTTCCGAGTAATCATCATATCTCCAGATACACAAAATCTACTATTCTCTAAGTCATCTTTTGTTTTGAACGGTTGTATATCTTCAGCATCGCCTTCTTGAGTTTGTACATCGTGATCTAGATTAGAAGGAAACACAAATAGTGTACCTGTTTCAGCTGGCAATGCATAGTTAGTAGCATTGTTATTATTCCATTCTGTAACATGATGAGCAAAGAAAGCTCTATACGGTTCGTTAGCATGAGAGCGCTTTTTATCAAAGAAGATAATCCGTCTATCTTTGTCAACACCTACATGCGGATAATATGTAAATGATACGTGATTTTCTTCATGGTTATGTCTAGTAATGCCTGACTCGTTTGTTACGTTAAAAAATGATTTAGTAACATGAACATCAAGTAGATCCAAACTAACAGATAATGTATTAAAGTATTCCCTAACTGCTGGCATC
>Ga0196889_1000197_pt1 | contig 19690 bp, 43 predicted proteins | sample VirMetDEL_Nov_12_FD_166415 | JGI IMG/M metagenome (GOLD analysis project Ga0196889, IMG submission 166415) | Aqueous microbial communities from the Delaware River and Bay under freshwater to marine salinity gradient to study organic matter... | ecosystem: Environmental > Aquatic > Marine >...
ATAACTAAATTTTATTATATAACTATGAACACAAATCAAACATTAAACAAAGTTAGAACTTTGCTCGGTATCGAAGTAAAGTTAGAACAAATGAAACTTGATAATGGTGCTGTTTTAGAAGCAGAAGCATTTGAAGTTGGTGCAGAAATCTTTGTCGTTGCAGATGAAGAAAGAGTTGCAGTACCAGTTGGAGAATATGTTACTGCTGATGGAATGACAATCGTTGTTGCAGAAGAGGGTATCATTGGAGAAATCAAAGAAGCTGGAGCAGAAGAGGAAGCACCAGCAGAAGAAGAAGCACCAGTTGAGGAAGAAGTTGTTGAGGAAGATTTATCAACCGAAACAGCTACACCAAAAAAGGTAATCGAATCAGTAAGCAAAGAAACTTTCTTTTCTGAAATCGAAAAATTAAGAACTGAAATCAACGAACTGAAACTTTCAAATGTTGAAGTAAAAGAAGTTGAAGAAGTATCTGTTGAATTATCAGAAGATGTTGAGGGGATTTCACATAATCCAGAAAACGGAACTGCAAAGAAAGAGTTAAACCTTTACTCTCAAAAAGGTAAGAATAACACAATGAGTAGAATTTTTAACAAACTAAATAAATAAAAAAAATTATGAGTTTATCAATTACGAGCAGTTATAGCGGAAGTTTCGCGGGAAAATATGTATCGGCGGCTTTGCTTTCTGGAAACACAATCGCAAACGGATTAATCGAAGTTAAGCCAAACGTAAAGTTTAAAGAAGTATTAAAAAGAGTGAGTTTATCTGGAGCAATTGCAAATGCAAGTTGTGATTTTACAGATGCTGGAGCAGTTGTATTAACTGAAAGAATTATTGAACCAAAGGAATTACAAGTAAATTTAGAACTTTGTAAAACTCCTTTTCAATCAGATTGGGAAGCTATCTCAATGGGATATTCTGCACACGACAATTTACCATCAACATTTTCTGATTACTTTATCGGATTAATGGCTGGAGAGATTGCTCAACAAACAGAACAAGATATCTGGAGTGGAACTGCTGGAGCTGGAACATTTGATGGTTTTGCTACATTATTAACTGCTGCTACTTTACCAGCTGGACAAGACATTACTGCTGCAACTGTAACTGCTTCAAATGTTATAGCGGAGCTCGGAAAGGTGGCTGATGGCGTACCTTCAAGTTTGTATGGAAACGAAGATTTATATATCTATGTATCTCAAAACGTATGGAGAGCATACAAGAGAGCACTAGGAGGATTTGCTGCTGACGGAGTTGGTGCAAATGGTTCAATGGCACAAGGTCCAAACCAAGATATCGATATTCAGTACTTCGATGGAATTAAGGTAGTTTGTGCAAACGGATTAGCTGATAACACAATGGTATCAACTTTAAAGACCAATTTGTTTTTTGCGACTGGCTTGTTATCGGACTCAAATGAAATTAAAGTGCTGGATATGAGCGATTTAGATGGGTCAAAAAATTTGAGATTTATCGCACGTTATACTGCTGGAGTTCAGATTGCAGTATTGGAAGATGTAGTTTTCTACTCTTAATATTAAATAATTAATAACTAAAAAAAGGTAGGTGGTTAATCTGCTTACCTTTTTTTTATAACCTTAAAAAAATATATACACTATGGCTTGTTTACTTACATCTGGTAGAGCGTTACCTTGTAAAAGTTCTGTTGGTGGCTTAAAAGCGGTTTATTTCGCTGATTATGGTACATTAGGAGATGCTACAATAGTAGCTGGAGAGATTACAGCAGTTGCTGGAACTCCAGACTTTTTCAAATACGATATCAAAGGTTCTTCATCTTTAGAAACTGCAATAACCAGTTCAAGAGAAAATGGAACAACTTTTTACACACAAACATTGAACTTAACTTTGACCACATTGGACAAAGCAACACAAGAAGAAATCAAATTATTATCAGTTTCAAGACCACATATTGCGGTTGAGGACTATAACGGAAACTTCTTTTTAGTTGGATTAGAGCACGGAGCAGAGGTTACTGGGGGTACAATCGCATCTGGAGCAAGTATGGCTGATGCTTCATCTTTTTCTTTAACATTCGAAGCAATGGAGAAATCTCCAGCTAACTTTACAGTTTCAACTGTTGTTACTGCAAATGAAAGTGCTACACAAATAGACCCAAATGCGTAATTAATTACTTTGGTTTTTATTAAAAATTAGGCAATCTTAATCGGTTGCCTTTTTTTGGCTTAAATAAATAAAAATACTATTATTTAGTATTATATATATATGAAACATTTATTGCCAACGACAGATACACAATCAATAAAGATTATACCAAGAGTATATTCTACTTCTGTAACGATGCATTTAAGGGATGACAGTACAAATACAACTGTTTCAATAACACCAACGGCACAAAAAGTTGGTAATTACATAGAACTATCAAATGTATTTAATTTAAAAGAGGGTAGGTTTTACGATTTAAAAGTAATTGATACAAATACAGCAAATATAATCTATAAGGATAAAATATTTTGCACAGCACAATCAACAGACCAAACTAACAACGAAAGCTATTCAGTCAATAAAGACGAATACAAGTCAAAGAGCGGTAATAACGATTTTATAATACTATGAGTAAACAAATAAATAAGTACAGAAAACCAACGGTTGCCAAAAAAAACAATTCTAAATTTAGTTTTGTTAATTTGTCAAGCTATTCAACACCAGAAATTATTGAATCAAAGAATAAAGAATGGGTTGAATTTGGTGCAGATAACAATTATTTTAAATTCCTTATAGATAGGGCAAACGGAAGTGCTACATCTGGAGCTTGTATTACTGGAATATCTCAAATGATATACGGAAAAGGTTTGGATGCAACAGACAGTGCAAGAAAGCCAGAAGCGTATGCAAGAATGATATCTTTATTTAAAAAGGATGATTTAAGAAGATTGGCATATGATTTAAAGTTAACTGGTCAATGTGCTATCCAAGTTATTTACTCAAAAGATAAAAAGACAGTTCAAAAGGTTGAGCATTTACCAATTGAAACGTTAAGGGCAGAAAAGTGTTCAGAGGGCGATAAACAAGTACAAGCGTATTACTATCATTCAGATTGGGCAAACGCAAAGCCAAGTGATAAACCTTTGAGAATACCAGCATTTGGTGTTTCAAAAAATGTACAACCAATTGAGATTTTATATGTAAAACCTTATGAAGCTGGAATGTATTATTATAGTACACCAGACTATGTTTCTGGAATTAGCTTTAGTGAGATTGAAGAAGAAATTGCATCCTTTCACGTTAACAATATTAAAAATAGTTTCGCACCAGCATCATTAATAAATTTCAATAACGGAGTGCCAGACGAAGAAGCACAAACATTAATTGAAAACAAAATTGTTTCTAAATTTCAAGGAACAAACTCTGCTGGAAAACTAATAATTGCTTTTAACGATTCAAAAGAATCACAAGCGGATATCACACCAGTTCAAATATCTGATGCTCATAATCAATACGAATTTATTTCAAGTGAAGCACAGAGTAAGATAATGATGTCGCATAGGATTGTTTCTCCTATGCTTTTAGGTATTAAAGATAATACTGGATTTGGTAATAATGCAGAGGAATTAAAGAACGCTTCCATATTAATGCAAAACATCGTTATAAACCCATTTCAAGAACTTTTAATCGATGCCCTTGACAAAATACTTGCTTTTAATGGTATTGCTTTAAACCTATACTTTAAGACCTTACAGCCTTTACAATTTATGGATTTAGAGAATGTTAAAGATGCTGAAACAAGAGAGGAAGAAACTGGTATTAAAATGAGTAAGGTTTTTAACGATTTAGAAGAATTTGGAGAAGATGAGGACTTGGAGGAATGGGAATTAATTGACGAAAGAAAGGTTGATTACGATTCAGAAGATGAGTTAGACGAACAAATAAAAAAATTAAACGAAAAGAATCCAAGTCTTTTATCAAAAATATGGAACTTTGCAACAACTGGTACTGCAAGACCAAATGCAAAAAGTACTCAAGACGGAAAAGAACCAACTTTCGGATTACAATACAAAGTAAGGTATCAATATGCACCATTAAAGGCATCTGATAATAGTAGGGAATTTTGTAAGAAAATGGTAAAAGCAAAAAAAATATATCGCAAAGAAGATATACAACAAATGAGCCAAAGAGCGGTTAATGCTGGATGGGGTTTAAATGGTGCTAGTACCTATGATATTTGGTTATATAAAGGCGGTGGCGATTGTCATCATTTTTGGATGCGAAAAACTTACATTGCAAAAGGTTCAAGATTAAAACCAGATGTTGGTAATCCAAAAGCAGAAATAAGTGTAAACAAGGCAAGAAAAGCTGGTATAAAACTACCAGTAAATGAAAAAGAGGTTGCAATGCGACCAACTGATATGAAAGACAACGGATTTGTAAACAAGAAAAGATAATATGGCAACAGCATTATTTATAAGTAGAACGGATTTAGTAAAGAATTCTGTTATTGATGGAAACACCGATACAGATTCATTTATTCAGTTCATTAAGATTGCACAAGAGATACACATACAAAACTATTTAGGTACTAAATTGTATGATAAAATTTCTGCTGATATTATAGCAGATACATTAACTGGCGATTATTTAGAACTTGTAACGGATTACATTCAACCGATGTTGATACACTATGCTTTAGTTGATTTCTTACCATTTTGTGCATATTCTGTGAAATCGGGGGGTATTTTCAAACATCGTTCTGAAAACGCTGAAACAGTTTCAAAAGATGAGGTTGATTATTTGGTACAAAAAGAAAGAGAATTTGCAGAATATTACACAAGACGATTTGTAGATTTCATTTGTTTTGATAGTTCAAAGTTCCCAGAGTATTTAGACAATCAAGATTCTGATGTGTATCCAGATAAAAATGTAAGTGGTTCAAATTGGGTACTATAATGAAAGGATATAAACCGAAACAAATAAACATTGTTAAATTGGAAAAGTATTTAACTAAAAAAGAAAAAGATGGCAAACGAAATATACAATAGCACTTGGTTTGGTAATACAATAGATACTGCATCTTCTATTGGTACATCAACAGAGATGATACAAGGGCAGTTCAATATGAATGATAGGCAAGAAGTTGAAGCAAAAAAATGTTTGGCTGATGCAATACATACAATAGGAATACAAGATACACAAAATTAAAAACAATGGCAAAACCAACATTAGCATTAATACCATCTGCTCAAGGAAGCAAATTTTATTCCGTACTACCATCAAACGGTGTAGGGGATTTTGACTTTACAAGAAGTGGTTCGGCAACAAGAATAAATAAAGACGGATTAATAGAAACAGTTTCAAATGGTGTTTCAAGATTAAACTACCCTTTAGTTGATGGGGTTGTAAATGGTTGCCCAAGTCATTTGTTAGAACCGTCAAGACAAAATTTAGTTAGATGGAATAATGATTTAACAAATGCAAATTGGACAACTGGAAACATAAGTAAAGTTGCAAACGATACAATATCTCCAAATGGTACTTTAGACGCGAGTAAAGTTATTGCTACTATTAATAACAATAGTCATTATTTTCAACAACAATTTAATATAGGTGAGAACAATGTTACTATTTCGGCTTATGTTAAAAATATAGATGCTAATTATATACAAGTAACAAATGCTGGAAATGCTTTGGCTTTTACAAATTTTGATATTCAAAACGGAACGGTTGGTACAAGTGGTTCGGCTATGTCAAACCAAAAAATAGAAAAATTACCAAATGATTGGTATCGTATTTCTGTTACAGTTGATAATACTGGTTTTCCTATTACTTATATGCGTTTTTATATGGTTACTTCAGCTTCTTCGGTTTTCAACGAATTTTGGCTACCAACAAGTGCAGTTTCTTTAAATGTTTGGGGTGTTCAATGTGAGATTGGAGAATTTGAAACGTCTGTAATTACAACTACAACGGCAGCCGTCACTCGTTCAGCTGAAACTGCTAATGGTTCTGGAGATGCAGCTACTTTTAATGATAGTGAGGGTGTTTTGATGGCGGAAATAAGTGCTTTGGATAATACAGATACTTCAAATAGATTTATTTCTATACTAAATGGTACAGATATAAACAATGGTTTTTATATGTTCTATGGTGGTGCAACAAATAGAATAAGATTTCAATACAAAACATCTTCTGGTGACTTCAATTTTGTTACTACTAATTATAATACTGAAGATATTAATAAAATAGCTTTTAAATATAAATCTAATGATATATCTGTATGGGTTAATGGTTTTGAAGTTTCAACTGATACGACAATTTCAGATACTCCAACTGGATTAGATAACCTTGCATTTAATAGGTCTGGTACTGATAATTTCTACGGAAACACCAAACAAATACAATACTTTGATACCGCTTTAACAGACCAAGAATTGCAAACACTAACAACAATATAATGAATATAGGAAAATATAAATTCGACAGTAAAGAAGCAGCACTTAAAAAGACTAATTCTTTAGGAACTGCAACAGATGAGGACGGAAACGAATATCCAACACATAAACACACAATCGTTCATTTAGGTAATATCGTTTTAGAACAAGCGGTAATTGGCGAAGATGGAGAAGTAGAAACGGAAGCAGTACTATCGGAAGATTGGCACGTTGATGTTTTATGGAATGGATTAGAACCTAACGAAGATGGAACAATTGACCATCCGTATGGTTGGAAGTCAAAAAGTGTTAATATTGATGGAGATGGTGTACACGCTTTCTTTGGATTAAGCTACGATGCTTTAAAATTCTAAATTTTGACAATGCAAGATATAAAAATAGCAGCAATTAATCTACTAACGTTTACCGTTAGTTTTTCAAATATTGAACAATGGCTAAAAATATCGTTATTAGTTGTTTCTATTGTTTATACTGTATTGAAAATATTTAAACTAAAAGAACCAAATGAAGCTGACAAATAACTTTAGTAAATCAGAGTTCGATTGTTCTTGCGGATGTGATATGCCTTTAAAGGTTTTGCATAATGTACAGAAGTTAGCAAACCAATTACAAGCACTACGAAACGTTGTCGGTAGTCCAATCAAAATAAATAGTGGATATAGATGTACAAATTATAATGATAATGTCGTAAAAGGGTCTAAAAATAGCCAACACAAGCTTGGTAAGGCTGCGGATATTGTTATTAATGAAATGACACCTCAAGAAACATTTGAATTGGTTGATTTGTTAATTAACGAGGGTGAGTTGTTGCAAGGCGGTTTGTCTGCATACGCTACATTTACACACTACGATATAAGAAAAACAAAAGCACGTTGGTAATGGAGATAAATTTAATCTTATTAGTGCCAGACGCAATGATGGTTGGATGGCAATATTACAGACCAGATGATAACTTTAACTATTCAGAGGTAAATATATTTTTATTCTTTGGACAGTTACAAATAAGATGGAATAAAGATGAATAAAATATTAAGTTGGTTTACTGGTGGTGTTGTTAAAGAAGTTGGTAATGTTATTGACAAACTATTTACTTCCGAAGAAGAGCGTTTAAAAGCCAAGAATGAGGTGTTTAAGGTTTTACAAGAACAACAGTTAGAATTACAGAAGCTACAAACAGAAATCGTATTAGCTGAAGCAAATGGTAATTGGATGCAAAGAAGCTGGCGACCAATACTTATGTTAGCTTTTGGTTTTATTGTTATTTATGTAAAGTTTATTGCACCTTTGTTTAGTTTACCTATTCCGCCTTTGGAAAATGAGTTTTGGGATTTACTACAATTGGGTATCGGTGGGTATGTAGTTGGTAGAAGTGCTGAAAAGATAGCTGGTAATATTACAGTAAATAAAAAATAATTAACTTTTTGTTTTTTATTCCAGATAAAAATATATAACTTTGTAATTTATTAATTAGTTACTGTTTTATAGTAAAATATTAATATAAAAAAAAATAAAGAAATATAGCTATAATAAAATAAATATAAGTGTTCGGAGTATTATCTAAAAAAAAAGATATATATCTTCAACTTTATAGCTAAATATTTTTGTTTTTGTTTATAAGTTAAATATTTAAACACATATTTATTTGTATATTTGAACAAGGAAATATCTTAACTGTTTTCTTTTCATCTTATTTTGTTTTTAGATTACTATCACTAAAAGGGTTCAACAATAAGTTGAGCCTTTTTTTTGCTTTTAACAAAATTTTAACATTTCTTTAACAGTTTTATTTAAAATGCCTTTGTAGATTTGTAGGGTAATTAATAACTAAAAAAATATTATGACAGATTACGAATACAAACAGTTTTTATTAAATTTAAGAAACGATTTATACAAAAGAAATAATTTTGTAGCCGCTGAAAAAGTAACACATCAATTAAATAATTTATAAAACTAAATATTATGGAACAATCAAACTGCTGCGGTGCTGGGAACTGGTTAGAATCTGGTATCTGCGAACAATGTAAAGAACACGCTGACTTTTCAGATTGGGAAGAAGAAGCAAACGAACGAATGAAAATAATCGGTCAAAACGGTAATACTGGAATACACTACACAAAAGAAAAAATCAAAGAACTATGGAATCAATGCAAAGTGATAAAAAGATAAACCAAGCAGCTTGGGATAAATTAAAGCTACAAATAGAATATCATATGGAGCAAGATTCAAACCTAACAGATGTAAAAATAAACTACCAATTAAAAGTTCCTACCTATGGAACAAGAAACTTTTTAAATTTAAAAGCTTCATTACCAATAATTTTACTATATTTACAATTATAAAACCAAAACAAAATGGAAAAATTACAACAAATTCAAGCCGAATTAAAAGCACCAAAGAACCAAAGAAATAACTTTGGTAAGTACAATTACAGAAGTTGCGAAGATATTCTGGAAGCAGTTAAACCGCTTTTGAATAAATACAATTGCACCTTAACAGTATCAGACGAAATCAAAGAACTTGGTGGAATCTTATTTGTTGAATCAGTTTCAATCATATCTGATGGCGAGAATCAAGTACATACAAAAGCACAAGCTGGAATTGACCCAAACAGAAAAGGAATGGACATTGCACAATCATTTGGTAGCAGCAGCAGTTATGCTCGTAAATACAGTTTAAACGGATTGTTTTTAATTGATGACACAAAAGATGCTGATTCAACAAACACACACGGAAAATCAACAAGCAAAGTAACAAAGGATGATAAACCTTGGTTAAATGAAAACACACCAGAATTTACAAAAGTAAAGGCATATTTAAAAGGTGGTGGCAATTTAGCAAACGTTGAATCAAAATACAGAATTTCAAAGAACACAAAAGACGCATTAAAAAAATAAACATATGAATAGTATTGAAATGAAACCAACAAATAAAGACCATTACAGATTATTTTTAAACGGAGTAGATGTAACTGGCGAACAAGAAAGAAGTGTATTCAGACACATAATACAAACAATAGATAACGCAATAGACAACTAATATGAAAAAAAAAGATACATTTTTTACAGATTCAGAAGAACAAGTTGAATTTACAATTCAAGAAATAGCAGATATTATTGACATACCAGTAGAATTATTAAGAATAAAATTATAAACCAAAATTAAAACCAATAGAAATTATGAGTGCATTAATCAATTTATCAATTAACCTTGACAGTTTACCAAAAGAGAAATTTGTAAAAGGAAAAAAAGGAACGTATTACAATTTTACAGTATCTGTAAATGATGATACAAATGCCTATGGGCAAAACGCTTCAGTATTTGATTCTCAAAGCAAAGAGCAAAGAGAAGCAAAAGAACCAAAGAAATACATCGGAAACGGTCAAGTTGTTTGGACTGATGGAACTTGCGTAAAAGCAGAGCGACAAGAAGAGGCACAACCACAACAAGAGGTTCAATCAAATGATTTGCCATTTTAATTAAATAAAATAAGGGGTGTTAATAGCATCCCTTTTTTTTACTTATGTGGATATACAAAGGCAAAGAAATTAAAAGTAGAACTGATTTACCATTAGAAGCGATTGGGTTCGTTTACAAGATACGAAATCTAAAAACAAACAAATTGTACATTGGTAAAAAGATACTCCTTAATAAACGTACTAAACCGCCGTTAAAAGGATATAAAAGAAAGCGTATTCAATACGTTGAAAGCAATTGGTTAAAATATACTGGAAGCAACATACACACAAAAATTTGGGGTGTTAAAGATTGTTACCGAGAAATAATGTACATTTGCTACAATCGAACAATGATGACATATTACGAAACTATGTTACAGTTCAAAGAAAACGTTTTAGAAAGTGATAAATTCATAAACGATAATGTACTTGGAAAATTTTACAAAACAAAAATACAGAAATATATAGATGAAGAACGGAATAAATACAAAGGAGGATGATGAAGTAAAAAGAATGTTGATGCAGCAACTTGAAGAAGATGCAAGTATTAATGTTGAAGAGGTTATTAAATATCCGCCAGTTGCAATTAGTTGCGGAATTTACCAAGATAGAAGCTTTGATGGTAGTTATACAGAGTATCCAGTTCCAATTGGAACAGATGGCAACTTTTCATTTGTACAAGCTTTTCCAAAGGTTGGTAAAAGTTTCTTTATGAGTTTACTTGTATCAGCTTACCAAAGTGGTTCAAATGGTTATACTGGTAAAATAAAAGGACATCGAAGAGGAAGAAAGATAATTCATTTTGATACAGAGCAAGGAAGATTTCACGTTAGTAAATTAGCAAGAAGACCATTAGTTATGAATCAATTGCAGAATGATAAAGATTATCATATCTATGCAATGCGAGAATTTGGTTGGCAAAGTAAAATTGATTTTATTGAACACATTTTATTTGATAAGTTTGAAAACGAAAAAATCGGTTTGGTCATTATTGATGGATGTGCAGATTTATGTTCTGATGTAAATAATATGGAACAAGCAAACAATGTTGCTGAAAAATTATTGCAATGGTCTGGAAAATTAAACTGTCATTTAACGACCATAATACACCAAAACTTTGGTAGCGACAAACCAAGTGGGAATTTAGGTTCAGCACTTGAGAAGAAAGCAGAAACACAAATAAAATTAGAAAAGAACAACGCAAATAAAGGTTGGATAACTGTTGAATGTAAACGAAGTAGAAACAGACCATTTGAAACTTTCAGCTTCCAAATAAATGGTAACGAATTACCAGAGTTTATAAACAACGATTATACTTTTTAATAATTGTGTTATATTTACAAAATATGACCAACTGGAAAGAAAAAGATTTATTTGAATGGCTATCAAAAAACCATTACAAAACATTAGTAAATAGTAAGAATCCAATATCAAGATGGGATTGCTACGATATTGAAACGCAAAGTAGAATTGAACTAAAGTGCAGAAGAAAACATTACGATACATTAATACTGGAGAAATCAAAGTACGATGCAATTGTAAAAGAATCAGATAAAAATTTTGATATTCCAATTTACATAAATAGTACACCAGAAGGAATCTATTTATTCAACCTAAACGACATTGAACAAAATTGGTTTACTAAATCGCTTCCAGCAACAACAGAATTTAAAAAACGTTTTTGGGTAAAAAAAGAGATAACAGAACTAAATATAAACAAAGCAAAAAAACTAAAATAATAAAGATGTACACGATAGAAAACATTAAATATTACGTTGCGTTAATTAGTAAAAAATTAAGAATAGAAGAAACAAGCGATTACGTTCCTACTTATTTTTATGATTATAAAATTAAGTTTCACGAAACAAATAAATTTTATTTTTTTTGTATTGAAGTAGATGATTTACAAAACGATTTTGATGATAATGACTATGAATTTATTTTGCATTATGTAAATAAAAATAAAAACTAAAATAAGATGAAAACAATTAAACTATTAAACGGAGAAGAATTTAAAGTAAAAGATATACTCACTAAAATGGATGATGATTCATTTTACTATGGTTATCTTGGCAAACACGCTTTGAGTAGTTCAATGTGTAAAAGTCTACTTGATAGCCCACAAGCATACGCAAACAAACTAAAAGAACCACCAAAGGCAAAAGAACCACAACCATTCCGAGATGGTAGGTTGATACATCTTCTGGCTTTAGAACCGCACAGAATAGAAGAACTAACAATTATTGATAGCACAAAGGGAAGTAAGCTGTACAAGTTGGCAGTTGAAGAGAAACCAGCACAATCGGTTTACACAAGAGCAGAACTAAACAGATGCCAAGAAATAGCTGAAGCAGTATTAGAGAACGAAGAGTACAAAGAACTTGTTGCAAATGCACAGTTTGAGATTCCAGCCATATCTAATTACAACGGTTTACCATTCAGAGGAAAAGCAGATATGTTACTTGCTGGTGTTGTATGTGATTTAAAAACAACAAGCGACATTGATAGTTTCCAAGAAGCTGCTTTGTTATATGGATATGATTTACAAGCTGCATTGTATTTAGAACTGTTTGAATGTTTTGAGTTCAAGTATGCAGTTGTAGATAAAAAGACAAAAGAAGTTGGGTTTTTTCAATTTGATGATGACTTTATACAAAGTGGATACGCAAAGCTGGATTTAGCCACAGAGAATTATTATAAGTATTTAGAAAACAAAGAATTTTACGATTTAAACCTATAAATATGCACGATGAACAACAATGCAATCAATTGCACAGAATAGCATACAGAAGTTGCCTTGATAATTATTTTACATCTTTTGATAGGAACGATATATACGAATACTGGTTGCAATTAGTTGAAGCAAAAAGAACTTGTGAAGCGTTAGGTGTTCAAAAGGCATTGGAATTTATTGAACTTTGGGAAAATATAGATGGCGAAGATTAAGAAGAAACTAAAACCATTTAAGAACTGCGACAATAAAGCACAATCATATTGCTTTAATAAGGGGTTTGTAATAACTTTAGAACCATCTGGTGCAAACTATAAGGTAAAGTATCAAAGAGGGCATAGCGGTCAGTATTATATGAAAGGAAAGGAATTTGATTTGCAAGAAGCATATCAATCAATTTGGGATTTATACACCAAAATTTATAACTACGATAAACAAAAATAAATGAGAGCAACACAAACACACTATGACAATGGCAAAGATTACGATGTAATTGATGTAATAAACGATTTTAATCTTAACTTCTCCAGAGGGAATATATTGAAGTATATATGTAGGGCTGGAAAAAAGAAAGATGAATTACAAGATTTATTAAAGGCAAAAGATTATCTTGAAAGAGAAATTGAAAGATTAAGGGAAGCAAATTAGCTTCTCTTTTTTTTTGTTAAAATGTTAAAAAAATGTTAAAATTAAAAATAAATGTAAATAAGTTTTTTTTATAAGTAAATAAGTAATAGATTTGCTTAACGATAATAACTAAAACAAAACAAAATGAAAGATTTAACAAGGTCAGAACAAATTACAATAACATTATTAGCAGCAGTATTATGCTATTTTGTTGGAAGAACATTAGTAAGTTTAATTTTTAACATTTAAGATATTATGAAAAAAATATTTGACAAGTGGATTGAAATAGTATTTGGATTATTAATGGTTTTACTGGTAATGTTTTTAACATTTTGGTTTGCAGTAATGATAATAATGATGTTTAGATAATGGAAGAAAGATTTGACAGAATAGAATATTTAATTAGTAGAACAGAAAATACCTATTTAAAAAACGAATTAGAATTATTGAAATTTGACATAGAATTAGCAATACAAAAATCAAAAAGTTATGGATATTAAACTAAAAAACATTATTAAAATAATACAACCAGAATTTGAATCAGAAGATAGCTGGTACAATGACCAACTGCCAAACGAAGTAAGTTTATATTTAGATACTGATGAACATCTAATTGATTTACATTTAAAAGATGATGTGCTACACACCAACATTTGGATTGAAGAAGAAGAGTATCAACTAACAGAAGAAGATGCTAATTTTATTTACAAGCATCTAAACAATTTGCTTGATAATGAAATTGAATTAACAAAGAGATATTACAACGAAGAGAAATACGAACAAAACAGATATTAATAATTAAAACAAAAACAAGATGAATACACAAGAAATTAAAAGAGGAGATTATAATGCTTATTACCCATTAAGTGAATTAAAAATGGCAAAAGTTAATAGAGATACTGTAACAAAACACGCAGAGAACTTTAAGTCAAAACTAAATGATTACGGATGGATGATGCCAATTGTTGTTTCTTCAAAGGGAGATGTTATTGAAGGACATCACAGAATAGAATCAGCTAAACTTTTAAAGCAAAAAACAATACCAGCATATGTAATTGATTGGGTTGATACTGACAAAGAAAAAGAGCATTTAAAAGCTATTATAGGTTTAAATAACGGAAACAAAGCTTGGAATACTGCTGATTATTTAAAAGCATATTCAATGGATAATGATGATTACAAAATAGTTTATAAAGCATATTTAAAACATTCAAATAACATCTCTGTTGGTAATGTTGCTAATGCTTTTTTTGGAAACGCAAGTAGAATCGAATTTAAAAAAGGTAATTCAAAAATAATAGATTTAAAATTTTCTTTATACATTTTAAGAAAAATATCTAATTTAGTCGTTAAATACACAAAAACAAACATACAAGCTTATTGTGTTAGAGAAATGATTTATACTGCATTTTCAAAAGCTTACAAAGATTATGATGCAATTGATTATATTTTCAAACAATATGCAAATCTTGCAAAAACAGAACACCCATCTGCAACTTCAATATCAAAATTTAAACCATTAATGGAAATGTATTTAAACGATTTTTATATGCAAAGAAACTTAAAAAACAATCTAAAATAATATGAAGATAACAAACGAAGATAATATGGAACTAATGGCAAGGTATGAAGATAATTACTTTGACTTGGCTATTGTAGACCCGCCTTATGGAATTGGTTTTGACGGTAATACAACCGTAAAAGGTAAAAGTGGAAAAGCAAAAACTTTTTCAAATAAGCAACACCATATAAAAAAAGATTGGGATAATAAAAGACCGCCTTTAGAATACTTTATAGAATTACAAAGAGTTAGTAAAAATCAAATTATTTGGGGTGGTAATTATTTTGCGGATTTATTAGTTCCAAAAAAAGGTTGGATTTATTGGGATAAAAAAATAACAAACGCAAATAATAAAAACTATTCTGATGGAGAATTAGCTTATACAAGTTTTGATTGTATTTTAAGGAAATACACATACGATTGGATTGGGTTTGGTTATTTAAACAACCCACAAAAACAAAAGAAAATACACCCAACGGAAAAGCCAGTTAAACTATACGAATGGCTTTTAATAAACTACGCAAAAGAGGGTAATAAAATATTAGACACGCATTTAGGTTCTGGAAGTATTGCAATAGCTTGTCATAATTTAGGATATGATTTAACTGCTTGTGAATTAGATACTGAATATTATAATGCATCAATGAAAAGATTAAAAGAACACCAACAACAATTAACAATGTTTTAATTATGACGAATAAACAAATAGAACAAGTAAGCGGAGCGATAATAACATCATTTGTAAACCTACACTTTTTAGAAGAAGCAAAAGCATCTGGACTATTTAGGCACAGAACAAAAAACAATGTGAAGAAAACAATTGATGACCTAATAGAAATAGAAACGAGTTACTATCAGAAAGTCGAAGAGATGGACGAAAAAGATTTAGGGGACAAGTTAGTCGCAAATAAATTAGAGTTCGTTAAATGGCTTTTAAATGAGTTTGATTTTAATGATTTCACAAAGATTCAAGAAGTATGTATTGCCTATACAAAAGACAAAGAACAATTGGTTGCAGCATCAGACAAAATAAATCTTGAACACGGAGCAGAAATAATTGAATAATATGAAACACAGATTACACTACAACGAAGAAATAGCAAATGAATTATTAGACAACTATATTAAGCTAACTGATTTTGATTTGCACAGTAGGCAAAGAAGACCAGAAGATGCATACATAAGATGTTTGTTCTACAAGATATTAAAGGACTTAAACGATATGAATGACAGAATGATTGCAGAGTTTCTTGGAGCAAAAGGACGAAAGACAAACAGAGTATCAATATACCAAGCATTAACAAAGGTTGAAACATACTACACAAGTTTCAAAAGATTCAGACAGTTTTACGATGTGTACTTTTTAGACCAAAAAGAATTGGGTATTAAAAGGGAGAAGCGTAAAAAGATAGCTTTTAAAGAAACTATAAAAGAAATTGATACAAGGCAAAAGAAAATAGGAATGGATGCTTTAGATATCCTTATTAGCAATATAGAGTTTGAAAGAAGACCAGAGATATTAGAGTTGGTTAAACTACGAGTTAAATCTTGGGAATGGAAAGCAAAAAATGAATATGAAGTAATTGAATGCTCTGGACAATTAGCTGGAACTTGGTAAAAATATAAATATGGAAGAATTACAAACACTTGAAGAGTTTAAAAGAATGCAACACAAAGAAGTTCAACAAAGAAAGAACAACTATAAAATGAACCCAGTTACTGGATGGATTGATTCAAATCATTTAGAGAATGGGTACATCAGATACAAGCATAAGAAAAACTTATAGTAATTGATTTAACTATAAGAAAATAATATAGTATATTTTGTAAATTTGGTATAAAAACTTATTATATATATGATGAAATATTATAAATAAAAACAAAAATATTCATCTACAAACATAATCAAAAACATATAGTATAAATTTAATAATATAAAGTGGTTTTGGAGTAGCTATACTCTGGAATCACTTTCTTTTTTGTTTATAACTTTTTTTACTATTAGTTGTATATTTATACAATAATTTTATATATGTTAGAAAAGGTTTTTGAATCACACAATAAATGGATAAATACAGTTGTCAAGTTTGGATGCACCAAAGATGAAGCTGAAGATATCGTTGGCAATATGTACCTTATAATCGGTAAGATGCTAAAAAAGGGATTAGATATATCATACGGAGATGATGTAAATTATTACTACATATATTTAACACTACGAACTTCATTTTTACAGATGTACAACAAGAAGAAAAAAGAAAACAAAGTATCTTTAGATTTGGTTTTAGATTTAGAATCGCAAGAATATATTGACTATGATTCAGCAGATGAAACACTAACAAAAGAATTAGAAGATTTGCATTGGTACGATAAAAAAGTATTTAATCTTATTCAAAACGAATACTCCATTACAGAACTATCAAACAAAACCAGCATCACATATCATTCTTTATATAACACATACAGAAAGACAAAAGCCAAATTAACCAAAAAGATTTTAGAATGAAGTTAGGAGATTTAATTGAACGCATCACATATTATACTGGTATCAAATGGATAGTCAAAAAGATATGGGGCGAAGATTGTGGTTGTGATAAAAGACAAGAAAACTTAAACGATATTGAATTATGGTAGAATTATTAAAAGGAGATTGCTTAATTGAAAGCGATAAAATAGAAAGTGGAAGTGTTGATTTAATATTGACAGATTTGCCTTATGGTAATATGAATACTGATGGCGGTAGAAAACTTGGTATTAATGGTTGGGATTTAGCAATAGAACCAAAAAAGGTTTATGATATTGCAAACCGTATTTTAAGAAAGAATGGTAAGATGATTTTGTTTAGTCAAGAACCGTACACGACTAAATTAATAACAGAAGCAATACCAAATATACCGTTTGGATATAGGGCAACTTGGGAAAAAGATAATTTTGCGGTTGCTTTAGGTGCTAATGTAAATATGGTTTCTTTTACAGAAGATGTTTTAGTTTTTAGTAAAAATCACCAAAAACACGATTTTGAAGGTAAGCATCCGTTAAGAGATTATTTTAAAATTATAATGAAATACATTGGCTTAAACCTAAAACAAATTAATACTAAATTAGGACATAGAAGAGCTGAACATACGTTTTATATAAATAGCACTCAATATGGTTTATGTACCGAAAAAACATATTTAGAATTGATTGAAGTATTTGGAATTGATAAGGTAAACGGATTTAAAGATTTTGCAGAATTAAAGAAAATAGATACCGAGTATAGAACGGATTTACTAAAGAAAATGAATGAGCAATATCCAAGCACCTTTAATTTATGGGAGGGTAAAAAATACAAAAGCAATATATTAAAATACAAAAAAGATTATGATGGACATCACCCAACACAAAAACCAGTATTATTACTTGAAGATTTAATAAAAACTTTTAGCAATGAAAATGATTTAGTAGCTGATTTAACTATGGGTTCTGGAAGTACTGGAGTAGCAGCACAGAATTTAAACAGAAAATTTATAGGTATTGAAATGGATAACAATTATTTTGAAATAGCAAAGAAAAGAATTGAAGATAATAAATTAAAATTATTTTAATGGTAGAAGATAGATTAATCTGGAACGGAGTAAAACAAAGAATTACTTCAAAGATGAGTAACGAAGATTTTAAAACAATGTGTAGATTACACGCAAAATACTTTGACCATAAATATCACCAGCCTTGTACTTGTAATAAAACAAGATTAAGACAATGGATTGAACAATTAAACGATAAACTAATATAATATATGAAGCAAAAAAAACATACAATAAACGAACGATTGGCATTAGTTGAAAAAGTAACGTACAAATTAGCTTTGGAAGTACAAGCAATAATCAAAGCGATTAATTTGACAAGGGCAGAAGATAAAAAGGAAACCGAATAAAATAGCTGATATTTATTATTATATAATTAGTAAACTAATTTAAACTGATTGTAAAAATGGACAAAAGAGCAAACAACAGAGGCACAAAAGGAAACAAAGGTGGTAGACCATCAAAAGCTGAAGAGGTTAAAATGATTGAGAGATTATCTCCATTAGAACCAAAGGCATTTGAAGCATTAGAAAAAGGAATCGAAGATGGAGATTTTAAATATGTGCAAATGTTCTACAACTATTATGCTGGTAAGCCAAAAGAAACAAAAGACATTTCAATAACATCAGAACAACCTCTATTCGATTTATAGAATGTTTCAAACAACAACTGCGATAAGAAAGTTACACGCTCTTAAAAAGCGTAAAAAAGTGATTCAAGGTGGTACATCAGCTGGTAAAACTTTTGGAATTATTCCTATTCTTATTGACAGATGTATCAGAACACCGTATTTAGAAACAAGTGTAGTATCTGAATCAATACCACATTTAAGGAGGGGAGCAATGAAAGACTTCCTTAAAATAATGATTGAGACTGGTAGGTATAGAGATGGGCAATGGAATAGGTCAGCATTAAAATACACATTTACAAATGGTAGTTATATTGAGTTCTTTTCAGTTGAGCAACCAGATAAATTAAGAGGTGCGAGAAGAAATGTATTGTATGTGAATGAGGCAAACAATGTACCATTTGAAGCGTATCAACAATTATCAATTAGAACATCTGGAGATATATGGATTGACTTTAACCCAACTGCAAACTTCTGGGCTCATAAGGAGGTCGCTAATCAATCCGATTCAGATTTTATTACACTTACCTATTTAGATAACGAAGCGTTGCCACAGACGATTGTAGACGATATAGAACAAGCAAAGCATAAAGCAAAGACATCTGAATATTGGGCTAACTGGTGGCGAGTATATGGGCTTGGTCAGATTGGTTCTTTGGAGGGTGTTTGTATAAAAGAATGGCAAGAAATTAAA
>Ga0196889_1000200_pt1 | contig 19353 bp, 20 predicted proteins | sample VirMetDEL_Nov_12_FD_166415 | JGI IMG/M metagenome (GOLD analysis project Ga0196889, IMG submission 166415) | Aqueous microbial communities from the Delaware River and Bay under freshwater to marine salinity gradient to study organic matter... | ecosystem: Environmental > Aquatic > Marine >...
CCGCTTCAACAGGGCTACTTTCTTTAGTAGCTTGGCTCCCTCCTACGGCTTCACTGTTTACTATTATATGGTTAGGTATACGGATATACGAATCTGAAACTATTCAAAAACTTGTACACAAGGATGATTAAATGCAGTTTTATATTTTAACATCTACTGATTACAATGCGCTTGTTAGGCATTTTAATGTTGCTTATAGTAACATCCAAGTAGAAGATGCAGTAGTAGTTATCAACAGTTTAGATGCAGACTATGTTAAAAAAGCCAAAGAGTTTTGTGTAGAAAAAGAAATTGAGCATTATGTTACAGAAAGCAACGGAACTCCAGCAAGAGGTAAAAACTCTTTGTTGGAGATTTTCCTAGAGTCTGATAATGACTATTGTGTTATGGTGGACGGAGATGATTTTTTAACTCCGCACGGAGTATGGATGTATAAAAACTTAGAAAGCTTAGACAACACTCCTGATGCAGTGTGTCTAATAAACCAAAAGTCTTATAGACACATAGATAATACTTTGTATTCTTTGCAGCCTTTTACTGTAAATTATTCAAATTTATTAAAGTCTGATTACTATACAATGTTTAAAGAAAGTTATGGTTTAAGCTCAGAAAAATCTACATACTTCCAGAGCCTACACTACAAGTTTTATACTCAACATCAGAAGTATTCGCAAGACGCAGAAGTACATTGTCGCGTTACGTGGCTAAGCAAAAAAGCAGCAAAGTTTAAATTCAACGAAAACATTATAGTAGGTGAAGATACCTTACAAATGTTTGAGTTAAAAAATCAAGCAGTACTAGGTAATTTAAGTTTCTATACTACAGACGAAACTCCTGCAACTTATGTGTATGATGAAAGAACTGCAGGAACGGTTATGAGTGTGTCTAACTTTGGTTCTGATTATGAGTGGATGGATGTATACTTAAACGCACTACAGAAAATGGAAGACGATAATAAGTTACATGAAAATGTAAAGCTTCCTGAGCTACAGGTTAATTATCCTGTTACTTATAAAAGAGGGGATTATAAACTTACAGAAGTTTATACTCACAGTTTAGACGGGGTAGATATAGAGCTTCCTAGAAACGCTACAGTGGCCTCAGTCACTAAAAGCTACCACTACTTAAAAAAATATGCAGCATAGCAAGGAAAACTTAAATGGCTAGAGCATCAAAGACTTTATTAAATTTAAAACTTAAAAGAACTGCCGGTCTTAGAGCTATGGCTTATGGTGGCGGTGGTATAAATGAGGTTATAACTACCGGCAGTAGGGGGGGGATGGGGTCAACTGATTATAGTCAGTACGGTTCGCAGACCAGCGGGTCTTACCGTCCACCCTCGTCTTACAACAACTCTTATGGTGGCGGCAGTGGCGGTGGTGGCAGTAGTGGCTATGGCGGCGGCCCTGTCTCAACTCCTAAGACTGAAGAAGAAACTGTAGAAGAACCTGTAGTTGAAGAAGTTCTTGTTGAAGCAGAACCTATATTAATATCGGAGGGCGGCTTAGACGAGAACGGAGTTTACTCTGCTCCCGTTTATGAACTGCCTCCGGGCGCAGGAACCGCAGGCTACGGAACAACTGGTTCTTCTACAGATACTACAGATACTACAGATACTACAGAGGCTGAGGCAGATGCTTTAGCAGAAAAAACACAACGAGACCTTGACCGTGAAATAGAGGCTAACAATAAAATATCCCCCGAAGATAACGCAGACGTACAAGAGGTAGTAGATACAATGGCAAACACAGGTGATAATGCAGTCCTTCCCCGTGACCAAGACGGCGGCTCAGGTTATGGCGGCGACACCGTTATTGGTGGCGGTGGTGGAACAGGTGGCAATAAAGTTGAACAAATAGGCACTAATGCTCCCACTGACCTTACTCAAGTAAACCCGACGTATAGTACCCCCGAAATGCAAGCCGCAAAGATTTCTGGATATGGCGCATCCACAGCAAAGAACGACATTCAGTCGGTGGGCTACGCAGGCACGGTTGCTGTAAAAGATATTGCAGCTCCAGAGATGGCGGGTTATGCTACTCAAGGCGCAATAACAAAAGTTAAAGGCCCCGCAGAAGCTGTAGAAGGCGCTGAGTATATTGCTCAGCGTGCTGGCTATGGTGCAAAAGTAACTGCAGCAGAAGGTGAAGTTTCTCCCGAAGCAATTGCAACCGCTGCAGAAGCTAAGGCTGCTCAAGTACAAACAGCTCAACGTGATGCTGCTGCTGAAGCTGCTGCTCAAGGCGTTGCAGCTATGCGGCCTGAAGAAAAAGCATACGCAGAGGGTATTACAACTGATGAACGCTTTAAAATCATTGAAGCTAGAGACCCCGAAGTAAGCACACGCATTGCACAAACTATGTCAACCAGAGCGCAGAAAGACCTGTTGGATATTGTATCTACAGAAGGCGTTGACCTAGAAGCTATTCCTGAGTTTTTATTAGCTAAAGAGCGTGTTGCACAAGTAGGCGAAGCTAAAACTAAAATTGCTAATGAACTTAAAGATACTCCGTCTGCAGACCTTCAAGGTCGCCAAGCTATTACAGGCGAAGCACCTAAAGGAGATGCTGCACAAATTGGTGGTGTTCCTACTGCGGCTGCTTCAACAATGCAAGCAGTAACAGGAAAAGAAAGAGCTTCGGCTGCTGCGGACATGATGGCTGTTGTAGCTAATATGCCAAAAGAAATTACAGCCGCTATTTCTCAAGACCCCGCAAGCGTAGAAGCTCAGATAGATTCTGGTGCTGACCCAAAAACAGTTGCGGCTGTGGCGGCTTTGCCAACCGAAGCTTTAGTTTCTACTCAGATAGAAAGTCTGTTAGCGGGCATGGAAGACGGAGAAACTCCAGCGTGGGCAAGACCGGCTGTTTCAGCTATTGAAGCTCAGATGGCCCGTAGAGGACTGTCAACATCTTCTGTAGGTCGTGATGCTTTGTTTAATGCTATCATACAGAGTGCGCTTCCAATCGCTCAGAGCAACGCACAAGCCCTTCAAGCGCGTGCTCAACAGAACCTCAGCAACGAGCAACAAGCTAACATGTCAACTGCGCAGAATGTTATGCAAGTGCGTATGCAGAATCTTGCTAACCAACAGACTGCCGCATCTCAGACAGCTGATATGGCACAGCAGATTAAAGTGCAGCAAGGTACATTTGAACAACAAGCAGTGATGACTACGGCCCAGCAGCAGCAAGAAACTTCTTTAGCTAATGCACAAATGGCTCAGCAACGCGCACAACAAGAGTCTTCACAGCGTCAGCAAACAGCTATTGCTAATTTGAATACCGGCGCACAGATGGACTTAGCAAACTTGCAAGCTCTGAATGCTGCCGGTTCTCAGAACTTATCTGCTGAGCAGCAGTCTACGCTTGCTACATATAATGCTAAGGTTGCACGTACTATGCGTCAAGCTGAGCTATCTCAAGATATGGAAAAAGCGAACTTGTCGGGAGAGCTACAAGTTGAGCTTACTAACCTTACAGAACAAAATGCAGCTTCTCGGGAAACAATGAGTGCTGAAAACCAAGAACGTTTAACAAATCTTAACGTCCTTGTAGACTTTAAAAAGACTAATGCTTCTCTTGCACAGCAGATGGATTTAGCTAATCTAAACAACGAGCAGCAAATGGAATTAGCTAACTTGTCTGAAAGAGCCGCAACAGACAGCGCAAACTTTACTGAAGCTAATCGCATGAAGCTCCAAGAGCTTACTGTTTATACAAGCATGATGGCTAAGAATGAAGACTTGCGACAAGGCGCAGAAATGGCTAAGCTTAGCGCTTCTGAAAAAGTACAATTAGCTAACCTTACTTTTAATAACCAAGCTGATTCAGAAAGCATGAGCGCTGCTAATCTTGCAGAGCTTCAGATGTACGAAAAGAAAATGCAAGCCGGACAGGTTAATGCACAGCTTGCACAAACAATGGGACTGGCAAATCTTAGCAACGAGCAAAGCGCAGCAATGTTTAATGCTCAGATTAATGCAAACTTAGATGTTGCTCAAATGTCTAACGAGCAACAAATGGCTTTAGCTAATAGTCAATTTATGCAGAGCATGACAGCTACGCAGTTTAATGCAGAGCAACAGTCGGCTATTCAGAATGCTACAATGCTAACTCAAGTAGACTTAGCTAATGCAGATACTGCAACGCGTGTAAGAGTAGAGAATGCTAAAAGCTTTTTATCTATGGACATGTCTAATCTTAGCAATGAGCAGCAAGCAAATGTAATGACAGCTCAAAACCAACAACAAACTTTATTAAGTGACGTTGCTGCTACAAATGCTTCTCGTCAGTTTTCTGCTTCAAGCCAGCTACAAGCTGACCAGTTTATGGCAAACATGGGTGTTCAAATAGAACAATACAACAGCGCAGCAATTGCCGCACGTTCACAGTTTAACGCAACTGAAACTAATAGAATGTCTGCAATTGAAGCAGGAAATGAAATGCAGGTAGCTCAGTTTAATGAGCAACTAAGCGCAGACATTCAAAAGTTTAATGAGCAGCAAGACTATCAACGTGACCAGTGGAATGCTTCAAACGCACAAGCTGTAGAGCAGTCTAATGTACAGTGGCGTAGACAGGCTAACTTGTCTGATACTGCGGCTCAGAATACTGCAAACCAACAAAATGCACAAATTGCATATAACCTAACCTCTCAGGAGCAGACTCAGCTATGGCAACAGTTACGTGATGAAGCAGCTTACATACGCCAGAATTATGAAAATGAACAACAACGAAAAGCTCAAATGATTGCAACAGCTATTGGTAATGAGGCTGTGTTTAAAAACGTAAATAATACTCAGTCATATATTGATACACTTGAAGCAGCGCTAAGCTCAGTAGGTTAAGGGAGAAGATAATGGGATTCTTTAAAAAAGTATTTAAAAGTGTTAAGAAAGGTTTTAAAAGCATTGGCAAAGGCATTAAGTCTGCGTTTAAAAAGTTTGGTAAGTTCATGGGTAAGATTGGCATTGTAGGCCAGCTAGCTCTTATGTTTACTCCAGTCGGGGCCATGATGAGTAATCTGTTTGCAGGCATAGGACAAGCAGCCGGTGGAGTGTTTAGTAAAGTTACAGGTGCTCTAGCTCAAGGTGGTAAAATTGCACAGGGCGCAGGTAAACTTTTAGAAGCTGGAGCGAACTTTGCAAAAGCAGGTCACTCCGCATTTCGTACTGTAACTGACGGTGTTTCTAGTTTTATTGGTGAGTTTTCTAAAACTGCTCTTAAGAAAATTCCCGGTATGCAAACAGTTATGCCTTCTTTAAGTTCAGCTTCAGACACCTTTTTCTCAGGGCCTAACAGCGCATGGAGCACTGTACAAAATGAAGTGACACAAAACGCAACTGCAGTCTTAGAAAACTTTAATAAAGCTATAGGCAAAGCGCCTACTGTAACTACTGCTGCGCAAGCAAACGCAGTACAAGCGGCTCAGAAAACAGTTGATACAGCAGCTACCGGTGCTACGTATGATGCCAAAGGTTTTGCTCTTGAAGATGACTACGCAGAACGGTTTAGTTTTAAAAATATAGACCCTATCGTAGAAGCTTCTCAAAAAGCAACGACTATGGTAGAGCCTGAAAGCCTTTTGTCTCAAGTTACAGACTACGGAAAAGAACTGGCAGGGAAAACCGTAGAAGCTGTTAAGTCTATTCCGGGTAAAATTCTAGAAGCTCCTGATAAGTTTGTTCAAGGTATTGATGAAAGAGTTACAAGTGGTTTAGAAACAAAAGCTATGCAAGCCATTGGACTTGAAGATAAGCCTGAGTATATTACACAGCAATACGCTTCTTATGTTCCTGAGTTTTCTACAGCCCCTGCAGGCAGTTATGGTTCTTCGGAAATAAATGACCGAGCTATGCAACTACAACTGTCTGGAACTGATTTTTATCAACAACAGCCTTTTGGTGCAGGCGCTCACTTTTATACACAGCAAATGGCACGTAGTATTGGAGGCACAGTATAATGGACGAGAAACTATACATGGCAGAAGTTTCAAAGGTTAATAGACCTATTCCGGGACAATCGCTAACAAGCGACCCGGAGAACCCTGCACCTTATGAACGTCCTCCACAGTTCACTAATGTACACGAAGCTACTATGTATTTATGGGACTTTGTAACAGAAGAAACAACATACGTGGCACTGATGACTGGAGTTTCAAAGGGCGTTCCAGTAATGAGTATTGTACAAGTAATTCTGTTTAATGAATTTCAACAAGGAAAATGGAATCCTGACTTGATGTTGATGCTTGCTGAGCCGCTAGCTTATATGCTTATTGCACTTGCTGAGCGTCTAGACCTAGATATTAAAATTGATAACGATGAAGAAGAAGGCGATATTTTTGGCGTTGAAATGGAAGAAAAGAAATTAGAGCAGCTCAGAAACTCAATAATTCCTAAAGGCTTTATTAGCGAAGAGATGGCTCAAGAAATGAAAGAACTTCCTAGTCTTCTTGAACCCCCTGTAATAACAGAAGAAGAAGAAGTAGCTCCAGAACAACCTAGCCTTATGGCGCAACCTGAAGGACAGTAAACATGGCACAAGATTCAATTGCATACGGTGAAAGTCTTTTAGCAGATATTCGTGATAGAAACGATAAGCTAGCAAAACAAGCTAAATCCGATAAGAAAAAAGATTTCTGGAAAGGTGCGGCTGTACAAATCGGCATGGACGTAGCTAAAGATATTTTTACTCAGCGTGAAAATAGGTTTTTAAACAATGAAAATAATCTTGCTAATAAATTAAAAACTACTACTGCACTTGGTGAAAGTTCTAGATACACTTCAACTGATGCGTCTGCAAAAGCTTTTGAGGGTGGAGAAACTGCTTATTGGGAATCTCAAGCACTTCCACAAGTTGATAGTTATATGCAGGCCACTTATGCTGCCGGAACGTATAATCAAAATGAATATAATTTATTTAAAAAGCAGCTTTCTAAAAAATGGGCACAGCAATTAACTACAGAACATAATGAAGGTTTAAAGCTAACTCAAGATTTCTTGGCGGCTGGCGGCGGCGAAAAAGATGCTTATATTAATTCTATTAAAAGAGAACGAGGTACCGGAATAACTGGAAGAATAGCTAATCTGGTAGGCAAAAGCACAGGTATTCTTAAAGCAGATGTAAACAACTCTACTGAAACATTACTCACAACTGCAGAAGAACTGACAGCTTATAAATCTGCTTATGAAGGTACAGGAGATTCAGCTCTTTCTGTATTCATAGCTGAACAAGGACTTTTAAAAGGCGTAGATTTAGGTACTAAAGCTCCTACGTTTGGAACTCCAGTAATGCAAAAAACTGACTTTGGAGGAGAAGCTCCTGTTATACCGATGACTACGTATGACGAGGAAGGAAGAGTTAAAAGTCTTTCAATGATTTCAACAGATGCAGAAGGAAACTTTAATTTTGATACTTCACAAGCGTCAACAAAAAGAACTCAGTTTAATTTACTTTCTTCTCAAATTGCTTCGTCTACAAATAAAACATATTTAAATGCAGGACAAGAAGCTTTAGTGGGTATCGGCGGAAATAGAAGCGAACAGCTAACAGAAGCCTTTGAAGAAATTGTAGATGCTGCAGGCCATAAAAGCACAAGCAAAACAGGTCAAGAAATGATGCTATCTTTAAATGAGAAAGCTAGTTCAAAAGCCGGTGCAGCTATTTATCGTGCAAAAAATGAAGGCTGGGCAACAAGCTCAGAAGCTTCTGTGATTGCTGGAGAGATGATAGTTGAAGCGTATGTTGGAAAAAACGAGCATCGGGTTTTGGCTGATGCAGGTTTTAATAATCCTTATCATACTATGTTTGCTATTGATAGTGCAATTCAAAGTAAAAAAATAAACAATAGCGATGGCTTGGCTATGTTAGGAGACAAAGAAAACCTAATGAATCTTTATGAGTCTTACCGCACTGAAACAGTTTCAGGGCGTGCAGCTATTGATGCAAAGCTAGAAGCTAACAATTATTTTGAAGGCAAAGTAGGGTCTTTGTTTGGTAATATACATAAAACTATTAAGTCTGTTGTTGATAAAGGCGTAGAGGGAACTGAAGAAAACTTAGTTCGAGAATATGCTAATTTGTTTAATCCAAGAAAAGCTCCTGTTAATATTGGCATTCCTGATAAAACAGAAGAAGTAGTTCTTGATTCTTCTGTTGATGAAGTTATGTCTAATCTTCCTATTCCTCCAGCAGCTCCACAGGACAGGGCAGCACGAAGAAAAGATACTCAAGGAAGAGAACAGCGTCTAGCTTATATGGGATTATTAAAATCTAATAAAGAACTTAAGCGTGTTTTAGGTTTTGACAAATCAGTACTTACAGGTGAAGCATATCAAAAACTATTAAACAAAGCACAAGAAGATTTTGAAAAACAAGCTGCTATGTACAAAAAAATGTATGTTAAAGGATAAAATTTAATGTCAAAACTTTTTAGTGATTACCTTAATGAAAGCGGCAATGCCCCATCTGCATATTTAACAGAAGCTGAAAAATTAAATGCTGATAAAGCTTTTGTACCTGAAAATTATTCAGTTTCTGATTTTGAGCAGGATGCTTCAGTTCAAGTGGCTTTTGATAAAGTTACAGATTATTTATCAGAGCATCGTGGTTTAGGTTCTGCTTTGATTGACCAAGCTACAGTTGGAAAACAAACAGATATTCCAGAGTTTATAAGAGATGATGTAGCTCGTATTGGTGCTCCGTTAAACAAAGCAACTATACTTAAAGATGCTCCAGAAGATGTTAAGTCTGCTTATCGTTTAATGCAAGATAGGTTTAATGCTGCTGAACTTTCTGGAGCCGGTGAGTGGGCTTCTGCTGTAGGCGACTATGGTGCGGATGTACTTTTTAATCCTGAGACTATTGGAGTTCTTGGAACTCTTTTTGCTGCTCCGGCTACCGGCGGAACTTCTGCTGTTGCGGGTTTTAGCGCACGTAAAGTAGCACAGCAAGGAGCACGCAATGTATTAGCAAATGCTATCAAAGCTACTAAAGCTGCTCAAACTTCAAATCCTTATAAAGCTGTTGCAGGTATAGGCTCTATTTATGGTGGTGCAGGCGCTCACGTTGCCCAAGAACTTGACTTAGCTATTGGCCAAAGAGATGAGTACAGCGTAACAGAGACTGCTGTAGGAGCCACTGTAGGCGCTTTAACAGGCATGGGTTTGTATGCTGCAGGTTCTAAAGTAGGCAATAAATATTTCAGAGAAGCAACAACCCCTCCTAAAGAACCTTCTGTAGAAGTAGGTGCGTCTTTGTATGAGGAAGCTCTTAACGGAGAGTTTATTCCTGCTTCTGGAAATACAATTATATCTGAAGCTTTAAGACTTGTTGGCCCCGAAGGAGCAACTGCTAAAGTTGTAGAGGGCAGCGATTCTTTAAATGCTGCAGCTAAAAAGTTTGCAGATGATTTAGGTGGCGGTGAAAAAACACGCGAAGAAATACTGCGTGTTATTCGCGCTGCGGCTGACGCTGAAGAAACTGCAGAAGGTGTTAGTAATAGAGTTAAACAAGGCTTACATACTATTGCGTCTGACTTAAGCGGAAACTTCTTTGGTAAAGCTGCTGGTGTGTTATCGCCAATTACAAACCTGTCTGGTACTGCAGCGCAGTTACAGAAAAAACTAAGTTATGAATTTGGAATTAAATATAAACTCCAAGACACGGTTGTAGAAAAAGACTTGTCTGAAGTACAGCGTGAAGTAACCGGAAAGTTTAATGACCAATTCCGAGCTATTGTAGAAGATATTTCTATGCACTCTGCAAAGGGAACACTAGCTGAAGAAATGAATGCGGCTCTTATGTTGTCTGTGCGTAGCTCAAAACCTTTGAAGCATAAGAGCTTTGATGAAGCTACAAACAAAGCAATTAACACAGCAGCAAAAGGTGTTAAGTCTTTGTATGCTGATATGGGTGTACAGCTTAAAAAGATTGGCGTGATTGATGAACTAGTAGATAACTATGTTCCTCGTATGTGGAGCCGGTCTGCAATTGAAAAGAATAAAAAAGGCTTAATGGATTTGTTTGAGTCCAAAGGCAACATGTCTAAAGGGGATGCTCGTAGAACTGTAGACTCAATGTTAGATATTCAAAACCAAGTAGATACTGGCAGCAGCGGCGGTTATTTCTTTTCATCTAAAAGAAAGCTGAATGACCTTGGAGAAGATGCAGATTTTCAAGAGTTTTTAAATGATGATATTCTAGGTTCTTTACATGCTTATACTTTCCAAGCTGGTAAGTCTATTGCTAAACATCGTGTATTAGGCGTTAATAACTTTGACCAGTTTAAAGGCTTTTACATTAATCGCATTCGCAAAGAGATGGAAGAAAAAGGTGAAACATTTTCTGTTAAACAAGAAAAGCAAGTTGAAATGCTTTACCGCACAGCAACAGGCGAAGGCTTAGACCGCTACGGAAAAACTGCTCAAGATGTTGTTGATACATACAGCTTTGTAAATCGTGTTTCTATGCTAGGCTTGGCAACTCTTTCAAGTTTAACCGAAGTCTTTTTAAACTTAGGCAAAGCCGGAGTGCGCAACTCTGTAAAAGGCTTGGGCGAAGCTATGGAGTTTTCGTTTAAAAATATTACAAAAGACCTTGAAACTAAACTAGTAACTAATAATGGCCTGACCGTTAAAGAAGCCATGTCTGAAATGCGACAGTTTAGCATTCATGTTGACCAAGCAATGGCTCAAGTAGGCGATAGGCTTTCTGGAGATGCTTTAGTTAATGAGCGTTTACAGAACGCCAGTAATAAATTCTTCCGTTTAAACATGCTAGACCAGTGGACTAAGTTTGTACAGGCTGCTTCTTTCTCAAGCGGTAAGCACATGGTTGCAGATAACATTGCCAAACTAGCGGGTCATGGAACTGGTAAGCTTGATAAAAATATGCAGACTAGAGCTGGAGAGCTTGCTGAGCTTGGTATTGATTATAAGAAAGCAGTTGCGTGGCATAAGGCAGGCGCTAAAACAGATGACGACTTTTATAAAACAGAAGTCTTAGGTGGCGTAGCACGTTATACAAACGCTGTAGTATTACAGCCTACTGCAATGTCTGGACTTAAGCCATTGTTATACTCAAATCCTAAGACTGCTGTGTTGTTTCAGTTGTTAAGCTATCCTGCGGCCTTTACAAACACTGTGCTTAAAGGGGCTGCTAAGTCTTTAGTTAAAGCTCCCGTACGTAATAGCGCCAAGCTAGTTCCTGCAGCTTTAATAATGACAGGCATGTCTCGTTGGACTAACTACTTGCGTACTAATGGCGAAAGTGAAAAAGGCAAAGACCTCGATGAAATTCTTTATAACTCTGTAGCTCGTTGGGGTGGTAACGGTCTATTGCTTGATAGCTTTAATCGTGCTAAGACTTCTGCTAAGTACTCTGGCAGCGCTTTGTCTTATGCTACTTTGCCCTTTGGCCCTGCAAGTTCAGATGCTTTAAACTTAATTCAACAGGGAATCATTCCTACGCTCGGCGGAAAAGTTCCTGTCTTGTCTGGCACATATATGGGCAAAGCTCTTATCGGCGAAAAGGAAGTAACACACTATCGTAGAAGTTTACGTAAAGCACAGGAAGATGTTTTTGGTGGTTTAATTCCTGAGTTTGATAAAGAAGTTCCAGCAGCAGGTTTTGCAATTGGTGGCATTGTTAAGATTGGAGCAAAAGCAGCTACGAATGTAGCTTCTGATTTGATGGGTAATAAGCTCGGAACTCTTGGGTCTAAAATACTTTCTAAAAAGCCTACTGAGTATGATGATGAACTTGCAGAAAACTTATCTAAAGCTACTGAAAATTATTTTAATACAGATACTTTAAACTTAACATCTACCAGAATATCGGAAGGCTTAGAAGAATTAGAAATGGAAGGAGCTTTAGATTTTTATGATTTAAGTCATCTTGAATTCGTAGATGCTATGGTTCATAGTGAAATTAAAAAAGATATTAAAAGCATTGAAGAACTTGAAAAACTTCCTGAATGGAAAAAAGCTATTGAAAGCACAAGTGAAGAAGAAGCGATTACTAACTGGGCCAGTGCTCAAAAAGCAATGGGCTTTAGTGAAGAGCACCGCAAAGCTTTAAGAATTATTCAACAGAATAAAGCCGAAGTAGACCCCGAAGGAACAATTGAGTTTATGGTTCCTGATATGATTCGGGCTTTAAAAAATGCTTATGATGAAGTTAAAATTAACATAACCCCTGACGAAGTGGCTGCGGCTCAAAGTCAAAAGTTTGACGACCCTACTTTTGATAACTTGCATGACTTTATATCTTCTTCGGCTAGACTGCGAATGGATACTTTGTCAGAAATTGGCGGAGATAAGATAGCCGAAAATGTACTTATTAAATTAGCATCAGAAAGTGATATTGACTTTACTACTTTTAAAGCTCCTAAAATAAAAGATACTGTTGATGATAAGTATCCTGAATTATTAAGCAACGAAGAAAGATTAAAAGCTATTGAAAGCTATCGTGAAAAATCAATTGAAAAAGAAATAGTTTTTCGAGCTGAGACAAGCTTCCAAGAGGCTCAATCATTTGTAGCTTTTGAATTTCCTCGGGAGATTGGCGTACACGTAGGCACCGAAGGCGCAGCAACAACCATTGCAATTCGGGGCTTACCTAACACCAAAGCTAAGCAAGACTTTAAACTAGAGTCAGATGCTAAGTCTTTAACTCGTGAGCGTTCAGCCGAAATGTTTGGCAATCCTGATTTGCTTAAAGAAGAAGAAGCTGTGTTGAGTTCTTCTACTCGCATTGAAGATGATATGCCTATCGATGAATACGGTTACTTTGGTGGCGAAGCTGTTGAGCGAGAAGAGCTTACCAAAATTAAACCTATTACAATGAATGCAGGCTATGTTGATGTTAGAAATCCTTTGTTGATTGATACTGACCTACCGGGCTGGGAAGCAGAAAGAATACTTTCTCCCGGTGGTGGTTGGGATGAATACTTCGAGCCTGAGATAGCTCAAAGAAACATAAAAATATCTAAAAAGCAACAGGCTAAGATTGCTTCTCTGACTAAACGCTCTGAAGAATTTGAAGGTTTATTCTTAGACCCACCCGTTGGTGAAGCTACAGATATCGTTGGGTTCTATCGCCAAGAACTAAAAAGAAATCAAATCAATAAAGAATTTAGAAACCTTTTAGAAGAACTTGGTTTTGATTCTATTAAATATAATAACGAAGTCGAACAAGGCTTTGTGGGCGAAAGTGCTTATTCTTATATTCTATTTAAGCCTACACAATTTAAGTCTGTTACTGCTCGTGTATTTGACCCCACTGATTCTAGACAAGGCGCAGCTAGTGGTGGTATTATTGAAGACACTGTAGATGATGATATGTTTATATCACAAGCTTCTGAGGTTAAAAAGCTAGAACCTATTCAGGGAATTAAAGAAGCTGTAGCACCAACAATAATTCCAAGTGTTTCAGAAAATATACAAAGTACAGTATTAGAAACAAATAAGCCTGTTGAGGTTCCTACAAGCCGCACACTTAAAGCTTTAAAAAAATTAAAAACGGGGTAGTTATAAATGTTTAAATACTTTAAACTAGAAGATTTTGATTGCCAAGAAACCGGCGAGAATGAAATGTCAATTGAGTTTATTAACAAACTCGACCAACTGCGGGAGGCATGTGGCTTTCCGTTTATTATAACGAGTGGATACAGAAGTAAAAACCACTCCGCTGAAAAGAAAAAGGAGAAAGCAGGAACTCATGCCCAAGGTATTGCAGCAGACATTAGAGCACGTAACGGAAATGAAAGATACAAGATTGTACAAGAAGCTATCAAACTGGGATTTACTGGCGTTGGAATCGCTCGTACTTTCATCCATGTGGATAGCAGGATTGTCGGAGCTGACAAAGCTCCTGTAATGTGGTGCTACTAAGGAACTAATATGACTATACTAACTTCGTTAATTGGGCCGGTTACTGGACTTCTCGATAAGTTCATAGAAGACAAAGACAAGAAGAATGCCATAGCATTTGAGCTAAGTACTATGGCAGAGAAGCACGCACAAGAACTTGCAAAAGGCCAGCTTGCAGTCAACCAAACTGAAGCAGCACACAAAAGTTTGTTTGTTGCTGGATGGCGACCTGCGATTGGCTGGATATGTGGCTTTGCGTTATTGTATTCTACAATTATTAGTCCTATTCTTGGTATATGGTTTACGGTTCCTCCGGTAGATAGCGCATTACTTACAAGCGTTTTGATGGGCATGCTAGGTTTAGGTGCTATGCGAACCGCAGAAAAAGTAAAAGGCGTACAAAGGGAAAGATAATGATAGCTGAAATTGCAGCAGCTAATGCGGCATTTCAAGTCATTAAAGGAGCTTTAACAAATGGCAGGGAGCTATATGATGTAGCAGAACAAGCTACAAAGTACTTTGACAACAAATCCGCAATAGCTAAGAAGGCTAAACGCACTGGAGGGTCTACTGAACTCCAGTGTTTTATGCAACTAGAAAAAATTAAAGAGCAAGAAGAGTGGTTGAAAGACCACATGATTTATGCTGGTCGTCCTGATATGTATGCTGACTGGTTACAGTTTCAATCAGACCGCAAAAGAGAACGTGAAAAAGCAGAGCGTCTACGCAAACAAAAAAAAGCAGCTACCTTAGCGTTGCTTTGGTCAGCGTTGTTGTGGGGAACAGGCGGTTTAGTAATTCTTCCTTTTGCGCTCTACGTAGGTTTTAAAATCTTTGGAGTTATATAAATGCCAGCAGCTAAAACAAAATCAACAGTCAACAAAGCAGGAAATTACACTAAGCCTACTATGCGCAAGAACCTGTTTAACAAAATCAAAGCAGGCACAAAGGGCGGCAAAGCAGGCCAGTGGTCAGCAAGAAAAGCTCAGCTGCTTGCAACAGAGTATAAAAAAGCTGGAGGAGGATACAAATAATGCCACTTAAAAAAGGAAAGTCAGCAAAGACTATTTCAAAGAACATTAAAACTGAAATGAAAAGCGGTAAGCCTCAAAAACAAGCAATAGCTATTGCGCTTTCAAAAGCTAAAAAAGGAAAGAAAAAATAATGGCACTTGCAAAATCACAGAAGTCTTTAAAGAAATGGACTAAAGAAGAGTGGGGCACTAAGTCAGGTAAGCCCAGTACCCAAGGTAAGAAAGCAACAGGTGAAAGATACCTTCCTAAGAAGGCTAGAGAGGCTTTAACGTCTAAGGAGTATGCAGCTACCACTAAAAAGAAAAGGGCTGATACGGCCAAAGGAAAGCAACACAGCGCACAGCCTAAAAAGATTGCAAAGAAAACTAGGAGCTATAGAAAATGAAGAAAGACTCACGTTTAACTAACGCAGGAGTAAGTGGCTATAACAAACCAAAGCGCACGCCAAGCCACCCGAAGAAAAGTCATGTGGTTGTGGCAAAAGTCGGAGATGAAATTAAAACAATTCGCTTTGGAGAACAAGGGGCCAAGACAGCAGGAAAGCCCAAGGCAGGAGAATCAGAAGCAATGAAAAAGAAACGCGCAAGCTTTAAAGCCCGTCATGCTAAGAACATAGCTAAAGGTAAAATGTCTGCAGCTTACTGGGCAGACAAAGCTAAGTGGTAAAGCAGCTTGTATTCGCGTTGATTGTTTCTGTAAACGGAGAGATTGATGTAGGAGCTAAAAGCTATTGGAAAGACTTAGACAGGTGTAGATGGTTTGCAAAAGAGCTGACCATCCAAGGTACTCGTAGAAGGTACCATACACCTGTCCTTGCCTATTGTGTTCCTGAGTATGTTAATCCTGAGACAGCGCTCATACATACGTAACACACTTTTAGTACCATATAATGGTCACTATACTACACTTTTATGCACATAATACATACTACAGTTTAAGTAGTTGAGAAGGCCGTCAGTTCTTTCTCCAAGAAATCGTGCATCTTCTCTAGCTTAGGTTTAGCATCACGTATAATCTTACGCACTAAAACAAGCTCATCTCCCTTAAATACTTCATGCAATCTATCTTCGGGAAGACCACCAATCTCTGTGATGATGGCTCCCGAATGATTAACAAGAATTTTAAATGATAATATATTGGCTTCCTTTGCTTTCATAAATATTTCCTTAAACGATTTCACAAGCTCCGCCAACACAGGCCAGCTCTTGTGAGCCTGTTGTATTATCTTCTTGTTCAAAATAAACTAAGTCATTCCAGTTGACACTCTGGGGCATAGAAGCTAATAGCTCTTCATATTTTTCAACACTTACTTCTTCGTAAGGCGCTTGTTGATATACGTGGTCGCTCACTGGAAGCAAACTAATACCACTACAAATATCAAAGTTCTCCCATATCCATTGTGCTACTTGAAGAAATTCATCATCTGTATAGTATACTGTGATGCTTGGTTTATGTTCACACCAAGAGTTCTGATAAGTCTTCCACAACTGAAGCTGTTGCATTGCGCCTACTTCTTTAACCACTACGCTATCTACCGGAGCTTTTACCGGAAAGCTATAAACTACTGAAGACTCTGACATTACATCTTGTTCTACTGGGAATCCGGTGACTTCCATAAAGATTGCAAGCGGGTCTTTCTTGTCTGAACGTACACGACGAATGTAATGCTTAGAGAAGCGAGGATGTATGCCGGAAGCGCTATCAACAAGCTGAGAGACAGTACCACTAGGCTTAACACATGTAATAGCTGCAGACTGTTCAATTCCAAGCTTCTTAGCCCACTTTTCATTAGTCTTAATAGCGTGGTCACGTAAGCTCTCCAAAGTATTTTCAAGTTCTTCTTGGCCCATCTGTCCAGATAGGAGTTTATTATCCATGATGCCTGTCATGCTTAAACCAAGCAAGGCTTCTTCAGCCGTATTCTTTTGCCAAATATTACGCAAGTATCTGAAGTCTGTAAGTGTAGCTTGTAGGCTACCAATGATAGCAGCAAGCTCTACTTTTTCTTTTAATGTTTCTGGTGTATCATCTTCACGCACAACAACTTCAGAAAGGTTACAGAACTGATTGCTGCGTAGGATAATCTCAGAGCATGGGTTAGTGCCGAAGTCCTGCTCAGAGTCTCTACGGCCATTACGGGCTGCGATGTTCTGTGCGGCAACACGGCTAAACAATCCTCGTTCGCCTGCCCTGCTTTCATACATGGTTTTCATTTCATTAATGAAAGCTTCAAAGTCTGGCTTCTCTGTATAGGCTACAGAGTTGTTAGCCAAGCGTCGATGTCCGTCTGCTTCCCACCATGCACCAGTCTTAGCTTTAGCCATACGATTATCAGAAAGGTTTGAGAGACTAATAAGGGCTGAACGTCTTACACCACCCACCACTACAATGTCTGCAATCTTACACACAACATCGTGGCACTCGATAGAGGTCATCTTGCGTCCTCGTGCTTTCTGAAAGACTTCTACGCAGAAACGAAAGAGGTCTTCAAGGGGAGCTGAGCCTGAAGCACGACCACCAAAAGTCTTAAGCCTTGCTCCAGAAGGACGCACTTTACTCATGTCCCACTTTGGAATCTTACCGGCATAGAGCATTGCAATTAGCTCACGAAACGCAGAAGCCCATCCAATCTTACTATCTCCAACAACAATGGTTGTGTCTGTTGGGTGGAATGTTTCAGCAATCACCGGAAGCTTAGCAATAAAGTTACGCTCAACGCTAAAGCCTACACCAGTTCCGCACATTAGAATATACATAAGCTCATCAAAAGCTCGTGGAGAATCAATAGCTAAGTAGCTGCAGTTAAACCCAGCAACATTATCTTTGTCTAATGCTTCGCCAGCTGTCATCATGCACCGCATAGACGGCATAACCTTTTGGCTGTGAATGCCTTCGTATAAACGCTCGGCTGTTTTCTTGTCAATTTGTTTTCGATTAACCCAGAAGTCTACGTAACGCTGTACTGTTTCTTCCCAAGTTTCTCGGCGGCCTTCTACTGAAAGCCATCGTGCATATCGTGATTTGTGTATAAACTGCTGATACTTATCCATTGTTTTCCTCTTTATTAAACCATCTTATCTTGCGTCCGTTTAGAACTTCAGATTCAAATATACTTATTAGTATGTCGTATTCCCACAGACCCACTGTTGTTAAATCATCTAACCAATCACTTAACAAAATCCAGTCTTCTGTAAGCATAGGAGCAACGCCATACTCGCTCCATCCGTTGTAGTTTTCTTCTTCGTCTAAGCCTCGAATGTCAATACGACCGCATGAGTAACTTTCTAAATACTCCTTGTACTCTACCACCGGAAGTATATTACCTGCTGTCTTTTTCATCTCAAAAGGTATGTCTCGTTCTTCGTACCACCGAGTAGAAATCGGCCCCATCCAGTTTGTGCTATAGCTAATCACTCTAAATTCTTAAAGTAAGGATGTGTTCCTTTAAAGACTTGGAAGCACTCAGAATAAAAATCAATTACTTCTTTGCGTTCCTGCCATAGAATTACTGCTGTTACATAAATCGGAGAGATTATAAATAAGCCGATTGCTTTAGCAATAAATAAATATTTTTGTTTTTTAAAGTTCATCATCTTCTACCCTCCAAACGCTTCCAATAGAAATAACAAAAAAAGGAATGCTTATAATTAAACCGTCAAACTCCATAGCTTCAAGAGCTTTTTTGTTGGTCTGTACCCACACTGGACGGGAGCTAGATGATTCAATATCTAATCCAACACCAAACCGAGCATTAATACTCCACATCGTATCCATAAAATGTACTGTCATTTCCTGTCCTTTTAATTTTTTTTCTTTGAACTTTAGCTTCAGAAGATTTAGTTATCTTTTTAAGTTTTTTCTTGCGGTCAAACCTATCTCGACGTTCTTCTTTTCTATCCATTAGTACTTACTCAAATTCTTCACTATCAAATTTAAAAGTTTCATCAAAGCCTAGCATTATGTATTGCTCGATGCAGTGCTTGATTGTGTCTTCTGTAGGTGAGTCTGTATGCTTGTGCGCATATTGCCAGCCTGCCTCTACGCTTTCATCAATTAACCTTTCGATAAGTTGATACATTTTAACTTTCATAGCTCTTTACCCCTAATTTCAAAATGTTTTTCAATCAAATACCATGCGGGATAATCCTCGTTAACATCATCTGCTCTTGATGCCACCTCTGCACATTCCTGAATAATCAACTCAGCGAACCTTTCCCAGTTTTCGTATCCCGAACTATCTCTTGACTCTATAGCAAGTTCTTTAATCCGGTCTTTCATCCGACACCTCTGTAGTTGTGGTGTAATACGTTATGACTCATCGCAGTATGTATTCCCAGTCGTGCTCGTAAGAATCCTCTTTTAGCCTCAGCTCTCCGCTCTTTATCATTACATGCGTTGCTGCACTAATCGCGCCGTTGCTGACCCTGTTGATATTTTCTTTGTTTA
>Ga0196889_1000201_pt1 | contig 19323 bp, 19 predicted proteins | sample VirMetDEL_Nov_12_FD_166415 | JGI IMG/M metagenome (GOLD analysis project Ga0196889, IMG submission 166415) | Aqueous microbial communities from the Delaware River and Bay under freshwater to marine salinity gradient to study organic matter... | ecosystem: Environmental > Aquatic > Marine >...
TGTTGTTGGTTGGTGGATCCATTCCTTAACGTATGTATAAGAGACCAAGACCCAATATGTTTGTCAAGCCCACCAATACTGTCAGGGTTTTCTTGCACCATCATCATCTGTTGTAGGTACACTGAGGCCCACCACTTGTCAGCCCTAAGCGCCCACCGATCACGCTTGTGTATACGCTTGCGCCCACCCACCTCACGCCCACCACAAGGGCATACCTGCATACACCCACAGGCACACCACTGTGAAGGCACACATACCTACTGCATCCACGACAAACGTACCTAGTCGGGCTAGGCGTTCCTGCCTACGGATGTTCCTACGTTTGATTTCACTACGTGACTGGTATTTCATATCTGCATTCCTTTTATCTTTGATAAGGCTGCTACCCTCAGACGGTCCGAGACTAGCCTACTAAAGTAGAGGGTACCTAAAACGAAAATACCTACCCCGAAGGGTAGGCACTTGATGATCATGATGATGATGTAGGTGGTAAGTATTACTTACCCTTCTGGATAAGCTTGGCGATTTCCTCAAGTACTTCACGACGATTCCAGCCTTTGGCTTCAATGGTTGCAATGACGTAGGCTGCAAAGACCTTTGGGTCTTGCTCTTGCTTTGATACAGTAGCCTTTGGCTCAGCCTTGGCAGCGTCAGTAGCCTTGACCTTTCCTTTGGAAACATTGCCAGCCGATGTTGGGGCCTTGTCTTTAGACAATTCAGCACGGAGCCGCTTCACAATTGCAGCATGACCAAGACCCTGCAAAACACCTTTGGTGTTCATTTTCTTGATTGTTTCCCAATCAGCAGCAATCCTCATCATGTCATTACGAGCTTGCATTGTGATCTGACCAAGGTCAGTACCAGCAACAGCCTTACCGAAAAGCTTATCTGAAAGATAAAGGGAACGGATAGCCAACAGGCTAGTTCCTATGGAACGGTACAGGTCAAGCTTCTCATTATCCATAATGGATAAGGTATCCCACTGTGCCACGACATGGCTGATTAGGGACTCAAGAGTATAGGACTTACGTCCTACTTTGACTGCTGTTCCGTCAGATACAACTACGTTGTTGTTCACTGTGTTTGCTGCAATTGCCATGATGTTATTCTCCGATGTTACCCTAAGGGTGTTTCTGTTGTCGCCGAAATCGAGTTGGCCTACTAACAAGACGACATCCCAAAACGATTGTCAAATACTTTTTAAACTGTAAGTTTATTTAGCCTCGGACGGTCCGATAGTAGTTTACCGTAGGTACTTTATCCTAAAAAAGTTTACCCTTTAGGGTAGGTCAGACTGTTGGTTGTACTTCCCCCCTCCAGTTTTACCTCATTGTGGCCTGAAATACTAAAGGTATTTCATATAGCTAATGAAACTGACTGGATTCCTGAAGGGAATCTGTGTGTGAGTGTGCATATGTGCACATACCTGGGTGTAAATGCGCCTATGTGTGCATGGATGCAGGTGGGGGCGGGCATGGGCCATGGGGGGGTACCCCGTTATACGTATACACACAATGACAGAGAGGGGGTTTTAGAGTCTGTTAACCACTTTTGGGGATTATGGTTAACACTAGGGCATTGTAACCTGCTGTATAGTAGTGAAAAGTAGTTTAGTATTAAACTATATTGGTAGAACAAGGTGTATATCCCTGGTGAAAAGTAGTTTAGTATTAAACTATACACGTGTTGGTTGTGTACCTAAGGCTTGTCTGGCAGGTTAGCCTGTGGTATACTGCTTGTGAGGGTGTTCTAAAATGAACATAGATGAAAATATTTCTTGTTGTGCCCCTTGAAAGTCGATCCCCCTGTTATATATAATACTTATAGTACTACTGTTAGTAATACAGGGGGTGTAACTAACAGTGCTACTGTAAGTACTATTATCTTTTATTTATATATAGAGTACTAGTAGTAGTACTAACAGTTAGTACTGTCAGTCAGTACTGTTAGTACTACCTAAATATCCTTATATATTTTGTCGTGTCTCTTTAATGAGAATAAAACAACATATGAGATTGACTTTTAGTACACACAAGATAAAACTAAGGTAACTTTTGTACATGTCTCTACAAAGAAAGAAGACAACTAACAGTAAGGTTAAGTACTACTCAGACGACAAAGTCTTAGAGAGGTTCTACGAAACACTTGCTTCAGGTAATAACAAGAAACTACTAAGAGTACACATCCCAAGGTCTGATGTATTCTATGCTAGAGAAGCTTACTATAGGCACTCTGGAGAATGGGTAACATTAGATAGGATGGAAAGATGTATGTACCTAGAAGGTATGCTTACAGCCTATGATGTATTTGAACCCAATAAGAAAAGAGATTGGGAAGAGGAATAATAAAATGATGATGATGTCCTTAGGACTTGGTATCTCTACTGAAGATATCCCTACTACAGCAGAGAACAAGCTAACAGTAACTTGGCTTGTGTCTGAGTGGAACCTTGGGCCAGAGAAGGCCTCTGAGGACCCAAAGGCTAATGCTGAGTACTGGGAGAAGATGGCCTCTGTGTGGAACGTAGACGTAGCACAGGCACGTAGACAGCTATGTGCTAACTGTGAGTACTTTGACGACAAACCTTCTACCCTAAAGAAGCTTGAGACAATTAAGTTTGATGCCTTTGATGCTGATGGTGGTGGTAGAGGTTTCTGTAAGAAGTTTGATTTCATCTGCCACAACCTACGTACCTGCCAAGCGTGGGAAGGTGAGGGTGTAGAAGATGAGACTGAAGAGGGTGAGGACGACTGATATGGCTAAGGATCCTCGTCTTACTCGTGCTGGTGTATCAGGTTTCAATAAGCCTAAGCGTACTCCAGACCACCCTAAGAAGTCCCATGTTGTTGTTGCCAAGCAGGGTGACCAAGTGAAAACTATTAGGTTTGGTGAGCAGGGTGCTTCTACAGCTGGTGCTCCTAAGTCTGGTGAGTCTGAAGCAATGAAGAAGAAACGTGCAAGCTTCAAGGCTCGTCATGGAAAGAACATTGCTAAAGGTAAGATGTCTGCAGCCTACTGGGCTGATAAGGAAAAATGGTAATGCCTCTAAATAAATCAGAACGTAAGATGAAAAAGAACATGGAAGAGACTTACGGTAAGCGCCGTGGTGAAGCTATGTTCTACTCACTTGAAGCACAGGGTAAGACTTCATCAGATAAGAACAAAGAGAAGAGTTCTAAAAGTGGCTATGCCAAGGGTGGCCTTGTAGCTAACTGTGGCGCTTCTATGAAACCAAATGGTAAGGCAAAGAAATGAAGATTGAGAACAACAAAGTAGTTAATCATCGTGGCGATGTGATGGCTGAGAAGGTCAACGGCAAGTGGGAGTCTAAGAATCCTGAAGCCCTCGCCTTTATTTCAGAATCTGAAGCCAAGATCTTTACTCCAAAGCCTAAAAAACTTAAAGATAAGAAGACAGGGTAGTAAGCTCAATGTTTGTAGCAACACCAGTCAAACCCCACAGGGCTATTACATACAACGTGTCCTGTGAGGTAGAAGACCAGCAGTACGCTTTGTATACTTGTCCAGCTAATGCTTCAGCTAGTATGAATCTTTTGTACATTGCTAACGCAGATGGTGTTACCGACATTGCTGTAACTTGGTATAGAATTCGTTATAACCAAACATTCCAGATCATTGAAGGTAAGAACTTTGCTTCTGGTGGTACTTACCAGTGGGATGGTAATGCTTACATTGTGTTTGAACCAGGTGACATCATGTACATCACAGCTTCAGGTAATGCTAACCCTAACATTGATGCTCTATGTACAGTAGTAGAGACCTTTATCCCTGTAGGGTAATAGCAGGGTTGCAGGAAGAGCATTAGTCTTATTTAAATAAATACATATAATTATCCTCACTGAAGTAAATTTCAAACTCAAGAGGATATAGATATGTTTACCAAACTACTTAATAAGTTTGTAGTCTTTCAAAAACAACAGAAGGCTATTAGAGAGCTTTCAAGTATGACTGACTCCGAACTAGCCGATATCGGCATAACAAGAACAATGATCTCTCAAACAGTTAGAGGGATGTAATAAGGGACAAGTCAAGAATGGCTAAAGAACCTAATAAACGTAGTGGTGTTTTTGGTGGAAGTAGTTCCATGAAAGAAGATCTACGTGATATCAGTGGTGATGAAAAGGTTACCTTTGCCGATACTTGGCTTGGGGACACATTAGGATTCGACGGAAAGCTTGGGACTCAGGGTCCAGGTCTTCGTCGTTCCTGGTTTGGTGCAAGACGGGACGGCCCAGGGTCTGAGGCCAACATCCCAAACCTTGAAGATAGAACACCAGACAATCTTGAACAAGCAAGACCAACAAGACCAGTTAGTCGTCCATATTCAAGGTACCCTAGTGCAGCAGCACCAGAAGTAAAAGTAGAGCCACGTGTACTTGGAACAGACAAGACACTGGACACAATCCTTGCACAGCCAATTTCAGGCCCGTCAGTGGGCGATTCTTCCCCTGAGGTAGGTGACACTGCCCCAACCATAGAAAGCCCCTCTGTGGCCCCTGAGGGTGGCTCTGTGGGTGAAGCAACTGGCAGACCGTCCTTGGTCCCTCGGCCTATGCCACTACCTGGTGTCGTAGACGAGACTGCACCAACTATTGAGACTGCTACTCAGTACCCAATTGGGCAGAAGCTTGCTTCTATTCTTGGTCCAAAGAGTAGATACGTGACACAAGTGCTCCCAAGAGTACTCCAATCCAAACTAACTGGTGGCAGTCAGAACGATATCAATGGTCTTGTTAATCAGGTACAGTCATTACCTGACTCTCAGACCAAACAAGAAGTTCTTACTGAACTCTATAAAATGCGTGATTCAATGAGGAGTGGTGGTGGTGGCTACTAAAAGTTTAACAGACAAACAACAGAAGTTTTTGGATGTTCTATATGAAGAAGCTGGGGGTGACATCCGTTCTGCTATGCGCCTAGCTGGTTATAGTGATGGAACAGCCTGTTATAACGTAACTACTCCTCTCTCAGAGGAGATTGCTGACTTAACAATTAAGTTTATTGCTCAGTCATCAACTAAAGCTGTGTATTCTATGTACGAAGTTATGACTAATCCTGTAGCACTAGGTAATAAAGAGAAGATGTCTGCTGCTAAGGACCTTCTTGATCGTGCTGGTTTTGGTAAAACAGAGAAGGTAGAGATTAAAACGTCTGAACCACTGTTTATTCTACCAGCAAAGAAGGACTCTTAACCTTATATGTGTATGTATCCTAAGAACTTGACAAGATGTCAGTATTAAACTAGTATTATGTCAGCAACAACAGGTCAAACATGGTGGCTTCCAAAGCCTAAGAAGGGTCCAGACGGTACCATTGAGTGGTATCCTATCATTAGAGTTGGTAGGTTGGTCCCATTTGGTTATGAGCAGGACGAAGATAACCCACATATCTTAAATCCTATACCAGACCAGTTAGAACTCTTAGAAAAAGCTAAGCTTTACCTAAATGAGTATAGTCTAAGACAGGTAGCAGCTTGGTTATCACAAGAGACTGGTAGGTATATCTCTCATGTTGGTTTGCAGAAACGTGTGGCTCTAGAGAATAATAGAAAACATGGTGCGAACAACATTAGAACCTATGCCAGGAAGTACAAAGAAGCGGTCGAAACAGCGCAAAAGCTTGAAGGCCGACTCGGTGGTGCAGGTGCAGCAAGAATCCCTGAAGGACACATGTTCCACTCAAGGGGTGAACAACTCGACCTCAACCCAGAACACTTCAACTCCAGCACAAGTGAAGCCACCACCAGTGGACGTGGAGAAGGCGATACAGAAGATCAATGAGGGCTTAATAAGTCGTCGTGTTATCTTTGAACCTAACCCTGGTCCACAAACAGAGTTCCTTGCTTCTAACGAACAAGAGGTTTTGTATGGTGGTTCTGCTGGTGGTGGTAAGTCCTACGCTATGATTGCTGATCCTGTTCGATACTTGAACAATCCAAGCTCTCGTAAACTCCTAGTTCGTAGAAGCACTGAAGAACTAAGAGAACTTATCTCAGTTAGTAAGCAGCTATACCCTGAAGCTATTCCAGGTATTAAGTTTATGGAGAGAGATAAGACATGGGTTGCACCATGTGGTGCTTCACTCTGGATGTCCTACCTTGACCGTGACGAAGACGTTATGAGATATCAAGGTCAGGCATTTAACTGGATTGGTTTTGACGAACTTACTCAGTGGGGTACACCATACGCTTGGAACTACATGCGTTCTCGTCTTAGAACTACATCAGCATCTGGTTTACCACTCTTCATGAGGGCAACTTCAAACCCTGGTGGTCCAGGACATAGTTGGGTAAAGAAAACATTCATTGATCCTGCTCCTTGGAACGAATCCTTCTGGGCAGTAGATGAAAATGGTGATACTATTAAGTGGCCTGTAGGACACTCTCGTGAGGGTGAACCACTATTTAAACGTAGATTTATTCCAGCAACTCTGTTCGACAACCCTTACCTTGCTGGTGATGGTATGTACGAAGCAAACCTACTCTCTCTGCCTGAACATCAAAGAAGGCAACTACTTGAGGGTGACTGGTCTATCTCTGAGGGTGCAGCCTTTACTGAGTTTAACCCTAGTGTTCACGTTATTGAACCATTCGACATCCCTGACGGGTGGGCAAGGTTCAGAGCATGTGACTACGGTTATGGTTCGTATACTGGTGTCGTTTGGTTTGCTGTATCTCCATCTGAACAGTTAATTGTTTATAGAGAGATGTACGTATCAAAGGTTACTGCTACTGACTTAGCAGACTTAATCCTTGAGGCTGAACGTGGTGAGAGTATCCGATATGGTGTACTTGACTCCTCATTGTGGCACAACAGGGGTGACTCAGGTCCCTCACTAGCAGAGCAGATGATTTTGAAAGGATGCCGCTGGCGTCCATCTGATAGGTCTAGAGGCTCACGTATAGCAGGTAAGAACGAAGTTCACAGACGACTACAAGTCGATGAGTTTACTGGACAAGCAAGACTAGTATTCTTTAACACGTGTAGGAATCTTATCACACAAATACCTTCTATCCCCTTAGACAAAAGAAACTCTGAAGACATCGACACTAATTCTGAGGATCACCTCTACGATGCTCTTCGATATGGCGTAATGACAAGACCAAGAAGCCACTTGTTTGACTACAATCCGAAAACACAAAAAACTGGTTTTCAAGCATCTGACCCAACCTTCGGTTATTAAGGACAACTAATGTCACAATTTGATACAAACCTAGACGAAAATATGTATATGGACGCAGCGGAGTCTTCGTTTGTAGAGGACCGTACAGATGGTTACGTAGACCCTAAGGTCGGTAATATCGTTCGATTAGTTGAAGATAAGTTCAGTAAGGCTGAGACAAGTAGACTTGCTGATGAGACACGTTGGCTTACATCCTACCGCAACTATCGTGGTCTTTACAGCAATGAAGTAAGCTTTACTGATACTGAGAAATCTAGAATCTTTGTAAAGGTTACTAAAACAAAAGTCCTAGCAGCCTACGGATCTATTGTTGATGTCTTGTTTGGTAACAACAGGTTCCCTATCAGTGTAGATCCAACTACACTTCCTGAGGGTGTAGCAGAATCTGTTCACTTTGAGAGTGACGACCAGCTTCGTAAGGCTCAAGAGGCTAATCCTACTCCTGAGATCTCTGAAGAAGAACGTATGCTAAGACCAGGGGAAACTCTTCCTGATCTCAAGAGCAGACTTGCTGGCCTATTTAAGAAACTTCAGCCTGTAAGCACTCTTATTAAAGAGGGTGAAGGAAACTCCCCCACTGCTATTACTTTCCATCCTGCTATGATTGCAGCAAAGAAGATGGAAAAGAAAATTCATGACCAGCTAGAAGAGTCTAATGCAAGTAAGCAGCTTCGTTCTGCTGCTTTTGAGTGTGCACTCTTTGGTACTGGTGTTATGAAGGGTCCATTTGCAGAAGATAAAGAGTATCCTCGTTGGGATGAAGAGGGTAACTACGATCCTATCATTAAGACTATCCCAAAGACTGCTTCTGTTTCTATCTGGAACTTCTATCCTGATCCAGACGCATCCAACATGGATGAAGCAGAGTACGTTATTGAACGCCACAAGATGTCACGGACTCAGATCCGTGCACTGAAGCGTAGACCATTCTTTAGATCTAAGTCAATTGATAAGGCTATTGAGCTTGGTGAGTCCTATACACGTGAGTGGTGGGAACAAGCTATGGGTGATGACCAACAACAGACTGAAGCAGACCGATTCGAAGTCCTAGAGTTCTGGGGTTATGTTGATGTTGAAGAACTCAAGGGTCACGAAGTAGAAATCCCCAAAGAGATGAAGAAGCTTGATCAGGTTTCAGTTAACATCTGGGTCTGTAATGGTGAAGTTCTCCGTCTTGTCATGAACCCATTTACACCACAGCTTCTTCCTTACTATGCAGTACCATATGAAGTTAACCCCTACTCCTTCTTTGGTGTTGGTATTGCTGAGAACATGGACGATACTCAGACCCTCATGAATGGTTTCATGCGGATGGCTGTTGATAACGCAGCACTGTCTGGTAATCTTCTTATCGAAGTAGACGAGACAAACCTCGTCCCTGGTCAAGACCTCACAGTGTATCCTGGAAAAGTATTCCGTAGGCAGGGTGGGGCTCCAGGTCAAGCTATCTTCGGGACTAAGTTCCCTAACGTATCTAATGAAAATATGCAGATGTTTGACAAGGCTCGTGTCCTTGCTGATGAGAGCACAGGCTTCCCATCCTTTGCTCATGGTCAGACTGGTGTGTCTGGTGTTGGTAGAACAGCGTCTGGTATCTCTATGCTTATGGGGGCAGCTAACGGGTCTATTCGTACTGTCGTCAAGAACGTGGATGACTACCTTCTTGGACCACTAGCTAAAGCATTCTTCCACTTCAACATGCAGTTTGACTACGACGAAGATATTAAGGGTGACCTAGACGTTAAGGCCCTTGGCACTGAAAGCCTCATGGCTAACGAAGTACGTAGCCAACGTCTTATGCAGCTTCTTGGTGTTGTACAGAACCCTGCCTTGGCCCCATTTGCTAAGATGGACTATATCATCCGTGAGATTGCTAAGTCCATGGACCTTGATCCTGATAAGGTTGTAAACTCTTTGTCTGATGCCGCCATTCAGGCTGAGATGCTTAAGAAGTTTAAGGCTGAAAACCCAGAACCTGCTCCACAACAGGGTCAGGTAGCTGGTACACCGCAGGGTCAGGTACCAGCTGGTGCTCAGGCTCAGGACGTAACTGGTGCTGGTGGTGGTACTATTGGCACTGGGATGGCCCCACAGCCTGGTGAACAAGGTTTCTCTGGTAACACTGGTGGTCAGGTACAGTAATGTCGGAATCTAAGATTAAGATGTTTGTAAACAACCCAGAACTTTGGGGTAGTTTTGTAGAAGAAGTAGATACACGTATTGCCTTCTGTCACAAACAACTAGAGCAGATGGATGACTCAACTTCTATCCACAGACTACAGGGTGAAGTTAGATCACTCCGTTCTTTGCGGATGCTAAGGGATAAAGTTAATGGCGGAAAGTAATATAACTGAAGAAGAGATGCGGAACTATGGCAGGGTTCCTGAACCAACTGACGCACCCCTTGTGCAAAGACAAGAGACATCTCCTGGTCAAGAAAGAACACGTGCTCTCAACGAAACCCTAGAGTACTATACGCCACCAGAACTTCGGAGTCGTGTAGAAGCTTTTAACGAGTACCTTAACCCTGTTACTGGTTTTGTTGAAGCAGGTGAGGACTCAAAGAGAGCATTTGATTCTGGACTGCCTGTTGCTGAAAGACTTAAGGCAGCTGGTTCTTCTCTTTTAAACACTGGTATGTCTGCTATTCCAATTGGACTTGCAGCAAAGAAGTTTCTAACACCAGCACAAGCAGTAGTAGATACACTTGCTGGTTTTGGTAATACATCCCCAGACGTACCAACTGGTATTACCGACGACTTAATGAAGACTGCTGGTGATGTCACTACCACTCCACGTGAGGCACCATCTCGTTCTTTGTTTAGAGAAGGTGACACAAGAAACGTAGCTGACTTTTACTCACCTGCTAGAGAATTACTTGATTACACACAGTATCCTAGTAAGGGTCTAAAAGGCTCAGAGGCAATTAAGCTTCTAAAAAATGCTCCAGATGTGCGTCAGTCAGAGATAGACCTTCTTGAGATTAACCCACAGACTCGGTACAACAGAGAAGAACTCCTTGACCTAGTAAATAACAACACGTATACTGTTACTGCAGAGAGACCTACTGAACTTGATTGGCAAGGTAATTACCAGCACTATGAGACACAGCGCCAAGAGCTTAAGCCCTCAGTTGAAGAGTTGGACTATCAAGAAACAATTCTGAGAGCACAAAGACCATCTACTAGTTTCAAGGCAGCAGAGGGTACCCACCATACAGGGGATACTATTGCCCACCTACGTACAAGTAGGCAACAAAATATGGACACAGGTGATAGGTTCTACCTTGTAGAGGAGATCCAGTCTGACCTAGTCTCTCGTGGTAGTAGCCCTGTTCGTGGTCCAATCTCGTATGATGAAGCTATCTCTGAAAATGCTGATAAGGCATTTAATCAATTAAAATCTGATCAAGGTTTTAAACCTGTCATTGAAGACAACAGAGAATTCTTAGAAGACTATTACAAAAATATGGTTGGAAAAGAACCACACTTCCCTGATAATAGAAGTAGGTTTAGCACTGATCCAGTTAAAAGTTTTGTTGAAAAGTATAATATTCAAAACGACATGGAGTCTGCTGGTAACTATCTTATTGATAAGGGTGTTAGACCGACTGTTGCTTTTGCCCTCATGAATCACATGAGAAATGATGCTCAACGTTTGTCTTTAAAGTCACCAGAGTCTCTTACAGAAGCTGTTGGTGGTGCTCCAATCAAGGACATCAACGAAGTAGTAAGGCTTGGTTTGCAGACTGCAATCTCAGATGCATTAGCTAACGGGGATACTAAGGTTGTTATCCCAAACCTTGATCGAATCGTTTCTGCTGGTAGAGCAAGACCTGGTACAAAAGACTATGAGAATATGACTGCCCCAGGCAGTTCATTCCACAGGATGTACGTTACTGGATTACAGAAAGCAATATCTGAACTACAGAAAGACCTTCCTGAATTAACAGTAGGTTCAATGGATGTGCCATACAACAGGTACCCTGACCTTCCTTCTGCTGCTACAGTACTAGACCTAAGTGCTTACAGCGACAAAAACCTAAACACCCTGCGTTTCGCTGAAGGTGGATTAGCAACGGAGAGACAAATGAATAGACTTATGGCAGACGGTGGTCTTAGTGACGACGGTATGAGTATGGACCCAGTAAGTGGTAATGAAGTACCGCCAGGGTCTATGGTAGAAGAGGTACGTGACGATATCCCAGCACAGCTTTCTGGTGGTGAGTACGTAGTACCAGCTGATGTAGTTCGTTACTATGGTGTTAGATTCTTTGAGGATCTTCGTGGTGAGGCCAAGGGTGGTCTTAATCAAATGGAACAGGAAGGTCGTATTGGTGGTGAACCTATGCCACAGGATGTTGCTGGTGGTGCTGGTGGTGCTAGTCTTTCTGAGGAAGACATGGCTATGCTACAGGCTATTGCTTCTCAACAGGGTGGTGCAGTTGGTATGGCTGAGGGTGGCATGGCTCAACAGAATACTATGATGGGTGGTGATCAACTCATTGATAACATCATTAATGTTGCCAAGTCAGACCCCACCTTGATGAGTAAGCTTAACTCTAAGGGTGTAATGCTTGCTGAGGGTGGACTGCTTACTGGTTATGCTGAGGGTGGTTTCACACCTTCATTTGATCCTAGTGACTGGACCACTGTTGGTGGTTCGTACTTTGATAATACTGGTCAGACAGGGTCAATTGAAAACAGAACGTACCGTGGTCCCAACGGTGAGACCATTACTGTTCGTTTCCAGAATGGTGTAGCAATGGACCCAATCCCACAGGGTTACATCCTTTCAAGTGAGTACAACGCACCAGCAGGTCTTGGTGGTGGTCTTGGTGGTACTGGTGACTACACTGCTCCATCAAGAAACGATTCTGACTCAACTACTCGTGACACAATTGGTTCTCCTTCTGCACCTACAGTTAGATCTGAACCAGACGATCCATCAAAGTACCGTGGTGTAGACTTCAATGACCCATTCGGTGCAGCACAGGAAGCCATCGCAGCCTCACAAGGTAACTTTACTGGTCGTCTTGCATCTGCAGTAGCTGGCTCTATCAACCCTGCACTTGGTGCTGCTGTGAAGCAGGGTATTGTTATGAATGGTTTGGCAAATGCTAGAGCAAACCTTGAGGTTGCTAAACGACAGGGTGATGACGAATCTGTAGCCAAGATTGAAGCTCTGCTTGCAGAAAGAGAAAAGTCACTTGGAGTGGCTCGTGGTGCTATCTCTGATCTTATCGCTAGTGGTGAGGGTATTGCAAACAACGCCTGGGATCAATTCACAAGCTATGGTCTAACATCCGCCCCTACAACACCTCAGGAAGCTATTAGTTCTGTTTCTGGTGGTGGATCTGGTGGTGGGTCTGGAAGAGAAGTGACAACATCTACTGGAGTTACATATAGAACTGACTCTTCAGATGATGATGATGGTAATTATGGCGTCCGTGTTGCTACAGGCTCTACAGCCCCAACATCCTCTCCAAGACCTGTTGCAAGACCAAGCACTCCTAGCTCCAGTAGTTCTAGTTCCAGTGGTTCTTCATCAAGCTACGTTGACAAGTCTCCAGTCTCATCTGGAAGTGGAACTACTTCATCATCAGCCTACAAGTCTGATGGTAAAGTATCTACGAGTGGTAGAGCCACTGGTGGTCTAATGGGTAAACCAAAGAAACTCTAACTCAAACAATAATAACTATAAGGCTACCCAGCTAGGGAATAAACTCTAGCTGGCCCCAACATAAGGAACGAATTATGCCTGAACTTGAATCTGTTGTTGAACAGAAAACTGCTGGATTTGTAGACACAAGCTACACTCAAGCTAAACGTAAGTCTCGTATTGAACAAGAAGAACGGGAACTTGAAGAGCTAGTTAAAGCCCAGAAGGGTAATGACGAAAAAGACCAGAGTTCTGAAATATCTGAACAACGTGATAGTGGTGATACTCATCAAGAAGTTACTAGTTCTTCTGATGATAATACAAAACTAAGTGCTGAGGAAAAGTCTTTTAAGAAGCGGTATGGTGACCTTCGTAGCCACACAGCCAAACAACAGAAAGAGTTTGAGACACGTATCACTGAATTAGAGGCCCGCCTTAGTGGTGACCCTAAGTCTCTTCGTGCTCCTAAGTCTGATGAAGACATTGAACAGTGGGCAAATAAGTATCCTGACGTAGCTGCTATTGTTGAGACCATTGCAACAAAGAAAGCAAAAGAGCTTTTCTCTAATGCAGAGGAACGTCTTGCTGAGTTTGATAAAGTTAACTACGAAACAGAACGAGTTAAGTCAGAGAATACAATTCGTGAAGCACACAAAGACTTTGATGAACTTCGTCAGGCTGACTCCTTTCATGAGTGGGTTTCTGAACAACCTAAGTGGGTACAGAATGCTCTCTACGAAAACTCAGATGATCCAGCAAGTGTTATCCGTGTAATTGATCTCTACAAAGTAGACACAGGTAAAACACCTAGTGACTACAAAAGAAAAGCCAAGGATGCAGCAAAGACTGTTTCTAAGGGCGCAAGAACAAGTGTCGATGTAGACAATAGCCAAGGTACTTTTAAAGAGTCCCAAGTAGCTAAGATGTCTTTCAAGCAGTATGAGGATAATGCTCCTGCAATCGACGAAGCTATCCGATCTGGTAGATTTATTTATGATCTTTCAGGTGGTGCTAGGTAAGTAATAGGTTGACACTTATGCTTGTCTAAATATAACTAGAAGAGAATTAAAGAAAGCCTTCAATTGAACTACCTTTCTTTATTCTTTTTTCTAGTAAATCTAAAGCTTAAACATCTACTTTAGGACTTACCTGCCTCAGTATAGGCCCAGTAACTTATAGATGGCAATCTATACCTACTGCACCCTAAGAACAGACAGCCTCCAATAAGAAGTGTTTAGCTATCCTGTAAGCAGGGCCTACCTGTTGATTAGGTATGTCTTACTAACATTAAAGCCAAACATCCATAGGAGGAATTACAATGGCTTTCGCTTCCGCAGCAGGTTATACAAACTTGCCAAACGGCAACTTCTCTTCGGTAATCTATTCGAAGAAAGTTCAACTCGCATTCCGTAAGAAGACTATTGCTGGTGATATCAGCAACTCCGACTACTTCGGTGAAATTGCAAACCAAGGTGACACAGTACGTATCATCAAAGAACCTGAGATCTCTGTATCTGCATATGCTCGTGGCACAACTATTGCTCCACAAGACTTGAATGATGCTGACTTCTCCCTTGTTGTCGATAAAGCAAACTACTTTGCATTTAAAGTTGACGACATTGAAGAGGCTCACAGCCACGTTAACTTCATGGACCTTGCTACCAACCGTGCAGCTTATCGCTTGGCTGATCAGCATGACCAAGAAGTTCTTGGCTACCTGTCTGGTTTTGCTCAGTCTGCTTTGCACACCAACGCTGACACTGTTAACACAACTGTCAACGGTACAAAGGCTGACACAACTGCTGGTTCCGACGAACTCTTGGCAACAAACAAGCTGGACATGACATCCTTTGGTAACATCACAACTGTTGGTGCTGCTGGTGACTCTGTTCCAGTTGCAGCACGTCTGCCAGGTGCTACTTCGCTTCCAACAGCGTATGTATCTCCTGTCATGTTGATCAACCGTATGGGTCGTTTGCTTGACCAGAAGAACGTTGACAAGGATGGTCGTTGGATCGTCATCGACCCAGTACTCATGGAAGTATTGGCTGATGAAGACTCCCGCTTCCTGAATGCTGACTTCGGTACAGCTGGTGGTTTGCGTAATGGTTTGGTTATCAGTAACTGGAATGGTTTCCGTGTATACGTTTCCAACAACCTGCCATCGGTAGGTACTGGTTCCGCTACCACGAGCACTGCCGCCCAGCAGACTGATTACGGTGTTATCGTTGCTGGTCATGACTCTGCAGTTGCTACTGCTGAGCAGATCAACAAGACTGAAACATACCGTGATCCAGACTCGTTCGCTGACATTGTACGTGGTATGCACCTTTATGGCCGCAAGATCCTGCGTCCTGAAGCTCTGGTTAACGCACGTTACAACCTCGCTTAATATAACTATGGGGTATCCTTTTCGGAGGGTACCCCTTCTCTATTTATAAGGGCTTCAAGATGGTCACCTACGTATCTCTAACAAACGAGTTGCTAAGAAGACTCAATGAAGTGCCACTGGATACTGCTGGCGATGGCTTCGATACAGCACGTAACGTTCAAGCACTAGCTAAGGATGCTGTGAACAACAGTATTCGTCTTATTCTTCAGGATGGTCGAGAGTGGCCCTTCCTAAAAACAACGTACACACAGACACTCTCTGCTGGTACTCGTACATATGATTTCCCAACAGATACTTCTACAGTAGACTGGGACTCCTTTTATTTAAAGAAGACACCAGGTATTGGTAACCAACCAAATAAACTTGGTATCATTACATTTGAAGACTACACACAGAACTACAGAGTTACCGACGATAGTGATACTGGTTCTGGTCTATCTGCTCCAACACTTGCATACCAAACACTAGAAGAGAAGTTTGGTGTAACACCAGTTCCTGATAACTCCTATGAAGTTGAGTACGTTTACTGGTCGTATCCTTCTGACATGACAGTGTACAATGATGAGTGTTCAATCCCAAGTAGATTTAAACATGTTATCGTTGACGGTGCTATGATGTTCATGATGAGATTTAGATCAAATGAGCAGAGTGCTTCTGTTCACCAGAGTAACTTTGAGCAAGGCATTAAGACAATGCGTAGGCTCTCTACTGATGATGAGTTGTACCTAAGGTCTACTGTAATCAGAGGTAGAAGCTAGTATGGCTGATAATCTTGGTTCATTTAAAGCATACTGTCAGGGTGGTCTAAACACTTCTCGTGATGTGTTTTCTCAGGGTGAGAACTCCCCTGGAAGTGCCATCTCTCTTATCAACTATGAACCTGCTGTTACTGGTGGTTATAGGCGTATCAGTGGTTATAGTAACAATTATGGTACTGTCCCTGGTATAGATGAAGTTCTGGGTGTAGCTGTAGTAGATGGTATACACGACGGTATCTTTGCTTGCAGAAAACCAGAAACTGGGTATAACTACTTACACTACTGGGACAACTCAACACAGGCTTGGGTAGCAGTCCCATCTGTAGGTACTCCTACAATGGTTGGTGTAACAAAGGTTAGGTTCTCTCGTTACAACTGGGGTTACTCTGAGTTCATCATGACTGACGGGGTAAACCCTGCTGCAGTATATGATGGTACAACATACACACAGATTACACATGCTAACGCACCAGGTGCACCAAGGTTCTCTGAGGTCTTTCATAACCACATGTTTCTTGCTGGTGATCCTACTGAGCCTACTAATCTATACTTTAGTGCTCCATACAATGAGTACGACTATAGCCCAGCCAATGGTGCAGGTGTTGTTAATGTAGGGTTCCCTATTGTACAGATTAAAGCCTTTCGTAATGAGCTTTACATCTTTGGTACAAGTAACATTAAGAAGCTTACAGGTACAAGTGTTGCTGACGTGCAGCTTCAACAAGTAACTAATGACCTTGGTTGTCTTGCATCAGATAGTGTTATTGAGATTGGTGGTGACTTGCTTTTCTTGTCACAGGATGGTCTAAGACCTGTATCTGGTACAGACAAGATTGGTGATGTTAACCTTGAGACACTATCCAAGGACATTCAATCAGTCTTTACTGATATTGTTTTTGATATTGACCTTGATGGTCTCAATGCAGTCCTAGTAAGACAGAAGTCTCAGTTTAGATACTTCTTCAAGGCAGCTGACTCTCAAGGCCTTATAGGAGGTTTTAGACCAACACAAGGTGGTTTGTCTCTTGAGTATAGTCAACTCTTAGGCATTGAGGCTACCTGTGCAGATAGTGGTTACATTGGTCAATTTGAATATGTTATTCATGGGGACTCCACTGGCAAGGTCCATAGACAAGAGTCTGGCAATACCTTTGACGGCACTTCTATCTTTAGTCTTTACCAGACACCATATGTACATATGGAAGATCCAGAGATACGTAAAATCTTCTACTCAGTGAGTACTTACATGAGAGCAGAGGGTGACAATAAAATTGTATTATCTGTGGTATATGACTACGAAGACTTTGACACACTGAATCCAACAAACTATGATATGGACACAGTAGGTGCTGCAGCATATTATAACGAATCATTCTACGATAGCACCGCCATCTTTGATGGTAACCCATCACCTGTCCAGAGAGTTAACATCTCAGGTTCAGGTAAAGCGATCTCACTAAAGTACGTTTCGTACAGTTCAGACGCAGCACACAGTATTCAAGGCATTGTTATTACATACGGTGTCGGTGACAGGAGATAAGTCAACATGGCTGGATATACCAGACAATCAGTAGCGGATATCATTGCTAACGCTGTGATTAAAGCGGCACCAGTTAACGCAGAATACAATGCTATTCGTGATGCATTTGCTTTTCTTGGTGGTCACAAGCACGATGGTAGCAGCACAGAAGGTGCTTATGTACCATTAATTGCAGACGTGGATGCTAATAACAAAGTAGTAGTTGATACAATTAATAACCGTATCAGCTTCTTCTCTGAGGTTAGTGGTGCTCCTGTAGAGCAACTCCGCATTCAAGACGGTGTAGTTGTTCCTGTAACTGATAATGATGTAGACCTTGGTGCCGTAGGTGCTGAGTTTAAAGACTTACACATTGATGGTGTTGGTTATATTGACACTATCCAGATCCACGAGAATGCTACCGTTGCAGGTACTCTCAATGTAACTGGTACAACTACTGGTACTTCTATTGTAGCTACTACGGGTTTCTCTGGCCCTCTGACAGGCAACGTGACAGGCAACCTTACTGGGAGTGTCACAGGTAACGTAACAGGTAACTTAACTGGTAATGTGTCTGCTACAACAGTATCCACGACAGGACAAGCTACACTTGCTACAGCTGATATCAACGGAGGTACTATTGACGGTACTTCTATTGGCGGCACAACACCGTCCACGGGTGCTTTCACAACAGTATCCACAACAGGACAAGCTACCCTTGCTACAGCCGACATTAACGGTGGTACTATTGATGGTGCTGTCATTGGTGCTACTGCACGGGCTGCAGGTAGCTTCACAACAGTAAACTCCAATGCAGGTATCACAGGCAATCTGTCTGGTAACGTAACAGGGGCAGTCACAGGTAACGTGACAGGTAACCTAACTGGTAACGTCACATCCTCTGGGGCTTCTACCTTTGCTAATGCTGACATTAACGGTGGTGCTATTGACGGCACTCCTATTGGTGTTGCTGCAGCATCCACAGTGCGTGGTACAACTGTAACAGCTACCACAGGCTTTGTAGGTAACGTAACAGGCAATGTCACAGGTAACACCACTGGTACCCATACAGGTAACGTAACATCTGCTAGTGGTACTTCCACATTCAACAACGTGACAGTTAATGGTGCTATTGATGTAACCAATGCTGTTGTTCAGAACGTGGCATCCCCTACCATTGGTACAGACGCAGCCAACAAGTCTTATGTTGATGCACAGATTGCTGCTACCATTGATTCAGCACCTGGCACTCTTGACACTCTTAACGAGCTTGCAGCAGCCTTAGGTGATAACCCTAACTTTGCTACAACAGTAACAAACAGCATTGCTACCAAAGTTTCCAAAGCTGGTGACAGCATGACAGGAACTCTGTCTATGAGTGGGAACAAGGTTACTGGCCTTGCTGATCCTACTACAGGTACAGATGCAGTAACTAAGAACTACGTTGACACTGTGTATGGCTCTGTGGCCTCTGCTGCCGCTAGTGCTGTTGCTGCTGATGCTAGTGCAACTTCTGCTGAGAATGATCGTATTCTAGTTCAGTCTGTGTATGATACATTTGATGACCGTTACCTTGGTGCTAAGGCTACTGATCCTACACTAGACAATGATGGTAATGCTCTTCTTACAGGTGCTCTGTACTTTGATAACACAAACAACATCACCAAGGTCTATAATGGCAGTGAGTGGCAAGCTGCGTCTTCTTCTATTGAAGGCATTAAGAGTAGCTTCCTGTACACTGCATCTGCATCGCAGACTGCATTCTCTGGTGTAGACTCTAATGGTAGTACG